>Ga0153942_1000245_pt1 | contig 20203 bp, 20 predicted proteins | sample TSNJ026MetaG_FD_104731 | JGI IMG/M metagenome (GOLD analysis project Ga0153942, IMG submission 104731) | Attine ant fungus gardens microbial communities from New Jersey, USA - TSNJ026 MetaG | ecosystem: Host-associated > Fungi > Mycelium > Unclassified | place: USA: New Jersey, Brendan T. Byrne... | reverse complement strand
GACATATCTTTCGTTCAGTCCATCTATTCGCAGTTGACAACGGTTCGCCCGATATTTCTCTGAGTGAAAGGTGCTCGACAAGGGGTGAGTGATTCAATATGAAATTACAATCATCAAGGGTCATCAACATCTCTAACGTGATATGAGTGAGTTGAGTCCATGGAAGTTGGTGTAGACTGGTCCATGGAAGGCCGATAGATTGAGCTAGCTGGCTCGCAAAATAGTGACTTCCCATCGTCCAGTGTAACTTTCTCAGATTCTCCATGGCTGGACCGTCAGAAGGTATCACGAGAGTTGGTGTGCTCTCCAAGAAGGAGGCCAATCCATCTATCCCCCAGGAAAAGCGGTTGGGGATGATCACTTTCATGGCGAAAGATGAAATGGCTAGGTCGAGCTGATGATCGAAAAGTCTTGGATGCAACCCGCGACCCTCCTTAGGTAACTCGAGTACGACAAGATTGGCCACTTTCGACATCCCACGAGTAATGCGCATATACCATTCTATACAGCGCTCACATCCCTTCTCATTGAGCGGGGGATGAAGTGAAGGCCAAAGCCTGGATGTACCATCGATAATTTCCCTCCAGCCCTTGCACACTCGTCGTAGAGAAAAAAGGGTTGATAACATAAAGTGGTCAGGAGAGATTTCGTGTTGGATGGATATGTATTCAAAAATCACCAGTAGGATTTCTGGCGGAAAGGGGCTCAGCCTGGGCTCGTCTTGTACCCTAGAGTCCCTTTCAGACGTAGGAGATTCGGATGAGCATATATCCGTAATGGTGTCGGAAGAGGCAGCGCCCGAGAGAGGAGGGTCTTCGGAGCTGCAGATACATGCTGTTCTCCTTGGATTCGAGGTACGTTCCTGCGATATACAGGAAGGCTGGAGAGATGATGGCTTCGGACTAAGCGCAGAACCCTCCCCAGAGACCTCATACCGCCGCACGGACTCCCAATTGACACTGGATTGCTGTGAGTGTTCTTCCCGATTAGCAGAGCCCCCGAGTTTCTGCAAGGAGATGCGGACAATGAAAAAGATGATGGTGATCCCGGCGATCCCGGCGAGAATGGCTCGAATAACACCTCCCCGAGTGAAAATTGCAACTAGAAGAGAGATTGAGGAATGCAGCGAGGAAGAAAGCGCCGAAGAAAGCGTCATGTCGCAACTGGTGCCGCGATACAGGACAACGACTCAAGTATATAACGGATAGAGCAACGTGGGATCAGATGAAGAGTAGCGGGTTGGTTATGTCGCCGAGCTAGTATTACTGGATATTTTCGGACAGTCAACAGGATATACAAGGGCCTCGGTACTTACCTCAGACTACGGTAATCATTGCTAATTGATTTTCCTAGTCCGTGCCAGGATGTAAATCGGCTCAGGTTAATCCTTCAACTGCAACCGCCTGATGAAAAGGCTAGTCGTTATGTGACAATGAAATGAAACATAGTTCGGAGACTCAATGTAGTGAAGACAAAACGCCCACGCCTCGGACAGAAGCATTGATACTTCTCTGCCATTTCCTAGCGATCTATGGGACAACAGGACCTCTGTTACTTGCTCAACACCGACTCGGGCGGGGGATGGGCCGTTATCATAGAGACCATCACAATGGTCTAAAGTCAGGGCTGTCATCGGCAGGATTCATGTTATGATTAGATGTTTATTTCTAGGTATGCGACGCGGAACAGCCAGGAACCATGAAACTTTGCTAATGTATAAATCAGACTAGAAGACGTGTATTCTAGGTCAATTATCATGTGAACCTTCGATGTATCGATAAGGATAAGGTGAGAGGGCTGATACTCATCATTCATGATCTCGAGAAACGAATAATATCACATGAGAGAACTGGCCGCAATCCACTTGATGTAGGGAACTTGCTTATCACCCTGATCTCAACTGAGCTGTAACACAGTTTCGTGAACTATATTTGGGACACATCACATTGGCAAAATACAAAGTTCAGATCCTGCAACATCATTTCCACAAGATCTCTCTCCTCACTATGTCGCGATGGCGATTTTGTCTCGCGCCACAGCGACTAAGACTATAGAAATGATCAACTGACACTGCATTGTATAAATACCCCCCTCTCGTTGTTTTCTCCTTTTTGACCGGCTTATATCAAAAAAATCTTTCACACTGTGTACGGCAGCCATGTGTCACTTTGTGTTTCACAAAGGTACAATCAACAATCGTGCTGAAACAATCTTGGGTGCAAATCATAAACCGATCACTTGACCTAACTTCATTACTTTAATTACTAGTAGAGACAACGACGTAAGTAGAGCTGCAATAATTTGTACAAGATTAAAAAAAAGGGGGAGTTGTCAACCAGAATGAACACCAAAGAAAGCATGAGCGAGTTTTGTCCTCACAAGAACGAAATGGCCAAAAAGCTCTAACACAACCCAACGGCGTCCATATGAAAATAAATAAGAAAAAAAACTATAGCTTCCAACCTCTAAACCCAATCCGACCATTGCCTAAGTAAAGGCGCCATTTTTCCTCATATCGGAACAAGATATCTGTGTCTGATATTCCACTTCCACCTGCATTATAGATAGTTCCTACTAAAACAACAAGGTCAAAAGCCAGGTGCTGGATCGACCATATTCGGTACAACACAACAGATCAACAGTCTCCTCAAAAGGAGAAAATCATCAACCAAGGATTAAGCACAATCTGCAATAAAAACCAGTCAGCAAATCCAACGCTTCCAATCGCAGTCGAACGCACCGGTAGCAGAATATGACAGCCAACTACAAGTGAGAGCGGTATGTTCAAAGCCCACTGGTATCCAGGAATTTGCCACTCAAAGGGTACCACATTTGTGGTAAAGATAACCATCATGGCGATGCACAGGAAGCATATAATAAAAGACAGCTTGAAGCGACGCCATATTGCGGGAACTAGAGGGAGTCAGACAGCGCCATTACGAAACAGACGAAATTCGCGCACCTTCGATCCAAAATGTCGAGCGCTCAACTTCCTTGCCCGTCGATCCCCATGTCCTGAACAGGATCAAATCAGCTATTCGTCATGGGTAGCCTAATACCAGCTTTGGTGTGAAAAGCAAGCAGGATGCTTACATATCGTACGAGAACATATGCGCAAGCAATGCAGTGGACAAATGAATACTGAGGCCACCAAAGAAGAAAACACTATCAATCAAGGACTCAACTGAGCGATGCGGAAAATCGGTGAGGGTCATGGGTACGCACAAGAACGGAATCCATCTCAGATTCTCAACCAATGCCCCAAAAAAGCTTCGATGTCCAGTACGGTACTCCAACAGAGTATAACCAAGGTTCCCAATAGCAGGGAAAACAACCGTGCAGGCCAAGAGAATCTCAAAACTATGAAGATAGAATCTATCCACTTGGATCCCGAGTCCGAGGAGGAGATAGTTTATGATGGATCCGACCGTCGCGGCAGCAATCCCATCTAACATTCACAGGACAATATCAGCGCATAAGATTCAAGGGAAATTGAGCACAAGAAAGTTCAAATGTGATGAGCCTCGCGTTTCTGATGAAGGAAGTCCAACAGACGCTGATTGATCAAACGTCAGGAGAGCAAAACAAAGAACGAAATATGGGAGCTTTGAAGGCTCCGGTCGTCCCCAGGGCTAATATTAGACATATAAAACTCACAGTAAGAAAACATGTCTAATTACAACGAAACACGAGTCAGGCACATTTCGATGACTTGAGAACGTCAAATTACTCACAGGACATCATCCCGATCTTGTAGTGGACTGGCGCCTTAGACCAAACGAAACCCCGTAATTCTTCACTGATGGGACCTTTGCGCCACCATTTAATCAGAGGGTTAAAAATAATCTCATTGCAACCTGTCAATGAAAATTGGGTTTATCGATTCATTCAATGTTCAAGCCACCACTGACCATACGCGTATTTTTGCCACCTTGCCAATTCATCGACGACAGTCAATGACACACCCTCCTTGAAACCACCCTCGGAATAAGTGGCCCAACGAAGGGTATATCCCTTTAACAACAAACGAAGGGCCATGTTGAAATCTTCCGAAACGTTCGCTTCGGACCACTGTTTGAGAACCCCGTTTTCAATGAATGAAGCATCTTGGACAGCAGACCAACGAAGGAAGGCATTATGGCCGACGAAAGGGGCAACTTCTCCATTAGAGCAGCCGAGAGAGATACACTTATTGATACGACGCGTAAAGTGGGTGATACCGTTCTCGAAGTAATGATGCGCCACTTGCATGACATCTGGAGATATGCAGATCAGAGCGGAACCTTAATGCTAGTCCAGATGGATACATACCAGACTCATGTTGAATAATGGCAACATCAGGGGACTCTCCCATTTCACGTGCGGCATCCCTGAAGCAGTCCTATTAGGATAATTTCATGAATGAAAGAAAAACTGCGTAAGGTTGAAATTTCACCTCTGGCACGATTGTATCTGAGTCGACGATCAAGATGATTTCACCCATCCTCAAACTTTTGCCATTAGAACCCCAAGGCATAAACTTGCTACCTGAGTCCTCGAAGACTTCTTGCAGCGCCATCTTGAGAGCACGATCCTCAACGCACTCATCGGCAGTATCCTCGACACCGTCCTGTAGAAGCCGAGCCAAGAACTTCTCGAGCTTTAAAGAGATGTTCAGGCCATAGTTCATGTTACTGGCTTTCTTGAATTTTCCTGCGCGCTTGAAGCCGTCGGGCTTTGAAGAGTGACCAGGTCGAGCAGTCCATCCAATGTTATGGTTTGCATAGAAAGCCTTCCTTTCCAATTGGTCAATCTCAGGAAGTACTTGCATACCATCATCGCAAATAAAGATCGCCGATGTACCACCTAACAATAATTATAAATGACATATCATTAACACCCCAACGTGCCAGTGCCACCAACCTTGACGGGCATACGTCTGCATCGCTTTCTTGATCGAGTATACAGAAGGGGCACTGAACGAGTTTAATGTTTAATATATCAGTATGCCAGATCAATCACAAGTTGTCGCAACAACCGATGACAACGGAACCGTCCTCGTCAGTTTGAGACAGAGATACAATGATTGTGGACATTGAGAAAAAGAATGATAAGTGTTACTTACATCGTCAGCTCAAGGCTCTCCTTGTAGACCGGCATTTGCACAGTGATGTGTGGGAGGTTGTTGTCAATTTCCGGATTCGGTTCTGGCCTCACTGCCGAATAATACATGGAATTTTCATGGTATTGAGCCACCGGTCCAAAACTGTAGGGTGTTTAACAATTGATTGGACTGGTGCAAGACGCAATCTCACATGAGTGACAAATTTCCGATGAGCTGTAAGCAAAAGAACTGATAAAAAAGATGAGAGGATTAGGTGTCATGAAGGGAAGGTATGACCTACAACAGAAATACAGAAGATGATGGGAAGCGTCACCAAAAGGCCAAATCTAGCAGGATTACGATCCAGAGCAAACTCTTCTAGAAGAATGCTAGCTCCGGCGGTCACGAAATCTACAGAAGCACTTAATACCGAGAGCAATGAGCTAAAAGCAAAACTTACACGCTGACAGCGCAGCGCCGCATCCAGCATAGAACGGACCAAATAAAACAAGTTTACGCTCAGCCTGCTTCTTCTCCGGATCACCCCCCTTTGACACCGCATTCTTGTGTTTGGGATTCAGCCGCCAACTCCACCATTTGTGTTTCGGGGGCGATTGCAGTTGAGCAGGTTCTGAAGTCGGCCGTTCTTTGGAGATTTGCGTAATATCCGATGGTTTTTCGTTGAGATCTTCATCGGAATTGGAATCCGAGGGACTGGTACTGGAAATTGAGGGTGAGTCTTTACGCGCTATGGCGCGCGTTCGCCAGATATGCTTGATGAGTTTCTCCTCAAAATCCCTACAAAGAGGTATAATGGTCTCGAGGGCATATGACCAAAGTATCAAGGATCGCTCATCGCGCTAAGGCCGTTGTTACGAGATAAGTGAATTAAATGTGCCACAGAACGTACAATAAAGGCGCCACATTGGTCTTTTTCGGCTTGGGGGAGCTCACCAATGGTCTCAATGACTTGGATACGTGTGTCTCGGTCGATGTAAATGCAATCATCGTCGGGGCCACTAAAAGAAGTATTAACAGTTACTTAGTGATTTAAGAAAGGAGACGAACATTTTACGGATTGCAGCGGTGACAGCAGCACTTCTGAGTTTGACAGCGACAACTGGGTTAAGTCGTCTGACAGCAGCTTCAAAGGGTACGAGTGCTGGGTTCTCGTACGGGAAGACTCTAAAGTACCCATCTTCAACTCGGAGGCAGACACCTGTAGAGATGATGTCCTCTGTTGGCATGAACCAATTGACCTGTTGAGTCGTCTCATCTAGAGCCGATCAATGGGACATTTTAGAGATGCTGGGATGACATACAAATTTTATGGAGCCAAGCATCAAACAGATCGTAGTCTGAGTTCTGAATAGTGACTGCAGACATGGTAGGTTCTTGAAGATGGACCGTGGCCTGAAGGCGTTGAGGGGCGGAGCAAGGGGTATACACTGGTTCTTGAGGACTTATAACGTTGTTCTCAGCATCAGACGTAGACGCTCTCAGTTGGACATGCGGATAGATGGGATTCGGCGAGTCACAGATGATGATTTGTGACACACTGAATTTGAATCTACGATTGAGGTTCTTCTGCTCCGACTTACAAGCGCCGCGTTCCTGGAACCGGATTTATGACGAATCTTGCCGTTAACAAGCAGAACAAAGGCTTTGCCGGCCGCCGGACTGCGTGGGTACCTTACCCCTAGCAGTGCCTGGAAACTCACGGTGATTGTGGGATAGACATTTTGAGGACCAGCTGATAACAATCGTGTATAGCTGTGATCATGACATATTTCTCGGCAGAATGCATGATATGTTATGTAATCGCCATTCCGAGGCTCGATCACAGCAACATCCGATCCAGCTTTGCATCTATCTTCACGTAAATGATGCCTTGTGTGATCCAGGAACTTTTGAAGCTGTGAGTCCACGCTCAATCTCCCATTCATGCCATTTCCCTACATCAACATGTCATTCCCAATAACTTTTTACCCCTTGTTTTACTACCCTTTCCACACAGTCGCATCCTACTTGGAAATATATTCTGCTATAAAGTCCTGGACTCATCTCCCCAAATCCATCCTCTGAGCCCTCTCCTCCAAAAATGTCAGTCAGCAACGATGCCACTCCTATTATTCAGGAAACCCTCAGGGACGACATAGACCCGCATGTCAGCCCAACACCACTTCACGGAGTAATGTCTTCTACCTCAGTACGCGATCCTTTTTCTACACCAACCTCAAGTCGGCCATCGTCTCGCCACCACCAACCCCTTTCCCAAAAAGTATCGTTTTCTGATACCTCTAGTGGTGTTCTCAGCGTTCCCCGTACGCCTACGGACGGCATCTTCCCCAGTGCAACCTCAAATCACATCCCCATTCCTCGACCCATTTCTTCCCGACTCTCATTGTCGCCATCAGCCCGGTCAAGTGCTGTCCCTATTACCGGTGGTACCATCATTCCACGCAAACTTCCTCGTATGAAGTCTTACATGGTCACCAATCAGAGTGTGCTATCCAAACCTTGGACTCAGACACGCAATCCCCGGGCCAGCATTGCGTATTTATTGACCTACGCAGTCATTCTAATCGGATTTGCCGGAGGAATCGTCCAATGTTACTTTAGCTATGCCAACGCACAGTTGGACAAGAGACCACTTTGCCTTGTCATGGAGGAGAACTTCGATTCTGAAGATTCGGTCTTTGGCGAAAATGGCTCCTTCAATAGGGAGGTTAATATGGATGGCTTCGGGTATGTATGACCTTGCCTCCCGTCAGTTCTTACTTCATCGCTCGACTCCGAGCACTTGCGCCAGTGCCGCGCTCTCATTTTCTGAGAAGCCTTATTGGTTTCATGTCCGGCAAATCACTGTCCCCTTCGTCTTCTCGCTCTTCCGCACTCTGCCTTCTCTCTGCCTTCTCATGCCTTCCTGACTTTATTTTGGTTCATCTAGTACCGGGGAGTTCGAGATGACGACGGCATCACAAAACAACTCTTTTGTGAAGGATGGGTTCCTTTACATTGTGCCAACTCTGACTTCAGATTCTATCGGCAGCAGCGCCATCTTTGATGGAACTGTCTATAACATCACGGGTTGTACTTTCAATCAAACTCGACCTAACAACGGTTTTACCACCGAAAATGGTGCAACATTCTTTGATGAATCAGGATACTTGAAAGCCTGCAGCGCTGTCAGCAATCGCACTGCGGGCACAGTAATTAATCCCGTTCAAAGTGCGCGAATCAACACGAAGGGAAAGGCTAGCATTAGATATGGGCGAGTAGAGATTAAAGCAAAGATGCCAAATGGGTTAGTGCTTTTCCAGCTACATCATTAATGACTTCGGGCATATTTATCGAGCGCTAATGATCGCAACCTTGCTAGTGATTGGGTAAGTCATAGCCTCCGTGTGTGTGGGAAGCAGAATAAACATTGACTCGGTTGCTTCCTTTCTAGCTCTGGCCTGCTCTCTGGATGCTTCCCGTAGATGAAGTTTATGGGTCGTGGCCTCTTAGCGGGGAAATTGATATCGTTGAATCCCGAGGAAATGGATTCCAGTACACTGCCCGGTGAATGTTCCCACACATTTTGACTTCTTCAGTTCACTCATGTTCTCGTCTTCTTCAGCGGTTCGAATTATGTTCAGGGTTCACTCAATTGGGGACTTACCACCTTCCTAAATGGAGTCTCCAAGTCGTACAGTTGGTGGACAGAACGCCGCAGGTCGTTCGGCAGCAACTTCCGCACGTACGTATTAGAGTGGACAGACAAATGGTTGTAAGTGTGACCCTTTTTGTTCTTTTCCGCCTTGGATTCTCATTTTTTTGCGTCATCGTGCTCGCGAACCCATCCATTGATTCGCAAATATTGATTGGCAATAGACGTATCTACGTTGATAACCGTCTCCACACTCTTCTCGATATAAAGTTTAACGAGCCATTCTTCGAGCGTGGCCAATTCCCCGAGGTCATCTATGATGGGCCCAATCCAGTTGCATTACAGAATCCCTGGATTAATGGAACGAATGCGACACCGTTTGATCAAGGTAAGTTTTATTAATGGAAGTGGAGTTGACGTTGATGCCACGATTTGATCTATCATTGTGCTCAATCGGATGCTTCTGTTTGCTGGACGTCACTTCAGAATTTTACTTGATCATGAACGTTGCGGTCGGTGGTACCAACGGATGGTTCCCTGAGGTTCAAGGTAACAAACCGTGGCTCAATGGCTCGCCAAGTTAGTCTATGCATCTTTCTTTTTGTTAAATTTATTCATGCAGCGTCGTTAGATGCAATGCGGGACTTTGCACTTGCAGAAGCTAATTGGTATTCAACATGGCCAAATAATGTCGAGGATCGTGCTATGATTGTGTATGTTAAATCCACGATAATCTGTTCTGACTGACATGAACCTTTTAAGGGATTATGTCAAAATGTGGAAGCATTGTGATAGCAATTAAACCAACTTTAAATGCTGCTATTTTTTTCGCTCGTGTATGTCACTCTTTAAGCAATCGTTGTCATTACGATCTTTGTTGTTCTTGGACCGATCAATCTTCTATCCCCGAGGGGACTTTGCTTTAAGGACCTATCTGTCCTCATTGTTGTCTGCTATTTGATAGCTCATAGTACGTCTATTGTAGCGTTAGATTAATCTACAGGTATTTTTCCAAAGCCAAATTAATATGTACATCATCATCGGCGCAGCCATGCATCGGAGACATCGATGACGTTGGACTCTCGGCGAAAGACGGTACCCGACGCTTGATTCAATATAATATTGAGTACTTTTTGACAGTGTTGCTAGCTGCTGATGGGTAGGGCTCGTTTGTTGCCGATCCCGGTTCTCAACACTATTCTGGGTCCGCAAATCGAATGGGGCACTAGAAGTGTTTAAAAAAGGTTTACATCGAAATCTTCCTTCTAAGTAATACTGAAGATGAAACTTAAATACCAAAGCAGGCAATGTTCAGTCCTCAGAAGATGCTACTTCCTGCCCGAAAAGCAGATGTATCACGAGCATGACGTCTGGGGACTGAAAACTCTATGATGAATTGTGATAGGCACAGAAAAGCTCTCGGTGAATGAATGTTACACAGGTGCGAAAGGTTCTCACGAGGTCCTTCTAGTTTATTCGCCAACAATCCAACTGCAACTGCGGGAGTCTCTTTCAATTCGTGTACTGGAAAGTTCGGGATTCAAAAGGAATCTGATCCGCAGCCTCATGGTCCGAAAAACTGCCGTAGTACAAAAAAAACACGGGCATTCTTCCCAAGTAGCTCCGGATCCGGGCGGGCCGCGTCTAGGCCCTCAGAGACCACAACGAAATTGGAACTCTGCCTAATTCTAAACCATACATAGCGTCGTCCACGATCAGGAAATTTGTAATCTTCCTAGATATTAGGGCCGCAGATAATCCGATAGCTGAGCCTCGTTTCAGCGGACAGACGGTTTCAAGGAGCTCAGAGAGTGGGTTCATTAGAACTTTCTGGTCACAGGCATGATATCCTTCGCGGGTTATCATTCAGAAGTCACTGCCTCAAGGTATATAAGGGGGAAAGACTTTATTTCCTGATTTACACCATCGGAATGGTACAGTTCTGACGTCACTGTTCACCTGTGAGTCTGTAAATGGTTTAGTACGTGGTTGAGATTGAATCAACCGGGCGTGTACGGTTGGCAAGGAGGACACCATGTACATCATATATGACAAATATAAGGGACGGTGTTCTTCGCAATGGGCTATACGCTTGTTATGTATTTATTGCTTGAGACCATTTTTCAGCCTATCTATATCTTGTTAGAAAAAACCACGACACTTACCCTCCTGTTATTTTATTGGCCAAGTAATTGCAAGAGGGGGCTCCACAAAGATTATAGCCTCGTCCATCCCGCCATTCATGACTGAGGATGAGACGGCGCTCCTTTAGAGCTTGACTGGTAATGTTGGTTCACACTGATTTATAACACGATAGAACATTGATCACTACAAATTACGAACCTATACAGTCCTGAACCTCTCTGGGACTTATTCACTATGGACATTCATTCAAGTTTTCCTCATGTCACAGACCAGGATCCCGACTGATAAGAATCAATGGACCAACAGACGGAGCTGAATACTATACAGTTTTGAAACCGTTTACACGCTCAGACACGACGTGATGACACAGACATGAACCGAAAAAAAGATAGCTTCGAGCTCATGGCCGTCAGTGTACAGACCTAGCACCTACATCTATGCTCGCACGTGAATAAGCAAGCGGTGTTGTAGACATATCTCCAACATCAGAAAACTGACATTGAACACTGGGGGAAAAGGAATCGAGCTCGGAAAGCGGTGACGCACTAAAATGGAGCCTCAAACTGGCCATTCCTCCTAAAGATCTCTTCTACAGTGCTAGGTAGTTAGAGAAGGGTGATACTATGTTCCAGCTGGCGACAGACCTGCATAAAATCAGGGGGGAATCACCTTCCCAAGCTCAAATACTGAGATTAAGAAAAGACAGAACAGGCGAAAAGGTAGATGATGTGAGGTCAATTCCTTCGTCCGTCAGTGAAATTAAAGGTTCCTGGTGCTCAGCGTCCATAGCTAATAGGAGACACCCATGAACGAATGAAATGGTCATCGAGCCTCGATAGAAACTTATGATACCGCTTTGTACACTGAGGCCGTGAGCCGGGGAGTTGTTTTCGAGCCTTTCGTTGTTTGTAACCGATGGAGTAGAACTACACAGAGAGAAATCAATATTCCTCTTTGGATAAGGACTGCATAAAAAGTGAACACATACCGAGCATTTGGTTATTAGCCAAAGGGCGCACGATATACCTATTGTCTGTAAGAAAATACCATGTCGTAGGTGTGACACGAACATCAAAATCAATTTAGTATCAATTCATTGTTGTTGGCAGAGCATGACGGTTTCATCACATATTGTAACGTGGTGTCAATGTAGTATCAAAGCAGTTCCAGGGACCTGTGATTCTATAAGTTGACCAATGTCCTCTGCGCCAACCGTAGGTGTTGGTGATTTCAAGAATTAGCGATTGATCCAGCATTCGCGCATCATGATCAAACACCTGCAGGTTATCGGAAGGAAGGTCAAGCTGTCCATGGACATAAGACTACACATTGGTTGAAGCAGGAGCTCGAAAGTCCTTAGATGCCTGATGTGAATTTTGGATTTGATCCTAGTAGATTTCGCAGTGATCTTGATTGAAGCGTAGTATCAAGCTACTGACACTTTGTACATTTGTTGATTGTTTGAACGCATACAGCCTGGTGGGACCAAGAGAATTTCACTTGTGTGTGCTGCAAAAAATTGCGACATGACGATGATTCAGATTTTTGGGGCAGTATTCCTTTCTAGTTTCGAGGTCAAAGCAATCATCCTCAAAGATATCGCGTCTCAGGTGGTTTTATTTTACCTATGAAATAATAACAGGAAGCTTCCAAAGCTGGCCGCATCATCTCTTGCACTGTATACAACAAACAAAGCAAGTCAGTGCCGCTCGATGTCATCATGAACCCACAAAGTGCCCAGTATCACTGTTCGATTGAACAACGAAAAATCGCGAGTCCTGAGTATCGGACATGATGTATTTTTGGAGGCCGCTGCCTTGTACCACATGTAATGCTCTTATTCATGTACACCTCGGGTATTTTCCGTATTTTGAGTGCTCTGCCTAGTTTGTGATCTTCAAGAGCCACCTACAAGTACATCTCATACATCTCAGCATACACGTGCAAATTTTTGCTCACACTAGTAACTGGATTTCGATTGATTGTAACGCAGACATATCAACGGTCGTGATCATCCGAGTATTTTGCATGTATTGTTTGGACTTCTCTTTTGGGACCGATGTTAGTCGCAATTTCTTCAGACGCGCCCCGAGGACCTTGTCAAACAACTAACATGAGGATTCCTCGATCAGTGATCCCCGGTTGGTATAGTCGAAAGTCATTTGGACCTTTGAGGAAAGTATGCCTGTGAGAGTTGTATGAGAGTTATATATTCTTAATGAGTAGTCAGGTACCTCCGTCATCCTGAGCACGATCAGCATTGACAAGGGCTTGATTCCTCTCTTAGAAAGCCTGACGGGTCTGTGAAGTTAGATTGAAAAACTGAATAAAACTCGGGATGTGGTCACTGTGTACTTTTTCAACGGGTGCGAGGCTGACTGAGAATGTCCATCAAAGTCTATCGCGACCGCCCCTACAGCCGGGCAGAACTTGGCTGTGGACCACAAAATGGGGTAATAAGTTGATGGATCTGACCAGACCAGCACAGGTGAATCCATCAGGATGATAATTATGGGGGCATCAGACAGGCTCTGCATCTATCAAAACTACATTGCCGTTGTCACAAATAACCTTAAATCGCACTGGCCAAATGGTGAGGGTCACGAACTTTCGCAAGGAGGGTGACACTCACAAATAGTAAACGGATGCTCTTTTTCCTTTCTGATGCTAGTGAAATATAGTGTCCCTGAGCCTGGCGCAATTTCAATACACATATTGTACCACCATTTCAGTAAGAGATACCTTTGGTGCCACGGATACGCCAGCTAACGTCGATGTTCCCCTGTAACATGCTTATCTAGGAACGACAACTATCATAGAGCCATACAATCGAACAGTGATTAAGATCAAGAACGTACCCGTCCATTGATCTTTGGGTCACCGTTCAGCCACCATTCTGGCTGTGGTCTTATTACCTCGCCCAGTGCTTCGCGTAAATTTGTATCCTCCCGCACCGATCGCATGACTTGTCGCACCACTGAACTAGTGATCATCTCCCGGTTGGTAATGTAGGTCATGAACGCAGCCCATCCCCCTAGGCCTAACACGGCTGCCGCAACGAGATACGGCCATATTTTCTGTGATTGATTAATCCTTTGGTTACGCAAGCATTAAACCAAAATACGTTTAATCACCTTTTGTTTGGGCAGGTCTCTGAACGGTGGATGTTTGACGTAGTAAGGTTGTAAACGAGCAGGTTCTGAGTATATTTTTGTGTGAGGATCTGAAGGGGATGATCTGCTGGTTCTGTAGCGTCTAATGAAGGGTTTCTCTCGTTGTTGTGAGGGTCCAGAAAAAGTTTCAACTATTGGCTCTGTTGATGATGAGGCAGGACGGGAGTGGTCGGAAGCGTGGTTTCGAGCATAAACATGGAACCTGCGAGGCATAAAGAACGATGAGAGAAACTGTCGGTGGAGAGCCTTTTGAATGAGAGAAGCCATTGCATGCAGAGTAACTGACTTGTCAATGCCTACAATACTAGTCCAGTCGGAATATCACATGACAGGTTGTGCTTTATGACGTATTCAGTCCACATTCCGCGTGGTTGGTTTTAGGAGTTGTTCTGTTTGGTTAGTACTTCTACAAAACTCCGATCTTGGTGTTTGAGGAAACAACCAGGGCAGATGTCACATGAACTCGCATGGTAGGGAGAAGTTCTACACTGTGCTTAAATTTATATTTTTCATTTAAAAAATGTGACGGATCACGGGATGGTCAGATGACGTGACAATGCGTTCTTCGAGTTTCCTTCTTACTATCACCATGTTAACCAAAGTTGACGAAGAGCAACTGCAACGTGTCTGCGTGAATGAAGAAACCCTTTTTGCTGCGAGGAAACTTGTTCCTCTTGCCAAGGCACGCACGAAACAAGGTTCTGGACATCATCTGGCGGAGTTGGCAACAGGCTTGCCGGCTATCTGTGCGTATCTTGTGTCCAAACAGTGAATTATACCTGGCTTCAGGTAACACTCTTTGCTGACGTCTTGATGCTCTAGACTGAACAACAATGATGTCACCCTGGACAATGCCCGGCATGCGTCATGCTTGCACGCCAACGATTTTAATAAAGCTCTGCGAACCGTTAGCGGAGTTCTGGAGTCTGATTTGAGTCCGAAGAAGTGGAAAAGGATGGTCTCATATGATTCTTTCCGCGAGGAACACAGTGCTGGCCAGTCGCTCCAGAATCCGCGTACTCCTCGTCGATCATCCAAGAAGCCGCTTCGTGATCTCCCGACTCGTGAATCAATGAGAAAACAGCGACTAGTCTCGACAATCGAACAACGTCCCTCAGAAGACGTAGATGACGTTGCTGCTACTGAGACACCAAGCAAAAGGCGGAAGCTCGATGTTTCGTCTCTGACGCCCTTGACTAAGGGACGAGTGATTTTTCCGCCCATTACACCTGCAGCATTGCATATCAGTCACGTGACACCCATGAAATCAGAAACAAAGGCCAACTCGACGCCAGCCATTCCCTCTCCACTTCGCCGATCGGCGCGTGTCGCATTACAGCAAGAGGTCGATGCTTCCATAGAAATTGACGAAGATGAGGAACAAGTCCCGGCGAATGTTAACCGGAACCTCAAAGCTCAGTTTGCCAAGATTGACGAGGACGGTGATGAAAACCCGATGAGGGGGAATTATCCGGCTCATCGGAGGTTTCACCCTGCGTATCAAGATCAAAAACAGTGGTTTACACGAGATGCAAGAGTTCTTAGAATGTGGAAGGAGGCTAGTGTTATCCACGCTGCACTGGTGACACAGCGCACATTCTGATGTCAAGTTGCTGCTTGAATTGGGATGACAAGTGACCTGTCAGTATCGTGTCGCCTCACATTTGTCTAGACTTATCATACAGTCATGCCCTTGGACACTGAAGAGGACCTATCTCACCACTGATTCTCTGTGTTAGACTTAGCTGCTATTGTATCCCACGTTGAATATATATAGATTTTTTTTGAATATGGTTGGATGGTTTAGACTAGGTTTCTGCATTATATTTCATGTCATAGCCTTTGCAATGTCAGATGAATTATTCAAAGCTTCCTTATTAAACACTCGAGCTTTGATGGTATTATGGATGATAACAATGTACATACATATTATACACCTATTGATCCAAACCAGCTAGCAATTTTGGAGAATTTGCTTCAAGTTCAGATATTGGAGATAGAGAAAGCTGTTCAACAGCAGTTGACTATTCAACAATAGTTAGCTGTTTGACGAAGTATGACATCATTCAATTGTTCGTCTCATTGTCATTCTGCTCATTGCTCTCTACTCCGCTTATTTTTCTAACTTACATGCTCACTTGTTGCTTACTTGTCATTATCACCTTAGCAACATATGTAGGAACTCCAAAGAAATTCTATTCTCTAGGTGTTTTTACACACATTCATTTTGTATATAAATGACTTCCCTGTAAGCTCTGAGGCTGTCTGGACCTCAGGTGCGCATTCTCTTTTGTATTCTTGAACACTTGATCAACTAGTTGTTTCCGTCTGGACCTCAGTCCAGCATCCTTTTAGCATCCTGAAGACTTACCTGCGCATTTTCGCTGTGACTGTTGAGAAGACAAGCTAACCTCTGAGTGACTTTATTCTTCATGTCTGAACTGAGACAATATCATAATAGCTGCTTGCTGTAAAACGTAGATATTAATTGAATTTTAGGTAGCCATCTACGCAATTCCGAGACATCTGAGATATTAACTGAATATCAGTCATCACACACATTTTTCATGTATAAAATTGTATACTCACCTTTGGTGAAGCCTGACTCATTTCTCTTAGACTTTAGGCACTTGCCTGATTGACCGTTAAGATTTCATCCGTGCATTCTCCTGCCCCCTCCCCGTGAATTATGTCTTCGATAATAGTACACCCGATGAACCGCTTGCTTGCTGACGCAGCACTCTACCTATATATTCATGGCCCTCATTTCCCAGTCGCTCACCTACTTTGGTGACGTCTGAGTTGTTTATTTGTATCTCAATCTCAACTCTCAGTCCCAGTTTCTGTGAAAGAGAATATAATGAACCAGAACAAAGTTAGAGAGAACGACTACAGGTGCAGAGGCCATTATGTTTTTCTACTTTATGTCTGCAACAGATGGACGCTATCGTGCCCAAAATCCCTGTTCCGGCAACCTCGTCTCTTCTCGTCTCTTTCCATCATCTGAAAGGAATCGGTAGAAGTTCGCGAGATTCAACGGATAACCCTTCCAGGTTGGTGCAGATCGAACGAGAGTGAATAATAAAGCAGTGATGATCATATCCAACACAACTGTAACAATGAACAACTCTTTGGAGGTGGTCAAAGCCAGTCGCTGTTCCTCTATCAACCCGGGAACAGACGCCGAGTCAAAGGTAGGTTCAGCGCTTGTTCCAACCTTGCGGTACCCATCGATGAAAGCTTTGGCTGCAGAGTTCATGAAGTCATCTACCTTCTTATTTATGGATGGGATATCCAAAGGTGCTATGTCCTGCGCATTGTTCCAATCAACAGAGCCATTGGTCATAAACATATCTGCAGCGACATTGTTGACCAAGTTGAACACCTCGAGAACTTCGAGTTCAACAAGTGCATCTTGCAATGCATTCGAAAAGATAAGGTTTGCTGCAGTGGAGGGGAAACTGCCATCATGTCGTTGTCCTGAAGCTGTGACGTTGACGGTCCCATTATTTTCTAGACGAACATGGCCACCAGATATTTTGGGCTGTGGGTCGCACAAAAGAACACTGGCAAGAGGACCAACAAGGCGGATATCCGACGATCTGGTGACGCCAACACCTTGTTCCACGAAAGTGGCGGGTAAATTATCCAGATTGATTGCAAATCGTGCTCTTGGAGGCGTAGTGCTATTGAAAAAAGAGGAATTTCCCCCGATGAATAAGTAAGCACTAGTACTTGTGTTCATCATAGCAGGAAAGTCGGTAAGAGAGAGGGGACTAATACTAGAGCCTGAAGAAAGTAGTATCGTCAGAACATCCCATCATTTGACTATTATTGAACATACCTGGTCTTGTCTGACCCTGACCACCAAGGATGAGATCAGTATTCCAGATTTTCCCTGCAGCAGATATGAGTAGGCCTGTTTCGTTGATGGATGGGGCTTCCCAACGACAGTGATGGCGAAATTCGACGATGTCAGTGTTATACTCTAGGGCTTCATTGGATTTGTGAGAGGGCGGCGGTAAAGATATCAGCATGTTTGCGGGAAGCTTGAACCCAAATGGGGTAAGTTCAGTCTTTTCAAGCACAATGATGAGATTGGCACGTCTTGAGAAAGTAAGAAACTGTTGGACATTGCCATCGTTTATTTGAGAGACTTGTCTAGCAACGGGAACAGTAGTCGGAACGGAGATGGTTGTCGTAGAGACGCTGATAGTCCCAGGTGCAAGCGGGCCAAGCGCAATAAGGGCCAGCGAGGCTAGGAAAGCAATCCTGAATGTGCTACTTGCATGCTTTGAAAGACAGTGTGAGATGCGGTCGAGCCATCCGGAGTCGATAGTTGACACTCCGTCAATGGTCCCAGGAGCAATTCGTTCCAATTGAACGGACCACTCTCGACTGAAGGCATCGATGGTGATTTTTCCACCAGCAAAAACTGCCAGACTATGCCATACGATGAAGATGACAGTGAAGCCACCTTTGATTCTGGAGTCGCTGAGTCCGAACGTGAGGGGTAATGGTCTGGCTAAGCACAAAGAGGCTAAAATGATGAAACCGGCTTCAATCAAGCAAAATAGGAAGAGACGGATGCGAAAATTGACTATAGTCTTTTCGCCGACGACGAGCCATGGATCGGGTGTGGCGCTGCGTGAATCATGTTCTTCATAATTTTGCATGAGGTTTACTGTTTGCAATTCAGATGTCGAGATGTGATTATGATCCATGGTGAGGGCAGCTTATGACAACAATGGGAAAGTCCGAAGTCCAAGTTATACACATCTTGTCCTGTAAAGATACCGCCAGAGAGACCAGTGCCTGATTAGTGCTAACAGCATCGCGGTCGTGGGGACCACCAAAAAGATTGTTCCTTTCTAAGAGACTGTCATGCGACTCCAACCGGTAATCGAAGACATTTTGCTAGAAGTACTCAGTATAGTTTGATGTCTATCTGTTTATTCTTGTTATGCCCTATACCCTATACCACAGTACTGGGTTGTTATCACTACATTATTTTCTGTGAACAACAATTGCTTTTCTAATTTATTCTATCATCTTTTACTCTCTAACATCTTATATCTTAATCAATGATCACCTTATCATTATTTCCATCAGTAGTTTAGCAGAGTATGACTGAGTAACAAGTCTTGACATGTGAGGTGACACGATACTGACAGAATGCCGTGACAGGTCATAACAATTTTCGATACAACCTCAGCTCCTCTAAATAAAGCACACAATGAAACGGCAGCTTCGACCACGCAAGTCTCAGCCAAACTATGTTACAATGGCTGGATTTGATCAAGAAAGTGACATTAGAACAAGTGCTCGGGCAAAATCGGGCTTGATTGACGAGGGATCTAGTGACTCGGAATTTACCCCTGAAAACGACAAAGACGCAACTGAGCAAATGCAGCAAGACATTCAGGATTACGATGTGCATCAAGGTGACCACGTCCAAGAGCAGGATGAGTCTGAAGATAATGTGCCTTCGCCTTCAGGCGCGGACACTTCGCTCTCCAAGAGTAAAGGAAAGGCTACACTCAAGAAAGGCAATTCGCATCCAAAACTCAAGACTGGAGTTGCAAGGCAGAGACGACAGACACACGCCCTACCAACCCCTAATGCCGACCACAGACATCGTGCCATCCCGCTTTATCGTCGCGAAGGACGTGTGGAACGACTGAAACAACCTGCGAAGTTGTTCAAGTCACCCAGTATTATGTTGACCAATGGCTTGGAGAAAAACAGCGTGATGAAGCGGTTAATCAAAGCCTGGGGTCATAACGCTGGCCCTGGCCCTTTGTGGGAGATAGTGGAGGATCGTAGCTGGTTTAAGGAAGCGGAGACGATTGGAAAGGGTAGAGACACAGAAGCGGAAAGAAGGCCTTTAGTCCACCAAAATGTTCGGGTGAAGAACGGTTGGAAGGCTCTCACCGAGGAGTATGTACGTTCCTTCTACCCCAACAGGCGAAACTCTTGTATTCATTCGTATTCATTCCAGGGATGCAGCCCTGTACTTGCCCACTGACATCATTACAACTGAAGATGGAAGTCTCAAACCTCCTCCCCCAGTTTCTTGCTACTTTGGGCCGTTTGATAGACAGATCCTGGTGGAATTGAAAATGTTGGAAGCACGTTCCATGAGTG
>Ga0153942_1000244_pt1 | contig 20212 bp, 16 predicted proteins | sample TSNJ026MetaG_FD_104731 | JGI IMG/M metagenome (GOLD analysis project Ga0153942, IMG submission 104731) | Attine ant fungus gardens microbial communities from New Jersey, USA - TSNJ026 MetaG | ecosystem: Host-associated > Fungi > Mycelium > Unclassified | place: USA: New Jersey, Brendan T. Byrne... | reverse complement strand
TTTCTTTTCCGGAAGATATTCGCGCCCGTATTCATAATCAATATACACCGTATCCTTCTTCTTTTTTCGTGTAATTTTTCCTTTTATCTCTGGTATTTTTACCGAACAATCCAAATACATTTTCGACCCTCTCTTTCGTGTGAATTCCCACTAAATATTATACCAGGTTTCACCCGGATTTGCAACAAAAATCGTTGAATTTCCGGGCTTTTTTGAATTTTTCTTCAATTGAGTGTCACTTTTTTCTGGAAGTTAAGATAGACTTCAAAACTCCGGTGGTGAAAAGAAATTTTGGATTTAATATTTGCTATAACAAATATTAGATGACTCTCAATAAATCTATGCTTGTTAAAATCAAATGGATGTGATATTATATTTCATATGCGTTAAAAGAGGTGATGTGAAATGGCTATCAGTTATAACAAACTATGGAAACTCTTGATTGACAAAAGAATGAAACGTGTAGATTTGAAAAAAATGGCAAGTCTTAGCACTACTACTCTTGCCAAGTTGGGTAAAGAAGAAGTCGTAAGCATGGAAGTGATGCAGCGCATATGCAAAGTGTTGAACTGTGATATTGGCGATGTGATGGAGTTTGAGCCGGATGAAGAATAAAGCGTGGGAATACTCATCGGAGATAAAGAATATGCCGTTTTTGTTCTTGGAAACGAAGAAAACCGCCATTCTTTTATCTGCCGGAAAAAGCAAGGACGAAATAATAGAGTTATCGAAAAATGAAAATATATATCAGCTTAATAAGGAGCGCCGCAGAACAGAGCTGCCGAGAACGATTGTCAAACGCCTGAAAAGCGTAGACGATGAAGGGCTTGAGATTTTAGCAAACGGTCGTGACGAGGACGCTAAGATTATTACCCTGATTGCCATAATGAGGACGGACAAGCTGTTTTACGAGTTTATGCGTGATGTTTACGCAGAAAGTTTTTCTTCTCATCGGTTAGAAATAACCGATAGCGATTTTTACGTTTTTTTTGAGGACAAGGCTTCCGAAAGCGAACGAGTGGCAAAATGGGGCAAGGATAATCTTGAACGAATCAGAGGCGCGTATAGGAAAATGCTTTGTGACGCCGGACTTGCGGTAAGGGATGGCGGTATCTTAAAGCTTACAATAAGCGATGAACGGTGGGCGGTAATAGATAAGGCCTTGACCGCCGACAAGGAGTGTGAACAATGACCCTGACAAAACGCTTAGACCTCATAAAACCCAAAATACTCAATGAGAGCTTTCGTTGCGGCCGCGGGCTTGCAAACGAGATAAACTTTTGGATATTCGACTATAACGCCGAGGACGAAATGGCTGTCCGCTCCCATATCGAGTATTTGGAACAGAGTATAAATTCGGAATATAACCATGTGCGGATTGTCCATTTTGATTTGTTTGACATGATGGTCGAAGCCCTGCGTGAGAAAGAATATTTAGACAAAACCCTGCAAATGGAACAGAGTAAAAAGAGCGCCGCTATTATAAATCCCATTAAAAAGACATTGCGGTCAACCTTGCCCGATGATGTGATTGTGGGGAAAATCAGCCAGAATATAAACCCCGACACCGATATTATCTTCATCTCTGGCGTCGGTAAAGCGTGGCCGGTCATACGCTCGCATACGATACTCAATAATTTGCACGCAAGAGTTGAGAAAACCCCGCTTGTCATGTTTTTCCCCGGCGTGTATGAAAGCGAATTGAAACTGTTTTCAGAGATTACGGACGACAATTATTATCGGGCTTTCAAGCTGATAGAGAGGTAGGAAAATCAATGAACATTAAAGATTTATTCAAAAAACCGATAGACAGACCCATTCAGGGGGTTATAAAAATCGGGCAGGACTCTGACGAGATTATCAGGGAAGAGCTTGACGAATACGTTGTCACAAACGAACTCCACCGCCATTTCGACCGGTTTTTCGAGAACTACCGCAAGGGTACGCTGGGGAAAACCGATAAGATCGGCGTGTGGATTTCCGGCTTTTTTGGCAGCGGTAAATCTCACTTCCTGAAAATCCTGTCCTACCTACTCTCCGATAAAAGCTATGACGGCAGAAAGGCCATCAGCTACTTTGATGACAAGATTTACGACAGCCGGATACTCGCCGATATGAAGGTTGCGGGTGACACGAGTGCCGATGTCATCCTGTTTAACATAGATGCGAAATCGGACGCCGACTCCAAAGTAAATAAAGACGCCATTGTCAAGGTTTTTATGAAGGTCTTTAACGAGATGCAGGGCTTTTGCGGCAGTATGGCTTGGATAGCAGACTTAGAGCGGCAGATGGCGAAAGATGGCTCTTATGACCGCTTTAGGGAGCATTTCAAAGAGATAAGCGGTAGCGACTGGACAAGCGCCCGTGAGGACTTCTACTTTGAGGAAGATAATATCATAAAAGCGCTGTCCGAAACAACCAAAATGAGCGAGGAAGCCGCAAGGAACTGGTACAACAAATCCGAGGCGAATTACTCGCTTGACGTGGACACGTTCGCTAAAAAGGTGCGCGAATACATAGAGGCAAAGTCAAAGGAAACCGACAAAAAGCACTATGTTATTTTCCTGTGCGATGAAATCGGCCAGTATATCGGCAGCGACAACAACCTCATGCTCAATTTGCAGACCGTAGTTGAAAATTTGGGTACAGAGTGCGGCGGCAGGGCGTGGGTTATCGCCACAAGCCAACAGGATATAGACTCAATTACAAAAGTAAACAGGGATAACTTCTCTAAGATCATCGGGAGGTTTGACACAAGGCTTTCCCTGTCCTCTGCCAATGTAGATGAGGTTATTAAAAAGAGGCTGCTTGCAAAGACAGATGTTTCGGCCGCCGGACTGAAACTTCTGTACGCCGAAAAAGCGGCGATAATTAGAAACCTCATTATATTTTCTGACGATACGCCCGAAAAACGGTTATATGCCGATGAAAAAGACTTTGTTGATGTGTACCCGTTTTTACCGTATCAGTTTAACTTGCTGCAAGCTGTGTTTACCGGTATACGAACGCACGGCGCATCCGGCAAGCATTTATCGGAGGGGGAACGCTCCCTGCTCAACGCCTTTCAGGAGGCGGCGATACAGTTTGGTTCGTTTTCATCGGGAACTCTCATTCCCTTTGACGCATTTTACAAGACAATAGAAACATTCTTAGACCACAACATAAGAACGGTTATTATCAGGGCTGAGGAAAGCGCAAGCCGTGCGGACGGCGTGTTGCAGCCTGATGATGTCGCCGTTCTTAAAGTGCTGTTTATGATTAAATACATCGACAATATACTTCCTGCCAATCTTGATAACCTTGCGACCATTATGGTACAGCACATCGACGCCGACAAAATCGAGACAAAAAAGCGTATAGACGCATCCTTGCGCCACTTGGAAGCGGCGAAACTGATTACGAGAAACGGCGACAAATTTATCTTTCTCACAAATGAGGAGCAGGACATCAACCGTGAAATCAGGGAAATCCGCATTGACCGCAGTGAGCTTACCGATAAACTCGGCGATGAGATATTCGGCATCCTGTTCGGGCTTGATAAAAAATTCCGCTATAAACAGGGTTATGACTATGCGTTCAATCTATTCATTGACGATAGGGCAAGGGGTACGCAGAGGGAAGAAATCGGCATAAAGGTTATAACCCCGCTGTTTTTGGGCGGCGATATGTCGGAACAGGAACTCCGCTCAATGTCAATGAGGGAGCGCAATATCATCATGGCGTTACCCGCAAGCATGGACTTCATAGACGAGATGGAACAGGCTTTGCAGATTGACAGATTTATTATGAAAAACTCCGGCAGAGTTTCCATCGACGCCGTTGAGGATATTAAAACAACAAAGGTGCGCGAGGCAAAGACACGCCGCGACAGATGCCGCAGTCTGATTATCGACGCTCTTAAAAAGGCGGATATGTATGTGAGTCACAACAAGCTCGACATTCGTGAGAAAGAACCGAAGGAAAGAGTGAACGACGCTCTGCGCGAGCTTATTGAGAGCATCTACACAAAGCAAAACTACATTACAAAGCCGTTTTATTCGACTGAGGATTTGCGCAAGCTTTTGACCGAAAAGGATAATCAGATTGCCCTTGACGGCATTGTAAATAATGAAAATAATGCGCAGGCTGTTTTGGAAATGTCGGACGTTGTAACGAGAAGCTCGTACAGCAACACGCCCACAACCATGAAAACCCTTATGGAGTATTTCGGGAAAATCCCCTACGGCTGGAACGATATGGACACCGCCGGCATACTCCTGACATTGTGGAAGAAGCAGGAGATTCGCTTGGAACTCGGCGGCGAGAGCATTGCCGCAGAGGATAGAGGCGTTATTGAATACGTCACGAAGCGTGATTATTTAGACAGACTGCTTATCAAGGCGAGGATCAAGGTATCCCCCGCTTTGATTTCAAGTGCGAAAACTCTCGCCAAAGACCTATTTTCGGTTGTAGATATGCCACCGGACGAGGACGGCATCATGGCACGTTTCAAGGAGCTTGCGACAGCGGAGCTTTACCAAAAAGACGGCAATATCAAGGATTTACTCTCCGAATACCAAAGAGATAAATACCCCGGTAAAGCGGTTGTTGAAAAAGGCAAGAGGCTCTTTGAGGAGCTTATAAAAATCAGGGATGTTAAGGCGTTTTTTGAATATTTGAATACCGAGCGTGAAACTTTGCTTGACTATGTGGAAGATATTGCCGATGTCAAGAAATTTTTCAAAAATCAACGTGAGATATTTGACAATGCGCTTAAATTTATAAATATCTTCAACAACAACAGCTCGTATATAATCAAATATGAGGTTGTTTCAACGATTAAGGAGATAAAGGCGATTGTCGATATGCCCTCTCCCTATTCGCATATTTTTAAGCTGCCCGATCTTGTTGAAAAGTTTACGAAACACTTTTTAGGGGTTTTAGAGGCTGAATGTGAGCCAATAGAAAAGGACATACGGGCTGATTTTGCTTTTGTGTGTGAAAAATGCAAAAACATAGACAGCGAACTGTTTGAAACAAAATTTCTCGGCAAAGTGAAAAGAGAGTACGATGCCTTGCTTGAAAAACTAAAGACAACAAATAGCATATTAGAAGCAATAGGCACACGCAGCGCGAGCAAGAAACTGACGAATACGTTCGTGGAGCAGTTTAACGCCGAAATTCCAAAACCTGATGACATGGTTGCGACAAAAACAAAGACGGTAAATGTCAATTCCTTATTTGCGGGTGTAAATGAAATTGCCACCCACAAGGACATAGATGCTTTGGTGTCAAAAATAAAGGATAGGCTTTATACCGAGCTTGAAGAAAATACAGTGATTTCAATTGTTTAAGAGGTGAGCGCAGTGCATTTGGGGGAAACCGAAAATATCGTAACGATACTGCTTTGCTCAAATTTGGGTTACGACCCAAACGACAAAAGCGTAAAGCCCTTTACTATACCGCAGTTTAACGAGTTGGAAGAAAAACTGCGGAAAGGTATTGTGCCGCTCGGTAAAATACTGACAGACGGGGCGAACAATCTGTCAAAACATATTCAGCTAACAGATGAGGAAAAAGCGAGAATTAACACGCTAATGCTCCGTGCGGATAAGATAAGCGCCGAGATTAACCGCTTGGCCGAACAAAAAATATACTTTGTGACGAAAAAATCTGAGAGCTATCCGAAGAAACTAAAAGAGAGAATGGGCAAAAACGCACCGCCTATTTTTTACTACTGCGGCGATGTGAGCATACTAAATAGCAAAACCGTTGCGATCATCGGTTCACGGGTTGCAACCGAACAGGAAAATGCGTATGCAAGGAAACACGCAAAACTGTCTGTGCAAAACGGTTCTGCGATTATATCGGGCGGTGCGAAAGGCATTGATACCGTTGCGAAAGAGGCGGCGCTTAAAGCCGGAGGAAAAGTCATCACCTTTGTGTCCGACAACATGGTAAAATATATAAAGAGCAACGCCGAATATATCCTGTGGGACAAAATGCTTGTGCTGTCGGCGTTTCATCCCGAAATCTCGTTCAGAGGATATAACGCACTCGAACGCAACAAATTTATCTACGCAAGCTGCGACTATGCGGTTGTGGTGTCGAGCGGCGATGAAACCGGCGGGAGCTATAAGGGCGCGGCGGAGTGCCTGAAACAAAAGTTGACAAAGCTGTATGTCAAGAATGATGAGCTTGCGACTGTCGGCAACAAAAAGCTGATTGAACTCGGCGGTCTGCCGTTGAACGAGGAACACGAGAGGTTGGTATGATATTATTATGACATTTGAAGAAACATTGAAGATTGCCTTGTACACTGCTGGCTTAACTTTTGCAGCAAATTTTATTTTCAGCTTTCTCAAGGTTAAATTTAATTTATTTGAAGAAAATACAGTATTTAGAAAGAAACACAGTTACGAACAACTTTGCAACCTATACTTTGATTTATATTCTATAGTTTCGCAGTCAGAATATTTGAGATATTTTCATGACATTGATGCCGATTTTGAAGATGAACCGTTTATTCAGGTTTCAAAAAAACAGTCACTAATAAGACAGAACGCAAAAAAGGAGAGAAACCAGTTCAAACAATCATTAAAGTTGACAATATTGATGCAGTTACTGAATTTAACAAAAAAAACTTGAATAATCTCATACTTGAATAATCTAAATATGCTTCTCAGAAGTTGTTAAAATTAGCTGTTGCCTATAGATATATACTTGATAATAGTAGCGATAAAGAAACTGGAAATGTAGGTTCTGAAAAATCTGATGCTGAGGACGAACTTCATATAAAAGCGATTGTTAAAACAATTGTTAAGGAAACGAATGAGAAACTAAAAGAATGTAATATGAGCTACGAAAAAGATGAAATACGTACTGGAATATTAATAAATGGGATTGTGGATTAAGATATACAGGAGGATCTAAAATGGATAAAACCGCCATAAAGAATTTTGCAATCGCCGCAAGGCGCAATCTTATAAAGGCCGTTCGTCAAAAAGCCTATGACATCGGCATTTTTGAAGATAAAGCCGCGCCCATTACCGAGGTGCAGGGCGGATACATATATAACGGCGTATCCTATGACCGCACACAGTCCGAACAGCGAAAACGCCTTGTTTCCGCTATTGACAACCATGCAGACGGCAAAGGCTATGCGCACGGCTACAATCAAGTCATGGAGGAAGCCGCATACACATGGTTTAACCGGCTGATTGCCCTGCGGTTTATGGAGTTGAACGGCTATCTGCCGTCTAATATTCGCATATTGTCAAGCGAAATCGAGGGACGTTTAGAGCCGGACTGCATCCGTGAGGCCGAGCATCTTGATTTTGTTGATATGAGTATCGTGAACGAACTGAAAGACAATGCCGACAAGCTGTACCGTTATATTCTCATAGCGCAGTGCAATGCCCTGTCAAATATTTTGTCGAAAATGTTTCAGAAGATTGCGGACTATACGGAGCTGTTGCTCCCTGACAGGCTCTATTCAAAGGCGGGATACATTGTCTATGACTTGGTTCACGATATAGCCGAAAAAGATTTTCGTGAGCAAGTGGAGATTATCGGCTGGCTGTATCAGTATTACATTACTGAAATTAACGAGCTTGTATATGACGGAAGTATGTCAAAAAGTAGAATATCAAAGGAATTGCTTCCTGCTGCAACACAGTTGTTCACGCCTGATTGGGCAGTGAAATATATGGTTGATAATTCGCTTGGAAAGCTATGGCTTGATAGTGGAACCGATAATAGATTAAAAGCTTCATTAAAATATTATCTTGAAAATGAGGAAATCAAAGGCGAAACAATAAAATTATCGCCGACTCAAATAACATTCTTTGACCCTTGCATGGGTAGTGGTCATATTCTGGCGTATGCTTTTGATTTGTTTTATAAAATATATGAACTGAATGGGTATACCGCAAGAGAAATCCCCAGTTTGATTTTGACTAATAATATTTATGGACTTGACATAGACGACCGTGCCGGACAGCTTGCCTATTTTGCGCTTATGATGAAAGCGAGAAGCTATGACAGGCGGTTTTTCCAGCAGGAGAATATCCCACAGCCTAAAGTGTACGCTATATCCGAATCTGATGGCATTAAGACGGCGGAGTTTAGCAACTTGCCGCACGATATAAAGGCTGATATAGATTACCTCATTGGCTTGTTTGCTGACGCTAAAGAATACGGCTCTATCATCAAAATCGACAGAGATATTGACTATTATACGCTGATAGAGGCTGTGAAAAACTATACCCTGCCCGCTCAATTAACGCTTGAAAGCATAGGTTTTGAGGAAAGAAAAAGCCTGTTGCTTGCGATTATTGAAATTGCACAGACCCTTACACAAAAATATGATGTTGTCGTGACAAACCCGCCGTATCTTGGCAGCTCAAGAATGAGTGCGACACTTGCAGAGCATATAGCAAAAGCCTTTCCTGATGTTAAGTCGGACTTTTCTATGGTGTTCTATCAGAAAGCGATAGATGATTTTGTTAAGCCAAATGGCTATATATCTTTTATAACGACAAATTCATGGATGTTCTTAAAGAGCTTTGAGAAAATACGTTCAAGAGCCATCATTGAATTGGAATTTGAGTCATTGGTGGATTATGGGACTGAATTGTTTGACGGCAAAGTAGGGCATAACCCTATCGTTTCATGGGTAAATAAAAAATGTAAGCCAACTAAGAAGATGTTAGCTCTAAGATTGGTAGACTATTGTTATAGTAGGCGTGGCGAAAAAGAACCGGAATTTTTCAATCCGAAAAACAGATATGTTGCTGACCAAAAGAATTTCGTAAAAATCCCCGGTATACCAGTGGCGTATTGGGTGAGTGAGAATTTCATATTCAACTTTAGCAAGGGTGAGTATATTGGTTCATTTTGCAAGGTATCTGAAGGAATTAAGACTGGAGATAACGATAGGTTCTTAAAGCTATGGCATGAAATTAATAAGTTGCAGTTTTCATTTGGCTTAAAAAGCCAAGGGGTTAAATGGTATCCGCATCATAAAGGCGGCAAATACAAAAAATGGTACGGAAATTTAGAGTGGGCTATTAATTGGGAAAATAATGGAAGCGAAATTCAAGCATCTAAAAATTCGGGGTTACAAGGAAAGGATTTTTATTTCTCGAAAATTGCAGGATGGTCAAAGGTTGGGTCAAAGGGAAATCCAATTCGTTTATATGAAAAAAATGTACTTTTTGATTCAGGCGCTCCTGCTATTCACCATCATACGATGCTTGAATATATAACAGGCCTATTAAACAGCACTGTTGGTGAAAAGTATCTTCGTTTCTCAAACCCAAGTTTGAATATGCAAGTTGGAAATGTTAAGAACGTTCCCGTAATTACTTCTGATAAGTATAAATATACTATTATATCACTCGTCACCGAAAACATCGCCATATCCAAAACCGATTGGGACAGTTTTGAAACCTCGTGGGATTTCAAAACGCACCCATTAATCGGATTCAAAGGTAATTATGAAGAGGCCGAGCCACTACTTGTCGCAGATGGTTTGATTGAAGGGACTGTTGTGACCGAATGGAGCAAGGTGTCAGCTCCTATTGCTCAATGTTTTGACGCTTGGGAACGCTTTACTGATGAACAATTTTCAACCCTAAAAGCCAACGAAACTGAACTTAACCGCATTTTCATCGACATCTACGGCTTGCAAGACGAGCTGACCCCCGATGTTGCCGACAAGGACGTAACCATACGCCGCGCCGACCTTGCGAGAGATGTCAGGAGCTTTATCTCCTACGCCGTGGGCTGTATGTTCGGTCGGTATTCGCTTGACGAGGACGGGCTTGTGTTTGCCGGAGGTACGTTTGACATAAACCGGTACAAGACATTTATCCCCGAAAAAGAAAACATCATCCCCATAACAACAGAGGATTACCATCTTGATAACGACATTGTGGCAAGGTTTATTGAGTTCGTTAAAACGGTCTACGGTGAGCAAACGCTTGAGGAAAACTTGCAGTTTATAGCAAACGCGCTCTATCCCAATGCGGACGGCACGGAGCGGGCGAAAATCCGGCGGTATTTTGTGAATGACTTCTATAAAGACCATGTGAAAATATATCAGAAAAAGCCTATTTACTGGCTGTTTGATAGCAACGGCTGTTCTGATTCAGGAAAACAAGACGCTTTCAAGGCACTGATTTATCTGCACAGATACGATAAATACACGGCGGCGCGCGTGCGTGTGGACTATCTGCACAGGCTACAAGCGATATATAACGGTGAAATCAATCGGTGTAATACACTAATCGAGATGACCACGGACGCGCGGGAGATTGCCGCCTACAAAAAGCAGATTGAAACCCTGCAAAAGAAGCTCACCGAGTGCAGAGCATACGACCCGGCAATCGCGCACTTAGCGCATAAGGCGTTAGACCTTGACCTCGATGACGGCGTGACGGTGAACTACGCAAAGTTTCAAGGCGTGGAAGTCGAGCTTGGCGGGAGTAAGGGTACGGCGAAGGTGGATTTGTTGGGGAAGATTTAGGCTATACTAAAATTTGAAAGAGGTGTATGTAATGGCAATTCAGAAGGTGTCAATTGAAAACTTAACTGTTTTTGAAAATCTTGACATGGAGCTTAGCTCAGGAATCAATGTTTTTATCGGCGAGAACGGAACGGGGAAGACGCATTTATTGAAATTCATGTATGCTACCCTTTATGGCGCAAAAGATAGTGACAGTAAAGAATGGACTAATTTAAGGAATCCAGTGGGCGTTGCTGTATCTTATTTTGGTACAGATACAAAATCATTACAGAGAAATGATTCAATAGATAGAAGCTCATGTGAAGTAACATACAACGGAAAATCCTCAATGTTTGAAATATTTCCTTTTATAAATGACAAGGCTAAAGAAGAAGGATTTAAGCGTGATAACACAGACCGTGCGTTAGACGAAACTGTAGATAGCTTAGTATTTATCCCTGCCTCAGAAATATTATCGCACTCCAAAGGCTTTTTGCAATTATACCAAGACAAAGAAATTGCCTTTGATAAAACCTACTATGATATAGTGAATTATGCACAGCGAGTTTTCAGCAAAAACATTGACGAAATCACACGGGAGTGCATGAAGAAACTTTCGGCATTGATTGATGGAGAAGTTTATGTTGATGGTTCAGTATTTTATGTAAAAAAGACCAACGGTCAACAAATACCATTTTCACTTGAAGCGGAGGGTTTGAGGAAAATTGGATTGTTGTGGACTCTCTTGCGTAATGGAACGATAAAAAAAGGCACGGTATTATTCTGGGACGAACCCGAGGCGAACATCAATCCCAAACTAATACCGGACTTAGTCGAAATCCTGCTTGAATTATCAAGACAAGGCGTACAAATTTTCATTTCAACGCATGATTATGTTTTAGCAAAATATTTTGAAGTTAAATCAAACAATACTGATGTTATTTTTCACTCGTTATATAAAACCGATACTGTCATCAAGTGTGAAAGTAGCGCAGAGTTTAGGAATCTACAAAATAATCCGATACTAAAAGCTTTTGATGTTTTAATGGATGAAGTAATTGGCAGGAATTTGGGGGAATAGGCTATGAACAAAGTATTTGTTGAGGAAAATGGCGTTTATCAGATTGATTTATCAGCAGCAGATAGTGCGGTTGGCGATTTGAAAGATAAATACAAAAGCATTGGCAACATTCTCTCCGATGTTGATTTTATTGCGGAAACTGAAACAGGAATCGTATTCATTGAGTATAAAAATACCGATGTGGAAAACGCAGCAAACCCTGAAGCATTTAAGGAAAAGATAGATAACGGGAAATTATATGATGATATCGTAAAAAAATTTTACGGAAGTTCTTATTATATGTTGGCTTGTGAAAAGAAAAAGCCGATAAGCTACATATTTGTAATCGAAAGCGCCTATACAGATAGTTTTTGGAGAAAAAGGGCGTGTGCGTCAATAAAAAAACGTTTACCCTATAAGTTACAGGAAATCCGTGAGATAACCGTTAATTTGATTTTAGACTTTGAAGTGCTTTCTTTGCAAGAATGGAATGAACATGAATTATACGCAAATTTTCCTTTAAGTAAAATATCTCATACATAAGGCGGTAACACAATGAACCTAATCGAAGCCCAAAAATCCATAGAAAAGCAACTGTCCCGTGAGCCGCGCATGGGTGCGGTACGCAACATCGTCTTTTGGTATGACGAGGAGGGCATGTTTGCCGAGCATATAGATACTCTGGAGCTTGAAAATGCCAAGATAATCAAGCTGTACGACAACAATATGTTCGCCGTCAAGCTATACATAGAGGACACCGACAAAACAAGTAATCTGCTTGTCTATTCCCCTATGCCCCGCCCTAAAACGTCGGATAACTGGCTCTCCGACACCATTAAATACAGCGCGACATTCACCACCGATGAAACCTCCCTCAATCTGCTGAACTTTAAGATTGACCACTCGCTGTGCTTTGTGGTTGACAGATACAAGCTGTTTTTCAGGAATAGTGAACGGTGTAAACGCTTTGAGGGTTATTCCCTTTCGCCCTACACAGAGCAGAAGATTGACATAGGCGTGTTGTCAGCACTCTGTAAACTTCCTGCGCCGAGCCTTGATAACGTGGTAAAGCTACTCTTTATTGAAATGGCAACTGGCGAAACGACATTCATTGACAGTATCGAAAAGTACGCCGATGTTACCATAATGTGGGAGCTTATCAGAAAAGCGTATGGCTGCACCTTCTCCGATAATAGCTTTGAGAAGCTCGCTATTACGTTGCTTGTTACGCATCTCTCCCACAGCATTAACGGCAAAATGCCGTCCGAGTGGAGCGAGTATGCCGTAGAAAATACAAGCTGCTTTGTGTTCGTGGATAACTTCATGAAAAATGTTACGGATTGGGACGATTATAACAATGTGGCAAAACTCGTGTCGGACAGGCTTCGTCTTGCCGAGCATATATCGAGCCTTGCGGTCGATGAGGTTATAGAGTGCGACACGTTTGATGATTTTGACAAACATATAATCCTGCGGCTTCGTGAGAATATCGTCCTTGATGTGGGCGAATATGAAAAGTACCGCAAGATTATTAACAATAGACGAAACAAACGGTTTTGGAGCGACTTTGAAACCGAATATGAGGTTTTACTCAGCGGTTGCGAATTTTTGGAGCCATGTCAAAAGCATACATCTTTTAGTGAACGCAGCGCCGCCGCTTTATTTGAAAACTACACCAAAGAATACTATAAATTCGACTATCATTACCGCCGGTTTATCGGAGCGTTTGACAATCTTGATGATAATGCCCCTTTCAGCGATTTGTTTGATAAAGTGGAAAACGCCTACACAAATTGGTATTTAAGCGATCTGTCGGTTAAGTGGTGCGAGTTACTTGATGACGAACAAAGTTGGGGGCTTGCCGGTGTCACGCCGCAGCAAAGATTTTACGAGAAATATATCCGCAGTTTTGTGTCGGATAATGAGCGCGTTATCGTCATCGTGTCCGATGGATTGCGCTATGAGTCGGCAAAGGAACTACTTGCGATACTAAACGCCGAGCAGAAAGGCAAAGCGGAACTCTCCTTTATGCAAGGGGTTATACCGTCATACACAAAACTTGGCATGGCAGCGTTATTGCCGCATAAAAATATCGCAATAACGGACAAAGCCGATGTTTTGATTGATGGCATATCCTCGCAAGGCACGGAAAACAGAGAAAAAATACTGAAACTCTATAAGCCTGAAGCGGTGGCGATTACTTATGAAAGCCTGTTGGTGCTCTCGAAAAATAAAACGCAGTTGAGCGAGCGTTTTTCGGGTCAGAAGCTCATTTACATCTATCACGACTGCATAGACGCAAGGGGCGACAACGCCGGAACCGAGCGGGAGGTTTTTGAAGCAACCGCAAAGTCCTTTAAGGAACTGTCGAGACTGATACGCATACTCAAAAATGGTATCAGCGCCATAAATATCATCATTACATCGGATCACGGCTACATTTACAGACGGACACCGCTTGTTGAAAGCGACAAAACGCCCAAAGAAGCCGATGGGAGCATTGAAACAAAACGCAGATTTATTCTGACAAAGCAAAACACGGATATACAAAGCACACAGCGATTTTCCATATCTTATTTAGATAAGGCTCTGGAGGATATTAAGGCCGTCACTCCCCGCGCCGCTAATTGCTATAAGATACAGGGTTCGGGAACAGGCTACGTCCATGGCGGGACGAGTTTGCAAGAGGTAGTTATTCCGGTCATCAAGTTTAAGAGCGATAAAAACAGCAACAAATCAATGGGCGCTAAAAAGGTGTCGTTAAGTCTTACTAATATCTCACGCAAGATAACGAGCATTATCACATACCTATCGTTTTTCCAAAACGAAAAGGTAGAGGAAAAAGTCTTGCCGCTCCGTGCAAAGGCATATTTCTGTGATGACAAGGGCGAACGGGTATCGAATGAGAATATAATCATTGCTGAAAGCACGTCCATAAACCCTGCCGACAGGACATATAAAGAAAAATTCACGTTTAAGAATATACAGTTTGACAAGTCAAAAGAATACTTCATGGTCATTGAGGACGATGACGAGCTTGTCACAAAAGAGCTTGACCGCATACCGTTTATCATTGACTTGGTGTTCGGAGGCGGGATTAAGTTTTAGGGGGCGTAAGTTATGCAAAACATTGAAAACAGCGGCTTGAACGATATGCTCTGTGAGCATTTTGCGGGTAAAGTCGTTCGGAAAGACTTGACGAAGAAGATAAAAGAGGGCGCAAACGTCCCCATCTATGTGCTTGAATATCTGCTCGGTATGTACTGCGCCACCGATGATGAGGCGAGTATTAACGATGGAGTAGAACGAGTTAAAAGTATTCTTGCGGATAATTTTGTGCGCCCGGATGAAGCGGAAAAGATAAAGTCAAAGATCCGTGAGATAGGCACATATACGGTTATTGACAAGGTTGAGGCAAAGCTCGACCCCGAAAATGACAACTACAAGGCGGTATTTTCAAACCTTAACCTGAAAAATGTCGTTGTTGCTGATACTTATATCAAGAAGTATGAAAAGCTCCTGTCTGGTGGGATATGGTGTATTATCCGCATGAATTACAACCGGCTTGAAGCACGGTTTGATGATTTTGACAGCGATGCTCCAAAGGGCGGTAAAAAACAGAAAATCAGTCCGTTTGAGATTGAGGAACTAACGCCTATACAACTGCCGAACATGGATATGCAGGAGTTTTTTGACGGCAGGGAGCGTTTTTCAAAGGACGAGTGGATTGATGTGCTGCTGCGCAGTGTCGGCATGGAGCCCACGCAGTTTGAAAACCGTGTCAAGTGGCATCTCTTGGCACGCATGATACCGCTTGTGGAGAACAACTACAACCTCTGTGAACTCGGTCCGCGCGGCACAGGCAAGTCACATATTTATAAAGAAATATCGCCGAACTCCATACTGATTTCCGGCGGTCAGACCACTGTTGCCAATCTGTTTTACAATATGTCAAACCGCAGTATCGGGCTTGTGGGGCTGTGGGACTGCGTGGCGTTTGACGAGGTTGCCGGTATCACGTTTAAGGACAAAGACGGCATACAGATTATGAAGGACTTCATGGCATCCGGCTCGTTTGCGCGGGGCAAGGAGGAAAAGTCCGCTAATGCGTCAATGGTGTTCGTGGGCAACATCAACCAAAGCGTTGACGTGCTGTTAAAGACCTCTCACCTATTCGACCCGTTTCCCGAAGCGATGGCGTATGACTCCGCATTTTTCGACCGTATGCACTACTACTTACCCGGTTGGGAGATACCCAAAATGCGGCCGGAATACCTGACGAATGAGTACGGATTTATCACAGACTATATCGCCGAGTTTTTCAGGGAGATGAGAAAACGGTCGTTCAGCGATTCGATAGACGAGTATTTCCGCTTCGGTACAAACCTCAATCAGCGTGATGTTATCGCTGTGCGAAAAACCGTGTCGGGGCTTATAAAGCTTTTGTATCCTCACGGTAAATACGGTAAAGAAGAAGTGCAGGAAGCGCTCGAATACGCCCTTGAGGGCAGACGCAGAGTAAAGGAACAGCTTAAAAAGATAGGCGGCATGGAGTTTTACGATGTTCATTTTTCCTATCTTGACAATGAAACCTTTGAGGAAAGCTTTGTTTCCGTGCCGGAGCAGGGTGCGGGCAAGCTAATACCCGAAGGTCAGGGCAAGGCCGGACACATATACACCGTTGCGCGAGGCGATAGCGGTATGATTGGCGTGTTCAAGCTCGAAATCGAGGTAGTGAGCGGCAACGGCAAGTTTGAAGTGACCGGTGCAGGGTCGGATAGAGAGGCAAGGGAAAGCCTAAAGACGGCACAAAACTATTTCAAGGCGAACAAAAAGCTGATTAGCGGAACAATTAGCATGGACAGCAGCGACTATCTCATGCACATTGCCGACTGTCAGGGTATCGGCATTACGCCCGAGCTTGCACTGTGCGGTTTTGTGGCGTTGTGCAGCGCGGCGCTCAGGAAGCCTGTGCAATCCGGTATGTGCGTCTTGGGCAGCATGAGTATCGGCGGGACGATAAACAAGATAGACGAGCTTGCGAACACCCTGCAAGTGTGTTTTGACGCCGGAGCGAAGAAGGTGCTGCTCCCCATGTCGAGCGCCGCCGACATTCCCACCGTGCCTACTGAACTGTTTGCGAAGTTTCAAACATCGTTTTACACAAGCCCCGAAGATGCGGTTTATAAGGCGTTAGGGATTGAGTGAGAAAATTCAAATTGAAGGGGCATTGAAAATTTAGAATTTTAGTTCCTATGGCAACCATCTTAAATGTTCGGTTGTCATTGGGTTTTATTACATATAAAGGTGGTTTTACTCTTGTTAAGTGAGCTTTCATTAAAAACAGATAAACAGGCTTTTTATAACATAACCTCAAAGGCAAAAGAAACTGTTAGAAGAAGCGGTGAATTGGATGGTATATGCATTGTTTTCTGCCCTCACACGACCGCAGGGATCACGATAAACGAAAACGCCGACCCCGATGTAGCGAGAGATATGCTCATCGGGCTTGACCGGACCTATCCCGACAGACCGGAGTTTCGCCATGCAGAGGGCAATTCGGCGGCGCACTTAAAGGCAAGCGCGGTCGGTTCAAGCGTTACTTTAATCGTTAGAAATGGTGAGCTGTTGCTCGGAACATGGCAAGGCATATATTTTTGTGAATTTGACGGTCCGAGAAACCGTAAATTTTATGTTATGGTAATGTGAATATGCAAAACATTTTTGATTGATTAAGCCGTAAATGAGAAAAAAACCATGATATATGATAAAGCGGGAACACTTGAAACAGAGCGGTTGATTCTGCTGTCGCTTACTGTGGACGATTTTGAAGCCGTCAATAAGTCGGATTATAAAACAAAGCAGTCAGAGTCAGAGTTAAAGGCGATTCAAAGGGACTTACCACGTTAACGGAGGGGGATACCATGCGCGATACGGCAAGAACATTGTACGTTCTCCGGTGTTTGCAGGATAAATCGGACGAGCAACACCCATTGTCAACAAACCATATACTTGACTACCTTAAAACGCAGGGAATCACGGCGAACCGCCGCACGATACCCGGCGACATTGACGTGCTCATAGAATATGGGATTGACGTGGTGAAGGTGAAATCCACGCAAAATCTATACTTTATCGGTGAGCGGCATTTCCAACTGCCCGAATTGAAGCTGCTGATAGACGCTGTACAGGCATCCAAATTCCTGACCGAAAAGCACAGCGAGGAACTAATCGGCAAGCTGTTATCCCTCGCAAGCCCGTATCAGGCCGCCGACCTGACCGAAAGCCTTTCCATTGTCCATCAGGTAAAGCCAAAAAACAAACACGCCTATATCAATGCCGACATACTGCTTTCGGCCATCACCGGAAAGAAGCTTGTGCGATTCATGTACTACGAAGTGGTTACGCTCAAGGATGGGTGAGCCAGCTCAATGCTGGGGAAACCGGATTTGTGATTAGCCATACTGAGCCGCCCCTGGCAAAGAGTAGGGTGGTATGAGATCAGTGTTTGATCGCATGAAGTGGTGGAATTCCAAGGTGCAGAGTTGGCGGATAGAAAACTTCGGATAAAAGTGAGGGTGTAAATTTTCTTGTGTCTTTGAATGTATAAATCCTTGTTGATTTGAATTAGATATGTAATATTTTTGTCGAATGCACATATAATTTGTATGTCGAATGTCTTTCTAATTATAGTATTGCCATTATTTTCTGGTTTATACATTTTATTATTATTTTTTTGCATCATAACCAGGCATTATAGTATTGCTTTTTTTACCTGGGCTCTGCCCAGACCCGACCTCCGGAATAAGGTTGGGTTTTTCTGGCAATACTATAAATGCCGATGGAATAAGGTTGGGACGGCTCCTTAATTTCTTTGCCGTTCCGGCTTATTTCTTTACAAATATTGAGTCAGCCGGTCTTTATACAGCAGTATCAGCTGGTTCAGCACCTGGTCCCAGTCCCTGTAACGCTGGGTCCATTTTTTTGCAATGTTCTCGGATGCAAGGTATAGCATCTTTTCCAGCGCACCGTCACTTGGAAACACGCTTTTGGTCTTAGTCACCTTCCGGTACTGGCGGTTTACAGCTTCAAGAATATTCGTGGTATACATAATTCTTCTTATGTCATCTGAAAACTGGAAGAAAGAATTCAGGTCTTCCCAGTTGTTTTCCCAGTTGCTTATGGCATAAGGATATCTCCTGCCCCATGTTTCCTTTACCCCTGCAAGCTCAGCAAGGGCGGCGTCTTCTGTCGGAGCCTTGTATACGGCCTTGAAATCGGATGCAAATTTCTTCAGATCCTTATAGCTCACATACTGGAAGGAATTGCGCAGCATATGGACGATGCACCTCTGGACTTCCGCCTGCGGATAAGCCGCCTGGATGGCTTCCTTAAATCCCGGGAGCCCGTCAACACAGAAGAACAGGACATCCTTCAGTCCACGGTTTTTCAGATCGTTCATCATCCCCAGCCAGAATTTTGAGGATTCGTTCGCCCCAACTGTGATGCTTAAAATTTCCTTGTACCCCTCCACGGTCACGCCAAGTATAATATAGGCCGCACGGCTAAGAATCCTGCCGTCTTCCCGGATCTTGTAATGTATGGCATCCATAAACACGAATGGGTAAACCGGATCCAGGGGGCGTGACTGCCACTCTTTAATCCGCGGGATAATTTTATCGGTTATCTTGCTGACCATTTCGGCCGACATTTCGATTCCGTAGAGGTCCTGTACCTGGTCATGGATGTCCCTGGTACTCATCCCTCTTGCGTAAAGGGAAATCACCTGTTCCTCTATCCCGGAGATATCCCTCTGGTATTTTGGGATCAGCTTTGGTTCGAATTCCCCCTCTCTGTCCCTTGGCACGTCAATGGGGAGTTCCCCAAAGCGGCTCTTAAGAGTTTTCGGGGTATGGCCGTTCCTTTTGTTTGTGCTTTCGACATCCCCCTTATGGTTTTTGGGGTAGCCGAGGCTGGCATCCATTTCTGCCTCAAAGACTTCCTGCAGGATGTCTCTGAATCCCTCCTTCATAAAAACATAGACATCTTCAACGCTGCTTATGTCGTTTTGTGCAATAATTTGTCTGATTTGCTCCTTTGCAATTGCCATAATAAATACTCCTTTTCGATAAGATTTGTCATATCTTGATTCTTACCAAAAAGGAGCCATTTTTTCCCAAAGACATAAAATTTTTTACACTACCATAAAAGTGGAGTGCTACCCGTAACGTATCATTGGCAAAGTATTCGCTACTTTGCAGTAGCAACACTACAGACTCATACAATTAGCATAATCACCTCATATATGATACGAGATGAGATGGGGGCATACAGTGAACTGCTTGTGCCAAGCTACCGATCAGGTGCGCTCCGAACACGAAAGAGCCATTAAAAAGCCAGGAGGGAATCCAATCGTCCCTCCTGGCTTTTTAAACATATTCTGGTGGATACTCTACCCCTAACTCATTCAGGATACCTTCCAAAAGATCAATCCTGTCCCGCAAGTGGGTGATTTCAATCCAGTTCCCGTGGCACAGCCCATCCGCTTCCTCCAGTTCATGACGGGTTAATTGGTAGTCCATCCACTTGATGCATTTCTTCCCTTTGCTAAAGGCGCAGTAGTTCATCATGGGCATCTCCCTCCCGAAAATTTCCAGGCCCAA
>Ga0153942_1000241_pt1 | contig 20319 bp, 28 predicted proteins | sample TSNJ026MetaG_FD_104731 | JGI IMG/M metagenome (GOLD analysis project Ga0153942, IMG submission 104731) | Attine ant fungus gardens microbial communities from New Jersey, USA - TSNJ026 MetaG | ecosystem: Host-associated > Fungi > Mycelium > Unclassified | place: USA: New Jersey, Brendan T. Byrne... | reverse complement strand
GAACTCAGCAAGTCAGAAGGAAAAAATCAATTGCATCCGGAAAATAACCACCATCTAAATCTTTGAGACCAGTGCGGAAGTCCTCTCTTAAAACATCACGTGAAAACTTCCCGGGACATCGGTAAGCAAATGCAAAGATCAAATTAATATCTTACCTCAGACCGCTCGAGAGAACAGAACGCATTTTTGTCTCGTTGTATCTTAGCCAACGATTTCTTTAGCCTAGTAATACTATCCGAAGCATCTTTCTTCTTCTCTCTGGCATCAGTGAGCTCGGAACGAGTCTCCTTAATTTTCGCCTTTCCTTCTTTTATCTTCGCTTTCAGGACATCTTCTGTGAGCGTGATGATCTCCTCAGCCTCTTTCTCCGAGTCACTTTCATGGTCTGACTCGTCCTCTGATTCACTACCAGTAATTTTACTTAGCTCAGAAGAATCATCCGAGAAATCATTGGTGTCATCATTGCTGTCTGTCGTCACCTTTCGACGTTTGGAGGAGCCCACCTTGTCCATATCGTTTCGTTTGCGTTTTTTGCTCGCCTTCGCACCGTTCTTCCCAGTCAGATGAGGAACGAACACCTGATTGTTTTCAAGAGCTTCAAGATGCTCCTCGTGTACATTGACGTTGTTCCGGATGAATTCAAGTTCTTGACCGAGAGCTAACAATTGTTAGATGGAGTGGACCATTTGAGATGCTAAACTTCGGCAGACCTTTGACATGTTTCTGTGCCTTATTTTCTGCCTGTTTCCAGACAGTCAGTTCATCTTCTATATCCTCTATCTGGGCTTCTATCTTCTCCAGTTCAGGGTCATCATGTATGCCGAGTGCCCGAACGACTTCTGAGCAAGAAATATCATCGCATTTGCTGGCTGAAGATATGTCAGTAAAAATAAAGCACAATCGACATGATAAACCTACCAATAAAAGTTATAGTGTGGTCATCATAACTAGTATCGTATAAGCCGTCTAGTCAATTATTGCATAAAGACTCATCACACTTACTTTCCGTCTGTAAAAAAGGCGAATAGTTGAATCATTTTCGCCCGCTGAGAAATAGATACGGCGCACCCACTTAATACCAGTTAGATTAGAACAACTTCAATAGAACGAAACTTAATGCAACTTACTTAGAAGTTGTAGTCTAAAAGCATCACCAAGCAGATCTACAAAGACATGATTCATGATGAGCACACTAAAAAAGGAGTACAAAGCTAACCTCGAGCTGTCTTATCGTCAACAGCCCTTGTGATAGGAGCGAGAATCCAGATACACCTGGCTTTTTTCATATATTCCTTTGCAACATTATTGCGAGCAGCATTGGCATCAGCAACACCTGGCAGGGTCGAATGAGGGATGACGAGCAGTGCACTATCAACCCGACATACCAGGTAGATCAACCAGAATGGCGCCTGTGGACAGTGCTGCTGCTTTGCATCGCACATTGACTTGACGGATCAGGGGCCACAGAGCACATTGGTCATCACCAGGACTTGTCTTAGGTTTTTCTATGTTTCTTAGGTGCTGGGCATTCATTGCTCGAACAGTAGCCATCAGAGTCTGTTCCTTCTCTTTCTCTTTTTCCTTCTTATCTTTCTTGCCTCGCTTTTGATCTTTAGAATCGATGTATTTTGCAATTTCTTTGGCAAAGGTACACGAGTCTTTCGCAGAGATTTTCTTCGTAGTACCGAGGATATTGGCGATGTCTGGGTCAAATGTCAGATGCGTCGATATATCCATACCTGATCACATACTTTGATCAGAGGCAATGATCTGATCTGCCGACATATGGACAAGATCTTCTTGAGTGATAGAGGGATACACGGCATTCATCTACAGTGCTTAGCCTTTTCAATGACTCCGATTTTGTAAATCTCCTCACTTTTGACCAAGCAATTCCGGCATCACTTTTGAGGTCGGCACTCCTTTTCAAATTTCCAGTTTCATCTACCATATCATGCAACAGTTGGGTAAGCTCGGACTTCCACTCGGCCAAAGATAAAAATGAGACGTCTGCATCAATTGTAGATTTGGTATGATATCCAATTTCAGTAACGACAGCAGTGCACGCTATCAGGCAGAAGTGAGCGGACGTAGTACGCTTGATATGAGGACGAACCTCGCATGCCACTTGTAGGAACTACATTGTCTACAACACAATCAAAAAAACTATTGATAATTCAAACATAAACAGCACTCACCGTCCAAAATTGCATTCAGAATCGATGACTTGCCAGCGCCAGTGGCTATACAGTCTTCATCAGGGCCGGTGTGCCATGGATCACATAAAAATAACATACCGCCACAAACGGCAATAAGTGTGGTAGGTGTACCTTGACTTTGAAGACTACACAGATTTTAGTGGTTGGATCAGCCGTGACTGCAGTCACGGACCTCGAGATTACACGCGCCCAGACCTCTTCTCGAAGCTTGCTACCTAGCTTCAGATTTCGCATTCGTACTTTGAGAGTTTGGATCATCTTTATACCCTCCTCGACAGCAGCCTCAGGTGAATAGGCAATCTCTTCGGCAGACTTATGTTCCTCGAAAAGAGGAGCAATATAATTCAAGGACCTAACCTGTCCACTGGGGATGACAGACTGCAGTGATTGTTTCGTTTCCTCGTTTGTGTCAGCAGCTCCCGAAGCAGCGGTCGGATCAAGGCACTAGAAAAAAGTAGCATTAACAACAAGTCTGGGATCAAGAAAAGATAGTTGACTTTTGCAAGTTCATTCGACTCGGACTTGACGCGCATTGGCTCTGAAGGGATAAACTTAGAGGAGCCTGATGGACCCAACGTCATTCGCGTTTCGATTGGTTCTTTTTTGATTTCGGTTGTCTAGGGGGCATGAGCTACGATGACATCTTGATAGGTGCATTGACTTACGGAAGATGAAGCATAATTTTCTTCGGACGACATTGTACGAGCAAGACTCGGGAAGACTTGACGCGTCAAATGAGGACTTTTTCGCGTCCCGCTTGTCTCGCTTTTTTGAATGATCAGCCGTACATATGTACACACAATACCTTAATTGATTATGACTCCTTAATCATTATTCCATAAATAAACTACATTACTCGAATCGGCAACATGACTCGCCTTGCTAGGAATGTTTAGTATCTCTGAGGCACCCAATGCCTGGCTAGGCGCCGTGCGACATCTGACTCAATTGTGCTTAAATCTTTGCTCTCGCAGAGTCCATTTGCACCCAGTAACAGACAACGACCTTCATCAAAACGCAACAGCGGACCTGCTGCCAAGTCGTCAAAACCATTTCCTACCGAACTCAAGATGGGCTCACTTGACTCGATGGACGAAGGGGAGGTACGATCCGATAGAATGGAGGACCCATCATTACATTCGCCGAAGGTGTGACAGTCCCACTCTCGCAGTGGAATGGGTTGACCATGCTCCTCTTCAACGTTTCCAACATGGATGTCTGAGTGACAAATCGGGTAGTCATACTCGTAGCCTTCATAATCGATTTCTTCCACGGGGTGCTGGCCACATAGATCAACCTCAAACAATGAGAGGGGGTCCTGCGGTGGATCCAACTTTGAATCTCCGGCCAAGTAGATTTCTGCCTCTCGGTCAAGACCATCAGGTTCTCTTGGAAAAACATTCTCAAAGTCGAAGTCAGATTGGATATCTTCTAATTCATCAAGATGGAAGAGCTCGGCCCCGCGATCGCGGTCTCTGTGAGAAGCAGGGCTCAGGACAGGGTCACTGAGGAGCCAATCTGAACCAATTTCTACATCCTTCAAATGGAATTCGGCATTTCTGTGGATCTCCTCTCCTTCTAGTCTGTTGCAGTTTCCGTCAGCGTGTGACTTGTAGTCCAAGTCAAGAGAACCTGCTTGTTTCCCCTCATTCGGGAGAACTCCAGACGCAGCAAGGTTAGCATGTGGTGTCTGAGTCGTTTCACCAAACGATGAAGTACGATTGAAATATTTTGAGACAATATCTTTTCCGGGCGGGGCACCAGGATTTTGCGCATATACCACCTGAGAAGGGGATTCTGAGGGGCGTACCGAGGAAATTGACGAGGGGGTCTCTTGCTCTGCTACTGAATGTTGGAACATATCATTACCATCGACGGTGTTCTTTTGCTGAACTGATGATTCTTGAACCTGGGCATCGGTGACACCTCTTTCTTTCGTGTATCCCGGCAACCATCGCTCTTGATGGATGTTCAATAAGATAGAATTGGTTTTTGAGCCTTGGGTAAGGACTGATGAAGACTCCGCTGGAAGAACACCGTCCTCCTTTTCAATATCCCATATGACTGACTGAGCGTTCTTCGATCTTGAGGAACTTTCTACTTCATCTTCCGTCGCATCATTCTGCAAGACCTTGGCCTTTCGTCGCTGTTGTGTAAGAGGTGCTGCCGAGTTGGTCCGGGCTGACTGCAAAGTACGTCTCTTTGACATCTGTCGCAAAATAATCACGTCATCAGTGCCCTCCGAGGACGTATGAGAAGGCTGGGACCCAGAAGGAGCAGGTTCTTTTTCCTGACCATGTCGGCACTTCCCAGCAGCTGTTGCTGATTTGAGAAACTCTTCCTCCGAGAATACGAGGTTCCTGTCTTTGAAAGCTGTCATCGATACCGGAAACATGAAAATAGGGAAATTACCTTTCAGTTTGGAGTGGCTTGCCTGGGCCTGAACAGACGCTTTGCCTTTCCCAAACATTCCGGAACGAAGAGACGGCTTGACCTGGCACAGATCATCAGGACCTCCTCAAATCTGGGAACCTAGAGCTATCTTACTGTTAACCGATTCTTACCGACATTCGTCGCAGTGAAACCATACATCAGTGCTAATCCCGCGGGCATTCTCTTGGATTTCGACTTCTTCTCAGGCTTATCACGTTCTTCAGTTTGTTTCTTTGATGCTGCAGGCCTCATGATCTCCCGCCTAGCCCTCTTCTTCTCTCGCCTCTCATACAGACCTATTAATCATGTCAAGCACAGTGACGAAAATTAGTAGAAATGGTCAACAAACGTTTCTCTTCATCCGATTGGAGCTCGCGGATTCGTTTCTCTCTGTGACGTCTGCGGGGCGGAAGGTCTTCTTTTGATGGTCTACCACTAGACTTGGTTTTGACGCGGTTGGAAAAAGATGAGGGTGGTTCAGAACTCTTCAGACCCTGTACAACTTGTTTTCGCACAGCCACACGTGGCTTGAGCACGGGCGTAGCAAATCCACAGCTTTGAGGATTACGTGCTTTTGTAGGAGTAGAATTGACACTTATTTCCTTGGCCTTCCAAGATGTCATGTATGCTCTTCCTTCTGCAGCATGCACCCGCGAGAAGGAACGTAAGCCGTTCACAAATTGTAGGACAGCTCGTTGAGTGTCCCGCTTTGGGACTGATGACAGACGTGAAGAATTAAGGTCAGCGCGTATTCTAGCTTCCATAGTGATCCGGCGAGAGATTGTCGGGCTCTTGTAAGTTTGTAACTTTACTAGCATCTGCCTTTAACAAATATGCAGAGGGGATACGTCATTTCGAAACATGTCATTGACCTGTCATTTCGGGCCGGAAGGCAATCGAGTGTAGCTCTCAATCATATCTCTAGTACTTCAGTGTGGATCGGAAGGCAGACAATCGAGGCAGACTCGGGCGCACAATGGAGCTATTGCAACACTAGTCAAATGCAAATACTATTACAAAAAAGTGAAATCCAGTATGAGATTCTTCCAATAGCTTATTTTACAGCCTTTGGACAACAAGAGCAGAAGCGGCACCACCCTGAAAGAAGCATAAATAACGAGGTTTAGTTCAACAGTTCAACACCTACCCCATTGCAAATTCCAGCAGCACCATATTGGCCAGGCTTGAGAGCATGCACAAGGGAAACAATGATACGTGAACCTGAGTTCCCAATGGCATGGCCCAGTGCAACAGCACCACTAGATATCATATGAGTGTGAGTATATTTTTCCTTGTTCCAATTAGCCGAAGAAATGGAGAGCGTACCCATTAACATTCATCTTCTCTGGAGGAATGTTAAGAACCTTCTCCGCTATACGGGCGACGACGGAGAAGGCCTCGTTCACTTCAAACAGAGTCATGTCGTCGATGGAAAGACCAGCTCGCTGAAGAGCTTTGGGGAGGGCAACAGTAGGAGCACCAGGGAAATCAATGGGATCAACACCAGCATCAGCATAAGCTATGCACAAAATTAGGGGAGTCAATGATTTTGAGATATAGGCTGTACTTACAGACAATCTTGGCGAGGGGCTTGAAGCCCAATTCTTTGGCCTTCTCAGCAGATGTGAGAATCAAAGCTGAAGCACCATCGCTGATAGGCGATGAGTTGGCGGCCGTGATGGTACCATCCTTCTTGAAGGCCGAGCGAAGTGTGGGGACCTTGTCGAAGATTACCCTCCTGAACTCCTCGTCTTCGCGAACAATAGTGTCGCCTTTCTTGCCTCTGACGGTGATTGGGATGATTTCGGCATCAAACGCCCCAGACTCCCAAGCTCGGGCCGCACGTTTGTAGGATTCGATAGCGTGGGCATCCTGGGATTCACGATTGATATCATATTTTACAGCAGCGTTTTCTCCACAGTTACCCATAGCGAAGTCATTGTAAACATCCCAGAGACCATCAGTCTCAAGAGAGTCACGAGTGGTAAATTTACCGAACGCGGGATTCTGCCGGGGAAGAAGGAAACTAGTGAGGTATCAGTAAGACTGATGATCATGATACAATATGATAAACACACGGGGCATTACTCATGCTTTCAAATCCACCGGCAGCCACGACAGAACTTTGGCCGAGTTGGATGCTTTGAGCAGCCAACATGACCGATTTCATGCCACTTGCACAGACTTTGTTGACTGTAGTGGCATCAGAACTTGACTTGAGGCCTGCACCTAGAGCCACTTGGCGAGCGGGTGATTGACCAACGCCAGCTTGGACTACATTGCCAAGATAGACCTCTTCAACAAGAGCGGCATCGACATTCCCCTTCTCGAGGGCGCCCTTTAGGGCAATAGTACCAAGCTGAGGACCCGTGAAGGATTTCAAGGCGCCATTGAAGGATGTGACGGGTGTGCGAACGGCAGAGACTATGACGACTTCAGGAACTTGAGACTAAGTGGAAGTTCAACGACTGGGCCCCAAACTTAGGTGAACGACAAACCATCATGCGGATTGAACAAGAACGAGAGATACGAGTTGCAGTTGATATACGCGTAAGCAACATCGTTTGATATGAGCTTTCGGAAATTCGCGATCCAATCGTACGACAAACAGGAAGAAATGATTTGGAATTGCTGAAGGACAGTGAATATGTGATTAGGAGAGAAATAGACACATTTATAGATGGCAGGCATTATGATCCGTCTTGCTCCTGCTCTTGCACAAGTCCTCACTTTTTTATCCACGGTGAACCGATTCCCACCTTCCCTTCACACCTTACATGCCATCAATGATCTGGCTGCATAATGAATGTCACATTGATATCTACAGATTTAGAACACTACAGACTACCAGAAACCACATTTCTAACCACCGGACTGTCTTGACTTCCTCATTCCAATCATCTCGGGCTATCTCTCGCACTAACTCATCAACAACTGCTGTTGTTTCGCAGGGATGGAAATACCAGCATGGAAAACCCAATGTCGGATGGTCACCGTGAGAGAGGAAAGGAAAAGGGGACGTGGGAATGGAAAGAGCATAAGAGGACACTTCAACATGGTCCCAGGCATGGACTTTAAAGAGCGAAGTTCTCAGAACTTGTGCAAGTGGGAGAGGCGTTCCACCTATCCTGGACGCTCAGAAATCGAAAGAAATGCTTTTTATGAGAAAACCCACTGGAATCACAAAGAAGGAAGTAGAATGTTGGAACCCTGAAAGTTGCGGAGAAAACAACATATTGTTGACAGATAAGCACCTCAGATTCCAGAGATTTCGGCAGAACAGTAGGATCAACCTCCTCGAATGGTCCATCCTCCCCCACAGACCCATCAAGAGCACAAGGAGAAGCATCAGGCCGATGAAAGACGTCCATAACCCGAGACATGAAGCCAAGATTTGGATAATTCTGGATTGCCGCTCAGACAAGATGCAGAATCCTGAAGCCGGTAGCATACAGTATGTTCATGCCAGGTCCATCCTTTGAAAGCAGAATCCAGCGTTAAGTTGTTATGTCGAGCAATGAATGCCTTGCATGCAGCATCAAACTGAGGGCGTGTGAGCATATCTGTGACAAGAGTTGAAGTGACATAACGTAACGCCGTGAGCAGCTGTACAGAACATGAGATAAGGTTTGAGCCACCGCCTACACCTGACAGTCGCGACTCCGCAATATCCAAAGAAAGTCTGTGTCTGTGCCGGCTCGCCGTCTGGTAGTCATTGTCGTGGACGCTTCCAATACGAAACCATGGCTGTAGGAAAGGTCTGTTATGCTTGGTCTTCATGAATAATATGTCTGATTACTCGTTTGCTACAGAACAAGCGTCTCTCGAAGGGTAAAAAAGGTCTCAAGAAGAAGGTCGTTGACCCCTTTACTCGTAAAGGCAAGTGTGTCTTGTTGCAGTGTTAATACATGGGCTCACATCTTCTAAGACTGGTACGATATCAAGGCACCTTCAATCTTTGATGTCCGAAATGTTGGCAAGACTTTTGTCAACCGATCCGTTGGCCTGAGTGCGTATCCAGGATGTTGAGGGCGAGAACATAACTTTGAATGCGGTATCTTAGAGAACGCCAATGATTCTCTTCGTGGCCGAATTATTGAGGTTTCGTTAGCTGACCTTAATAACGACGAGGAACAATCCTTCCGCAAAATCAAGCTGCGCATCGACGAGATTCAGGGCAAGAACTGTCTGACCAACTTCCATGGGATGGACTTCACTTCTGACAAGCTCCGCTCCCTCGTCCGCAAATGGCAAACTCTAATTGAAGCCTACGCTGATGTCAAAACCACCGATGGATATCTCCTACGCCTCTTCGTCATCGGTTTCACAAAACGTCGACCTTCCCAAGTAAAGAAGACCACATACGCACAGTCGGCCCAGGTGCGTGAAATCAGGAAAAAGATGTTCGAGATCATCAATCGCGAGGCGACAAGTTGCGATTTAAAGGAGTTGGTACAGAAGTTCGTGCCTGAAGCTATTGGTAGGGAGATTGAGAAGGCCTCGAGGAGCATCTACCCCTTGCAGAATGTCCATGTCTTTAAGGCCAAAATTCTGAAATCACCCAAGTTTGATGTCTCCAAACTTCTCGAACTTCATGGTGAATCTACTGATGTACGTTTACACTGCATGCGATGATTCTGAGACTGTACTGACCAGCGCAACAGGAGACTGGTGCACGGGTAGTCAAGGATTTCAAGGAGCCTGTGCCCCTCGAATCTGTTTAAACATTTCCCGTAGTTGTTCCTCTCCTTGTATCCTTTACCTATGATCTCTATGCAACGATGATGCTTTTATCATTCATATATGTATATGCTTTATGGTGTAATACCCAAGGTTTTGCGACTTCTTGATTTGGCAATTGAATCATGCGACAGATCCAAGATTTCAAGTCTGGTCTGAGTCCTGCATGGCTGATGTTGATTTTTTGAGGCAAAAACTCAAGATCCATCCAAATTTTCCTCTTCAGGTGAAAACAAAGACTTGATTGCTTTACCTGCAAAAAGATTTGGTCTTATCAGCGTTCATGAATTTAGGGGATTGGTTTCTGGGATATCTTCCCGATCCTAGGCGACCCAGTTGCTCTCGAAACATTGATCACTCACTTCGTCCACCACATAACCTCACACACTCTTGGGTCTTCAGATCACTATAAAGTAGATGTTGTTGTTGGCCTTGACGCTCGTGGGTTTCTTTTCGGCCCCATCATTGCCCTGCGATTAGGTGCCGCCTTTGTCCCTGTACGCAAAAAGGGCAAACTGCCCGGACAATGTGTACAGGCAGAGTATGTGAAAGAATATGGCACGGTCAGTCGATCCATCATCTAGTGCGGATAACCTTCTGACTACGTTCACGTATGTTAGGACTCTTTCGAGATGCAAGCCGATGCTATTAAACCTGGTCAAAACGTGATCGTCATCGACGACTTAATTGCTACCGGTGAGTTTGGCTCGCTTACAAAATGTTCGTAATTTTATCCCTTGTGAAGGTGGCTCTGCCAGGGCTGCAGGGGAGCTCGTCAGGAAGCAGGGCGGCAAGGTCCTCGAATATCTCTTCATCATCGAGCTTCTCTTCCTGAAAGCATCTACTACGCTCGATGCTCCCGTTTACTCTATTATACAAACCGAGGATTAAACACCTATACATAGGGCGGATCATAGTAGAATTGCTATATCTGTGCTTAGACCAACAATCGGGTATTTAGCAATGGGTGGCCATTAATATACAATATCCGTGAATTTGTGGTATCTTGATTACTATCGTTTTCAACCTTCTTCGATGCTTCCTCTCCCTGAAGCTTTTGGAACGTTGTTCCTTGGTTGGAGTTGGGGGACCCGACAAGAGGATCCTGATGAATGGCCATCATGACCTGACCTGTTCCCAAGTGTGTGTCCACTGTCTCCATCAAGTGTAGAAGGACACTGCCTGCAGTTTTAGTCAGCAATAAAAGTCCAACATCCGAAATATCTCCTGCTTTCTCTGCTTCCTGGGCATCAGCAGTGGGATTAATGGCAGTCTCGTCATTGCCAATGACAAGGATTCCCGCAGCGCCGGCATGCCGAGCTTCGAGAAGTTTTTCAAGGAATGTACAATCTCCCCGTTCCACTACAAGTACACCGTCAAGGTAAACATGCTCATAAGGGAGACAACCTTTGGGGTTGCCAGATTCACGAAAGAGTGGCAGCCCTCCTCCCCTAGCCATGTGTGGTGACTTGTCGTGAGGTTCGATGGCACGCGCTGTGAGATCTGCGCCGAAGAAAGCCGTAAAGGCGGTCAGGCGCAAGTCCAAATCTGTGTTCCCCAGGTTGGCCAGCTGAACTCCAATCTCAGAGTCCATTGTGTTAAGGAAAAGACGGAGCTGAACGTCGGAATCACGAGAGTTTCTCGGAACGATAGTCCTTGTGTCCTTTGCTGGTGGCACAAATATTGTGGAGTCGTTGATATATACCATATGTCCCGAACGAACATGATAGTGACCCACTGAGCTTATATCAGTCTTTGAATGGCAGTGATGTCAGAGAGCATACGTTTACGAATTTCGTATCCTTGGTCACCAAGGCGGCGGACGATCTGGGTCTTTATACCAGTAATATTGTGAATTATAAAACCATCTAAAACAGGCTCTAACTTCAGGAGACTGGGACTGAGATCCTCTGGAGCAATTTGTCCATCAGCGGAGAGGATGAAGTCATATGACTTTCCGGGATCTGGTCACAAATCATCATTGAAGATGAATAGATGATTACTCACGAAGCTTTCGGTAGTAGGTTTTTCACACCATCCGTTAGGGGACCAAGCGTCTATTTCAGTTGAGCTTGCATGCACTTCAAGCAATTTGCGTGCATAATCGTAGTCGCTTCTTGAACGAATACCACGAACAAGACCACTATCAGTAGAGCGGTTATTGGGGACTTCAATGAAGGGTTTATATACAGGACATTGGTGGTTGTCCACGGGACGCATTTTTCTCCGCGGTAGAGGTGTAGGTTTTAGATATTTTCTGTCAAGGAATATAATATGACCTTCTGTAGTGAATACGTAGTTCGAGTCGTCATGATGCACGAAGTTCTCTTCATCAAACAATAAATAAAGATACTAGAAATGATAGACGTTAGATAAAGCATGGCTAGGTATGTTCCATTTTTAAACCTTGAGTGTTTCTGACAGTGCGAAGGATTCCATACGATCATCACGCTTATTTGTCCGAAGGTCTTGGATGCCAGTCAGTCCACATATAACGCGAGATCTGGCAATGAGGTCTTGGAGCACACGTTCTCCAACATCCAGGTAAAAGGGATCGCGAGTTGCCTGGTAAGTGATCTCAGCAGAAAATTTAGTCTAAGAACATTAGCTGGACGGACCCGGTAAAGGTACCATGTCGATTCAATGAATTCTACATATAAATTCTAGTGAAATCGAGTGAAGTACTGAAATTTTGGCTCACCTGGGCGCAGAGGATATTGGTGGGAAGTGGCTTTCTTATGACTCGTATCGTATACTTCAGGAAGTCCAGAATGTCCTCGCCATAGGTTATAGTCTGTCAAACACTGTCAATGAACTGAGTTTCAAAATGGAGACTTATGTACATAACATGTGTAACTTGATTGCACTCTGAACATCGCCGGCCAAAACTTGCAGCCCTGGCCAGAAAGCGGATAGTGAGTCTACAGTAAAGTACACTGTATCACCGGTCATCATGTTCACAGGACGATACTGATAATAGGAGATATCTAGTCCATCGACAAGAGCTAGAAAGACTGATGAGACTTACCCAGTAACCATCCGCTCCTCGCGAATAGCGCATTATAGCTGCATATGCGTCATCCCAGACATCGAGAAACTCGATTTCACCTACAAAATATAAGTAATACCGACAAAATCAGAAGAGCGGACGCACCGCTCAGAATGTACCATTTCAATGCATACTCAAAAAAGGAATCTACGCCAGCCCCAATAGACATAACTTCAGGAGCTGTCCATTCCTGCATACAAAGATAAATATATTATTGATATTTCCTTGCGTACCGACGTACACCATTCCAAGTATTGATTGTGTTTCCAACGAGGCCAATCTCGGATTTACGATTCCACAGTGCAAAAAATGCCTGATTCGTCCCATGAAGTACTCCCAGAGTCGAGAAGATAAAAAGGTAAATCACCTTGGATGCCGCCTTCTCAAACCGCTCATCTCCAGTAAGCCGACTAAGTGTTGCAAACTCCAATATCAGAGACCCTGCTCCAGCGGTGCCTGAGATTAGAACTAAGTACCCACTCACATGATCAACAATTAGAACCCATACTAACAAGTTTCCAGAGTTTCGCCGCGAATGACACCTTTACGAAGATTGATCTTTACAACGCGTGTATTGAGTTTTGGTATGAAAAACCAGACAAACGATAGTCAATACCCTAGCAAATGGCAAGCCGGTCCGCGTGGAGAATGCCGGGAGAAGTCGATTGCCAAGATCGTGAGCAAGTTCCAACAGCTCCCCACGGTACCAGGGAAGGAAGAAGGGTTGTCCTCGACGGCTAGCAAATAAATGGCCCGAAAGTAAACCTCCAAGAACTCGAATCGTTGTTTCAAACACTTGAGGTTTTGTATTCACGTCGAATTGAACCCAACGGATAACATTCTTGATAGCTTTTTCAAACCCCTCTCTGTCATCAAGAACAACCAGTGTGTCAAGCACGTCAACAAGTGTAAGAGAGAAATTTCCGGCAACGTCATTGGCCGCAATATTCGTGCTGGGGTCAAATAAACAGGAATTCGAAGCAGTGTCAGAGGAAAACACACGGATTTTCCCAATCAGGACCTTGACCAGAACATGATAGTGGAGTGAGCTGCGAAACGCTATTCAGGTCACTGGAACATCGAAATTTCAGATGACATACCTCGTCTAATGGGAAAGCTGAGGACTGAACTTGAGAGGAGTGTATCAAAGGGTGATGATGAGCTGCTTACCGAAAGTCATGTAGTTGTCATAGCCATGATAAAATAGTTCTCGCGTCCTCTCCCTATATTCTGAGTGTCAGTTGAATTCTGGTGGAGCCTTCAGAGTATGGTTGTGACGTACCGGGCTACAAGTTTTCGTTGAGTAGACCAGCCCGAGCCTGAGAGAGGAGATGCTGAGGTGTTAGCAAACTGACGGGGAATTTGAAAGGAGGCCAACAGAATGAGAAAAAGACATTCCGGTAAGAACTGTCTCCAGTGCATAGGAACACAGCTAACCTGGATGAACCTAATGTCGTGGCAGCAAATCAGTGACGTGTGACTTCGCGCAGATCAAGATTAACCGTTTACAAACTTCCAGGTCATGCCTCCCGTCCTTGACCCTCCTGATGCCCTCAGCAACTACATGCTCAAAGGCTGGGTATGTTCAGTTTTCCTGAGCGACAGTACACTCACAAAGCTCAGGTTTTGACCAACAACCCCTGTTCAACCAAAGATTGTGCAATACCGCTTTTACGCTCACCGGCAGGCCAGAGGCCAGTTGTCCATTTATGCGTAAATTGCGATGAAAATGAAAATGGTATGCCTGTTGTGACCATCTAGTACTTATCTTGTCGACCTTCCGAAAAGAATCACGAGAGCCACAAGTTGTATTTACCACTCAAGTGGACCCTTCCACTTCGACGTCCTCTGCTTCTCATGTAACAAGGGTGTCTACCCCAGCCACAGAATTATCTGATGCTACAGACGAATCTATTCCTTTTGTTGAGAGTGAAGAAACACGTCGACGTCGTGAGCAAACCGACCGTGCGTCTACGGAAATCGGCCGACGTCTATTGCAAGGCTGGACGATGCTGGGTGATGAATGTCCGAGGAGTGAGTGTTACTTTGTTCCACTCGTTCGTGCACCCAAGACAGGTGGGGAGACAAACCCGAAAAAGGTTCAGTTTTTCATTGAACCTTGACGCAATCTTTAACGCAGTTTCAGGAGTGTGTTCTATGCAGAAATATTTACATCACCGAGAAAGATTGGGCTGGACGGGAAAACTTGGTTCCAGTCAATGCTAGTCCTGCAGCACAAACTGTCGCCCCAGTCCCCGAAACTCCTCTTCCCACTGGCCTTGTACATGTAGCCCCTTCAACAAGCCAATCTCATCATCAAGTAAGCCTCTTCGAGATATGTTCACATTGACTCAGGTCCTTTAGATCGATACTTTATCTTCAAAGTCCGTCTTCCCCAGTCAGCGTGAACAGGCGGGTCTAAATCCAACAAGGAAAGTTTTGAACCAGGTTTCAACGGCGAATGTGAATGTTTTAGTAATTTCTTCGGAAATCTTACTAAATTTTTGCCAGGCAGAGTCGACCATGGACACACTTTGTGCTTCTTCCGAAGCTTTGCAGCTCTCGCTACAAAGTCTCAATACTCGGCTGACATCACTCGTGTCCAACCCCACCCTCACAGACCCTGTTACTATAGCCACAACTGCAGACGCGATGACAAAGGTCATTCAGGCTTTATCCAATGTAAAGCAACTCCAATGGAATGAGACACAGGCACGCATGATGACATGAGCGTGCGTCGTTCGAGCACTCGATTTTGTAACACGAGGACTGGTCGGTGTCGTATGAAACCCAGAGATCATTGTAATATGCTCGGCTCTGCAGATGTTATCAATGATTTAATTCGGAAATGAACATTTTCAGCACGCTGTCTAAGGGCAGTGTCAAATACAAATCATTCATGAAGTTGTGGTGCATTTCGACTGCATGGTCACCTCGTGGGCCGCACTGATCCAGTCTTAGGCCACCATAAAGCTCATGAAGTCCCGTCTACCATCTAACGCCATGCCCAACTTCAATATTTTAAGGACAATTGGCGGGCTCAGAACCTCGCCTCGCCCGAAACCCATTGTCACCAAAGACTTTGCTTATGATACGGCAAGTGCCCTGTCTCCAGCAAATTCTATTACACGATCACGTTCGGCATCCATACCTACTGAAATCATCAAATCCCAGCCCATATCCGATCCTTCCCTTGGACGGCGAGGTACACTCAAGAAGAAGAACAAGGCAAGATATTTCCAAGTACCAGTTGGATTGACGAGAATCATTCAATCATTTAATGCTTATAGCACCGCTATCATATCTCAGAAGGCATTCCCATGGCTCCCATGGTACTACAGTCAGAGTCGCAATACCCTCAAGAGGATGTATTCCCTGTTCATCAATCTTCAGAGTATGACCATGCCAGCATATCCACCTCCATCTTGCCAGAGAAGTACCCATTTCCGTATGAAGACAATCACCAACAAAGATTCCAAGTCAATACAAATACAGATTCTGGCACCCCAATGTCAGGATTTGACAACGATCTCCCAGCGGCTTATCCAGATTTGTCTGCACCTCGAGGAAGAATACATCCCAAGCGTAATGGCAGACATCATGGCCGGCATCACCGACATCACCATCACTGTCGCCAGTCTCAATCTCCGCAGCGATATGAACATGAAATCTCCTATGCCACACCTCCGACACGTGGTTATAGTCACAGTTCCCCTAAACACACATCCTGGCAGCCTGAACACAGTAGAAGTCGATCCAGATCCAGATCTTTTACTCCCATTCCGTCTGTATACCGAGAACCTGATAGTATGGGGGATCCGTATGCAGATCCAATGATTCAGGAAAATAGTGCTGATCTGACTGGAACAAATGGACACAGGCGCTCATTAAACCATAGTTCTGAAAGGCTTGTACTTGAACTTGATCAAGATCATGGGCCTTCGTATACACAGCAGCCAGCGATGATTGAATGGCTCTCGAATACAACGGAACGACAGGTGGATGAAGAACCTCAGACTATACATGATCCCGAGGCAACACTTGTTGGAGAGTTGGAGCCTCAGATCATCTCTCCCCCTGTTCGGAGAGAGAACCGAAACATCTACCGCACCTACGAGCCCGACCACGAACCAGATGCCTCGTATCTCAGGCGGCGAGCACCTGCACAAAACCATGCCTACGAGGTGTCTGTTCCAAGTGGTCTCTCGCTAGTCAGACACTGATTCATCTTTATAGCGCAGACGTCATGAACATAACAAGGGCCCCGAAGAGCCACAAATAAAGATTCATACGCCGTACAGGGATCACCGTTGTTCTGAAACGATTGAGGTAAATGGAAGGACCTCATCTGTCGTTCACACTTACCCTTGAACAGCCAAGAATCTATGAACGATGCCCTTCCCTTGACGGATCCGACTCAGATCCGGAGTACTGCTATATTGTCCCTTCCGGAGCGCATGTCGTTTTCAGGGATCACAATGGCAGTGAAATCGCTCGGTTTGTGGTTCACTTCTTAGCTAATGGAATTCGTTTACATGAGGTGAAGGATCGGCGAACCTGATCATACCACTAAGGGACGGTCTAGGAGGGACTTCACGACGTTCACAGTTCAGGATGAGCATGGAAATATCTTGTATAGGCATGGTACAGTGGACGGTGGCCGTTATAGGGACGATAGGTATCCTCGGTATGTTCTACATAAACACATTTGACGGAAGGATCGGAAGCTTAGTTGGGTTAACCACAGTCCTGGTGATCCACAGTCTCGCCGTCCGGTCAAAGTCATTATAATTGACGAACATGGAAACCAAATACCGGGGTGAGTACTTAAATTCGGCATGTCTTCACTTACACTAACGAGCAGCCCAATAAAAGCCATCCTAGCCAATCCTATCATCCCCATCGCTCGCACCAAATTCGATACCTACATGATTCACAGCACTCATATTACTCCCAGGACTCGCGTTCCTCACAACATTCTCATTACTCTCAACACTCACATCCCTGCCAACACTTGCAGCACTCATTGCATTCCCAGCCTTTGCATCTTTATCATTATCCGCACTATCCTCAGCATTCATATCCGTCTTATGGCTTGCATAGCTCTGGGCGTCGGAAGGCTTAGTGATAGGTACTATCATAAATAGCGTTTCACCAACCAGGATGTGATAACTAATGCTTCGTATGAATGAACATCACCTGGGACCAACAGCTTATGTTCTTTTGCGACCTTTTTTTCCATTAGAACGTTGAGGGCCGCCTGTCACAGAGGCAATTTCTTGTTTGCTCAGTTGGAGCACCCCTCCATGGAATTTCCCCACTCCCATTTTGAGCCCTCTGTTCTTCGATCGGGACACCGGGATACTTGAGGTCTCGAATAATTTCTTCAGGGTTGGGTGATAATTCCCCATATTCTTGGCCTTCGATCAAATAAACAGAGTTCCTCAGAAGATGTGGGGAAACGAGAATTACCTCATCCAACTTCTGTTTTTGTCGTTCCTGTTGTTTTCGGACTAAACCCTCTCTCACCCGCTTCCCCGCCTTGTTCCTTTCAGAATCTCTAATTACCTTTTCACCTTTCCCTAACTTAGCACCCTCTGCAAGCTCGATCACTCGGCCGGCAAGAGCTTTACGTTGTTGAGTGGGTTTCATATCAAGTCCAGGATTTGTAAAGCCAGATAAAAGCTGTGTATGTACTAGCTTATGAAGCAGAGCATCATTCTCTGCATTTGTCCTTTGACTCATGTCAGTACAGAATAAAACTCTAGAATGCCGCCTACCGCTCATCCTCTTCCTCTTGTGCCGTCTTCATTAAAGGCTTTTGCGAAGATATGGCGTCTGAACCTCGAAATTTAGATACCTTGGATGACTATATGGATCTATCAAGTATCGAATTGTCATGGTGGTCAACCAGGACTAACCATGAAAGCCTTCATTTCTGTTTTTGATATCGTCTCAGGCAGAAACTTACTTTCCGAGAACACGATAGTCTTCTCATCAGTAGGATTCAAACTGCCTGCTGTAAATCCATCATCATGTTCAGAATCTGCAATGTGATCAGGAAATAAGGCCCATTAGGATGTCATGTACCTGACTTACCAGGCTCTGAATCCGAGTCACTGATGTTTGTTGATCCCTCAGGTTGTATTCCACTCCACTCTTCTTCTGAGCTCGATTCTTCGTGAGCTCGTCTTGCACGCTTTGGCGAGATATACTCTGGTGTTGCAACTCTTGCTTTCCTTTTTGTAGATTTAACTACATCTGAGAGATTAAATGACTGTAAAAATTCTTGTCCGTGGGTTTCAAGAAGGTTCAAGAGTTTCTCATCATCCGACATGGTTGTCGTCGTTTATAACAAAGTTGATGTGACGGAGTCACAACCTCTTTACTATGTCTCGTCAACGGAAAGGGAAACCAACCTCCTCGAAAGATGTCCCTATGGTGAAGCCCTCTGAGATATCAAAAAAGAAGACCAGAAAACCCTTGATTGAGATCTCAGAGGAAGAGCAACGGAGGCTCGTCAAGGAATCCGGCATTCTGAAGCAGATTCCAAGACCCGGCCAAGTACTGTCTGCAGACGCAGGAGATTTGGAAGACATGACGTTCGGTGAGGAAGTAGGGAATGTACTCTTTCATATTGTCCCTTTGACATTCTTACTGATAATGATGGATATGTGTGTACCATGAAACAATACAAGGGAATCCATTTGCTTATAGAACCTCTCGCAGCTTGATTCATTATCAGTATAACAGGAAGCCTACTTGGAGCAACATCTCAGACCGACTAGTATCTGGTGTTCCCAGTGAGTTCCTCGTTCGGTGCCGTGTCTTGTGCTGGTTCATTTTTGTTCTTCGCAAACAGTCATGGCTATTTTCATTTTCTACAGTGGGCCTGCTCAACTTCTGTACCCCCCAGTCTTCTGATCTGATTGCTAGCATCACGGTATAAGTCCTATAGGACGACACAGATCCTTCTTTTTGTAGTCAGCATCATCTCTGGAAGTCGTCTCATATACCAAATCAACCACTCGAACTGGTTAACAAACATGAAGCAGGTTCGGTGCTGAAATAATCCTTGAAATCTTACCCTGACGGGAGAGTGCTCATCAGTGTCCGCCCTTAGCTACAATTTGGATCTACACTATCTTCATAACCGACCTTGGTCCCGCGTCCCTTGCTTTGCTCACAGTCGGGAGCTTCGTTTGGTGGAAAGACCTCAGAATAATTCTTTGAGTTAGACATTAGCAGCGTGTCATTCTTATCTATGTATAGCAAGATAAATAATCATACAATTGTAACCTGAAGAAAGGTCCCACATTTGCCACATAGCATTTATGCTCACTAGAGTAGCATGATCATCCAGTGATCAGAACCGCAGCAAAAAGTGATAATTTGATTTTTGCTCAATGATACGCCGACCTCTGAGTGTGTGCTTTTATTCAGGGTGGCACCTTGTACGAGCATAGGGAAGACGAGCCATGGCAGTTCCAAAGGTGTAGATCACTATGTTGCATTGTCGAATTGACTGGCTAACAGTTCAACCTTAGCCTGAAGATTCCAAAAGTCAAGTACTGAGCTCTAGAGGGGAAGAGAAGGGTACCAACTCTGAAAGTGATTGACCGGCCTTCGAGTACAGCAGAAAGTACTCTGAGCTGCCACTTCAATGTCTTATTTGGAAATTCTCTAATCTCATTCTTGTGTGTTTTGAGACGATCCTGGAAAGCGCCATACACTCGTAAGTCTCTCGCAAAATAGTAGGACTAAGAAACTATGAGCTTAAAGCTCTAGGATGATTGAATCTCAAACGAACCGGAATTTGCTCTCCTTCGATGTATGTCAATGCAATTGACCAAGCACTCATCATCAACAAATCTCTGT
>Ga0153942_1000240_pt1 | contig 20321 bp, 18 predicted proteins | sample TSNJ026MetaG_FD_104731 | JGI IMG/M metagenome (GOLD analysis project Ga0153942, IMG submission 104731) | Attine ant fungus gardens microbial communities from New Jersey, USA - TSNJ026 MetaG | ecosystem: Host-associated > Fungi > Mycelium > Unclassified | place: USA: New Jersey, Brendan T. Byrne... | reverse complement strand
TCTGCCTTTACGAAAAGCAGCGGCGATGTTTTCCCGCGCCTTTTCTACAGAGAGGCTGCCACTCGGTTGGTACTTAGGTGAAAGCTCAAAAAATCTGTCCAGATACTCCTGTTTGTCTTTAAGCCCATAAAAGCTGACGACTTCCGCGTTACAGTCAATTAGGTTGATATTCCCGTCCCACAGGCTGCAACACAGCGGCGTCGCGTCCAGCATTAGCTTAGCGTGTTCGTCCGCCTCCCGCATCCTCGCGGCCGCTTCGTGGCGGTCCATGGCGCTGGCCAGCATGAAGCTCCCGGAACGCAGGATGCTGACTTCATCCTCAGTGAAGGTACGTTCCTTTTTGCAGTCGTCAAAGCTGACAAAGCCCCAAAAAAAATCCCTCAAATACACCGGTGTCACCAGAATGGACTTGATACCATATGGCCCCAAGCGTTCTTGCTCAGTACGCGACAGACTGCTGAGCGGCCCGTTTATACACTCCCCCTTTATTAATTTCGCCTCCCATTCGGGAATGCTTTCGTTATAGGAAAAGCCTGTCTTGGAACGAACGGTTTCCCCCTTCTGTTCGGAGTCCTCCAGCCATTCAAATTGTTGAATATACTGAAAGCTTCCGTTTATCATTTTATTTTGCCATATGTAAATACGATTAACTTCCATGCAATGGGCCATCAGCTCCATAGCCTCCCGAAGGGAGTTCTCAAGTCCCTCTTCATCAGCCGTAAGTAATATTTCCGCCGCGCCGTTTACCGCATACAGCAGACGGCCCTTCTGGTCCATTTCGTCCAGAGCAGGCATTCTCAGGCGTTTCGACAATATCGGCTTCATTGGTATGACACCTCCATTTCCTCAATACGTTCAGCTTCATACCACTCTCGCATTCCAATCTGTTCGGCAATCTGCCGGAATTCCTCAGCGTGCCGCTCGAATATTTCCACCAGATACGGATCGAACTGGGTTCCGCTGCCCTCAAGTATAATTTTTACAGATTCCTCATGAGAAAGATGCTTCTTATACGGCCGGACAGAGGTAAGCGCGTCATAGACATCCGCGATGGCGCTGATTCTGCCTGAAAGAGGGATATCTTCCCCTTTCAGTCCTTGTGGGTACCCGGTACCGTCCCATTTTTCATGATGGGAATAAGCAATATCTCTTGCCATAGTCAAAAAAGAATCGTCCATTTCATGTATAAACTCGCTCAGAAACCGTTCACCGCTTATAGGGTGCTTTTTAATGATTTCAAACTCATCCTGGGTAAGTCGTCCCGGTTTTAACAGCACATGATCCGGCAAAGCAATTTTACCCAGGTCATGCAGCTTGGAGGAGCGAATCATATCATCGGCATCGGTACGTGAAATATTATACCCCGGGCAGGGGTAATCCAGAATGTCCTCCACAATGACGCGCACAAATTCAGTGGTGCGCTCAATATGGCCTCCGGTGTAGTGATCCCGAAGATCCGTCGCCTTTGCCAGCATACAGAGTGTAACATCTTCTCTGACTTTCAGCTTATCATAGGCCTCGGCCAAGCTCTTAGTCCTTTCCTCCACCAACGCCTCCAAGTTTTTTCGATGTCTCTGCAATTCCAGCTGCAATCGCACACGGGTATGCAGCAAACGCGGACGAATCGGTTTTGTTATGTAATCGACCGCCCCATGCTCCAGTGCGTCCGCTTCACTCTCACTATCATTGGAGCCGGTCAAAAAAATGACAGGAATATCACGTGTATGCGGGTCGCCTTGCAGGACTTTCAACACCTCAAAGCCTGTCATATCCGGCATTCTGTAATCCAGCAGGATTAGATCCGCCGTCTGCCCCGCAAGAAAATCCAAAGCCATTCTTCCGGATGTAAAAGGCCGCACGCCGAATTCGTCCTTAAGTACAGAAGTTAAGGAATTCAATATAATCGGATCGTCATCAATTGCTATTATAATAGGCTTTGTTTTCCAAACCATTTTCAACGCCTCCTTTTGTTTTTCATCACCGCCAAGTATACCGAACGGCGAAAACATTTACCGACGACGAGCCGATTGGTTGAACGTTTCAACGACTAATCGGCGACAGAGGAGGTTAATGTTTTCCTCGTTCGGTATAACATTTTCCACGGTGTTATGAAAAAGAAAAAATATCATTGCATGCAATTTTTTAAAATCAACTGCATGCAATGATATTTTAAATGTACCATCTGCTTCGCAGCTGGTTTGCATAACACCCCCTAGAAGTCCACTAATTCGTTTATCGACGGAGATTTTAAATCAGTTATAAACTTGGCGGCGTAATTGTATATCGCAAGTTCATCCTCTGCCAGTTTGACCATACTGTCCTCCGATGGGTCTACGACCTGGTAAAAAAGTGTAAATATCCTGATTCCATTAATAAAAACGGCCATACTACGCGTATCAAACGATGTAAATCTGCCAAGCTCTATTAATCTGTTAAAGACATCCTCCACATATCGGATTCCCTCATCAATTATCAAGGTTTTTGCTATTTCCCTCGCTCTGTCGTCAATGCTTATTCTTTGAAAAATGATCTTGGTTATATCGGACATTTTATGCATATAATCTTCTTTAAAATCATATCGGATATATCCTATGATATTTATAAGACTCTCATTTCTCAGCCGAGGTTCCATATCCTCAATACTTGGCCTGTCTTTAAGAAAATAGTAGCAATAGAAGTCATAAATGGTGTTAAGTATCTCCTGCTTTGACTTAAAATGATTGTATATTGTCGATTGACGGATTCCTACGCTGTCCGCAAGCTCTCTGAGACTCACATTATCGAACCCGTCCAATAAGAATAAATTGATGGCGCTGTTAAAAATTCGTCTTTTGGTACCTACAAAATCAAAACCCGCAGCGTCTGATTTAGTATTCTTTGCCGGTGACGGGGTATCGTCACGAATAAACCATGTCCCGGCACGCTTTACCGCGCCTTCTATTTTCCCGTTTCTGCATAAATATTGTATATGACGCGATGATATGTCCCATTCAGCAGCTTTCTCCGTTATTGTTCTATATTCTTGCATGTCTACTCCTCCAGTCAGTCTCTTGCTAATTATATAATAGCATTATAGATACTATTTGTCAATAAATAATTCGAGAAATGTGGCCTAAAAGTATTTATAAATGAATTAACAACCGTAAACGTTTGCGAAAGCATTAGAATACAAAAGCGGAATCTTTCTTAGAGATTCCGCCTTTAAAATTTCCAATTCTCTATTATAGGAGGTTTACTCCTACCGCAGCAGGCACACCAGCATCCGGCAGGATTCCGCACCGTTATTGATAATCCCTTTCTTCGTATCGGGTCCACAGTGAAATGTGTCTCCTGCGTGAAGCACGGTCTCTTCCGTATCGGTTTTGAGAGTCATTTCGCCCGATATGATATAATAAATACTCTCCATTTGATTAGCGCCGAATTCACAGCCGCCACCGGGCAGGAAATGGCTCAAGCCCATAACCATCCTTCCTTCGTTTACATCCTGCGGGTTATGCAGGCGAGTGGGAAGCATATTGAAATGCCCCGGAGCCTCATAAGGTGTTGCCTCGTTCTTTCTGACAATTTTGTAACTCATGCCATTACTCCCTTCGAAAAATTCATAATAATAAACAGCTTTACTTTCGCGTCAAATTCATGTTTACCTATGCCATGGCAGAAGCTAATAAAAGGGATCGGAATTTATTTTCCATACTGCTGCCCCGCGATGTTACAATGACCGGAGCTTTCAAGCCCAGTACGACACTGCCGGTTTTATTGCGGCCTGTCATTGTGATGGTTTTTAGGCTGATATTACCAGCGTTTATATCGGGATAAATCACAAGATCGGCATCTCCTGCCACGGTGCTTTTAAACCCCTTGAGCTCAGCCGATTCCCGGCTAATAGCCAAGTCAAAGGCAATGGGGCCTTCGATGACACAATCATGTATTTTGCCCGCCTGCCACAACTGTTTCAATTCAGCTGCGTCTACAGAACCGGGAATGTCCGGATTGACGTTTTCGATAGCGGCGAGTACAGCCACCTTCGGACAATCCCACCCCATTTTTTTCATAGCGGATACCGTATTTTCAATCATCATCCGTTTTTGTTCCAGCGTTGGCGCAATAAGAATGGCGGCATCCGTCAGAGCCAGCAGCTTATGATAGGTTTCAATTTCTGCAAACGTTACGGAGTGTACTACGGTGCCGGTTCGGAATCCATTTTCATTTTTGAGCATACGTTTCATCATCACACCGGTTTCCACTTGTCCCTTCATAATGAAATCGGCCTGTCCGTCTTGTATATGGGCAATTGCTTTATCCACGGCTTGTTCCGGCGTAGTACATTCATAGATGGAGAATTGTGTGTGATCCGCGCCGATTTGACTTAGCGCCGCTAGGGTTTTTTCTTTGTTACCGAATAAAACAGGTGAGATCATACTTTGTTTTCGAGCCAGCTGCAGTGCTTCCAAGGCGTGTACGGACTCGGAGCACACCAAGGCGCAGCGCTTAGGCAACGCTTGCGCCGCCATATGTTCAATTAATTGTTGAAAGCTGCGCCAACTCATTCGTTATTCCCCCTGTTCCGCCATAACGTGGGCTGCTTTTGGGCGGCCGCCGCCCGGTAAAATTCTTCTTTTGATATGTAGCCGCCGGGAACCTCGTTATAAAACTTAGCATCCTCCTGGCCACGTAAGACCCGCAGGGCGCCTTCCGCAAGAGCCTCCATTTCCAGCTCTCCAGCCAGTACACGTACCGGTCCTAAAAACGATGCGCGCCTGGAGACTAATTTGACGAATTCTTCTCCATGAGCCATGCCGCCGGTGAAAATGATAGCATCCGGTTCCGCGTCAAGCGCGATACGCATTTCAGCGATTCCCTTGGCGACTTGATAGGTCATTGCTTGGGTTATAAGCTCAGCTTCCCTGTTTCCCTGGCGAACCAAATCAAAAACTATTTTCGCCTCCTGGGTACCTAGATATCCCTTAAATCCGGATTCACCATTTAGCATACGATACAGCTCTTCATAGGAATATTTTCCTGAAAAGCAGAGCTTAAGCATCTCATTCGTAGGAATACGGCCCGCCCTTTGAGGAGACATGGGGCCGGTGAATGCGTTGGACATGTCAACGATACGGCCGCAGCGATGGGCGCTGATAGAAATACTGCCGCCCAAGTGCGCCACAATAAAATGTCCTTTCGAATAAGAAATTCCCAGGTCTTTAGCGACGGTTCGCGCAACCATACGGCTGTTGAGCGGATGTCCCCCGAGGTTGACCGGTATTCCGGGGCATCCGGTTATTTGCGCTATTTCGTCCGCCTCGTTGGCAGTGATGGCGTCATAAATGATCACAGGAATATCATAGGGGTCTGCTAGCCGCCTGCCAATCATACTGGCCAATGCTGACTCATGCTGAGAAGTTGGCGCATAGGTCAGCACATCCACCATGTAGTCCGTAACGGCGTAAGCGCCTCCCCGAATATAGGGGACAGGGCCGCCTCTGGCCGCGATCATGTCAAGCTTACTGATATCTATATGCCGCGCCTGCAGCACACCGTTTACGCATTTAACCCGATATTCAAGCTGCTGAACAGCTCGGGTCATACCAATTAGGACATCCGGAGGAACTTCTATGTTTTCCTTGAAAAGTTGCACATCACCGTCAAAAAGCGCCAGCTTCGTCGAAGTAGACCCGGTATTGATGACAAGAATCTGTTCCATGCTTTTGCCCTCCTGCTTAATGCAGCCGCTCGAATACTGCCGCTGCGCCCATACCTCCGCCAATACACATCGTAACCAAGGCATACCGTTTTGCATTGTCTCCCAGATAATCCAGCGCTTTGCCGGTCAAAATAGCGCCAGTGGCGCCCATTGGATGGCCCAGTGCCATGGCGCCTCCATAAGGATTGACCTTCTCTTCCGGCAGTCCCAGAATATCCATACAGGCCAATGCCTGTGCGGCAAAAGCCTCATTCAACTCAATAACGTCCATATCCGCTACGGTCAGACCGATCCGCTTCATCACCTTGGGAACCGCGTAGACGGGACCAATACCCATGATCGTGGGGTCGCATCCGGCCACAGCAAAACCTAAAATTCTGGCCAACGGCCTGACGCCCATTTCTTTTGCCCGCTCTGCGGACATTAAAATCATAAAGGCTGCGGCATCGGTGGTTTGAGATGAAGTGGCGGCCGTTACAAGTCCGTTCTCCCGAAAGCAGGGCTTGAGTTTTTGCATAGACTCAAGATTTGTATTTGGCCGGATGCCCTCATCACTGTCAATCACCATTGCTTTTTCAAATTCATCGACAACGGTAATCGGAATGATAGAACTCTTCAGCTTTCCTTCCTGTTGAGCCTGATGCGCCTTGGCATGAGATTCCACAGCCATTTTCTCCATGCGCGCACGGGTGATGCCATATTGCTCCGCCACACGCTCCGCCGTTTCACCCATGGCCATATAACCGCCCGGACAATGCTTTTCAAACCAATGATCTTGATATTCCGCCGGATAGGGCGTAAAGCAATGGCTCATGTCTTCCACTCCTCCGGCGACCAAAATTTCCTCTTGTCCCGCAGCGATAGCGTTTGCGGCTGTGGCGATGGCTTGTAAGCTGGAGGAGCAGAATCTGTTGATGGTTTGCCCTGTTACGGTAAACGGTAATCCTGCGCGCATCGCGATGAGGCGGGCCGCGTTTTTGTCCATTTGATTAACTGGGCGGGCGCATCCGACAATGATATCGTCAATATCATGAGGCTGTATTTGCGGAACCTTGGCCAGTACACCGTTCATGGTTTGGGCCGCGTAATCCAACGGGTGCTTATGAGCAAATGCGCCTTTTAGGGCTCGGCAGCACGGCGAGCGCCCATAGGCTGAGATAACTACATCTTTTGTATAAGGCATATTTAAACCTCCTTGCTGGTATATTTCGCTGTTCGGTATAAATGCATGCATACAAGAGAAAAGCAAATTTCATGCCAAATAAGTGAATATGATTGAACGTACTGTTTTATCAGTCATCAACTAGTTACGGAGTAGTTACGGCGTCCACTTTTTGCGATTCTTTTGCGGATCGGCTACACTGACAACTCAAATTACCTTAATTTCCCCATTGTGTAAGCTGTTCATTATGACTGTCCAAATAGCGTATAAAGTGGTAAAATAGAAAAGAGTGAGATATATTTTTGATGATATTTATAAGCAAAAAAGTGATAGGGCATAAATTTAAGGAGGATTCAGCTTGTGAAAAATCCGAAGGCAGCTAATACTAAGGGAGCTATGATATCTGTGAAAGCGTCCGGGCAAGAAATCGATTATAAGGAAATACTGGATCATATCCCTGTCTGTGTAACAGTGGTAAATATGGATGGAATTTTTGAATATGCTAACGCTCAGTATTGGAAAGAAACAGGTATTCTTCCGGAAGAGGTATTGGGCCGAAAGGTACAGGAAATCGAAAGTGAGGGAAAATTTTTTCGAATATCTCATTCAGCTCTTGCTATCAAAGAACGAAAGCATATTACCGCAGTTTCTCTGAACAACAGTATTGGAAGCCATCAATATGGTTATGTGAACAGCGCACCTATTTTTGATAAGGATCAAAATCTGGTAAAAGTTATCACTACTATTATGAATCCCTACGATCTGCGCTCCGGCTATGAGGATTTTAAGGCTGCGTTGGATCACGAAAACTCGGTGCGTATCATAGAAGGCATTGATAACGGGGAATCTGAAATACTAATAGGTGAGGACAAGAATATCCAAGCGATCCGCCGGTTGTCAAAACGCGTGGCAGAAACCAACGCAACCGTCCTGATCACGGGAGAATCAGGAAGCGGTAAAGAAGCGGTCGCCGACTATATTTATGACTGCAGCAAGCGAAAGGACAAGCCATTTGTCAAAATTAACTGTGCTGCCATTCCGGCAGACTTGTTGGAAGCGGAGCTGTTTGGTTATGAAAAAGGCGCATTTACAGGCGCCAACGCAAAAGGGAAAGTCGGGCTTCTGGAAACCGCCAACCATGGCACTGTGCTTCTGGATGAAATCGGTGATTTACCTTTGAACCTACAGCCCAAGCTTCTGCGCGTTCTACAACAGGGCGCACTGTATAGAATCGGCAGCAACAATCCGATCAAGCTGGATGTAAGATTTATTGCGGCTACCAACAGCGATTTGTCGGCGAAGGTACAGGATGGCAGCTTTCGGCAGGATTTGTACTATCGCCTGCGGGTAATTCCCATCAGCGTTCCGCCGCTGCGGGAGCGGCCAGACGATGTTCCCCGGTTAGTTAGGAATTTTTTGGAGCAGTACTGTCAAAAGCATAGCAGAACCGTTCTTTTAACCGATGAAATTATGCCTTTGTTCCAGCAGTATTCCTGGCCGGGAAACGTACGAGAGGTGCAAAATATCATTGAATACCTAGTGATTTGCACCGACGAGGGTGAGAGTATCCGTGTGCATGACGTTAAGAGTCTATTTGACGTTTCACCCTCGGGACCAGGTCATTTGCAGGCCGCCGGCACGCTGTTTGAACGCAGGGACCGTTTTGAAAAAAGTGTTATTGAACAAACTATTGCGGAAACAGGAAATATAAGAGAAACAGCCCGGCAGCTGGGCATATATGTTTCCTCCTTGTATAGGAAAATCGAAAAGTATAACATCAACACTGCAGAATTAATGAATCGAAATAAAGGGCGGCAATAGAGCCATAAATCAAGTAAAAATGGGCAGACCATCAGGTTCTGTCCATTTTTGCTAGACACTTCTGTGTTGTTTGATGGTCGTTATGCATGGTATATATACGCCGGATGGCGGCCGGCATTGGAAATAAGGTTAGGCCGGCCAGAACGCAAATGACCAGCATGACCGGGAAAAATGCTGTATAATTTCCGGTTTGAGTTTTTATAACACTAATCAGGGTCGAGGCAAATACGGTGGCTGGAATGGTAGTTAAACTATTTACACCCATATTACTTGAAAAATATTTCAGTCCAAATACATTGTTGATAAAAGCTGAAGAGATTAACGCTGAACCGCCGTACAATAATCCTGCAAGGCAAAGACTAACGCACAATGGAACCGACAATCTGTTTTGATAGGAGAATAGCAGCACTATGGCAAGCGCTCCATTGCCTATGGTTAATATCCACATTGTTGCATATCTGCCAAAGCGGTCAAAAAAAAGGCCGAATAAGACTCGGGCAATGCCATTGGCAATACTTATGGCGCCCACAACCAAGGTTGCCAGGGCTACGGTTCCGCCCACATCGGCAACCAAGGGAGCCGCCTGACCAATGAGACACTGCCCGATACCTACCACAACAATCTTCCAAAGAGTAAACAGCCAAAAGGCCGGCTGGCGAAGCATCTTGGACGTGTTTAACGACACGTCGGTATCGTCGGTTATTGTCTGGCTTTCCGTATTCGGCTGGCTTAAAAAGGGCAGTGTGCAGGCAGTGACCACCAGCACAGCCCCAGCCAGAATCAGAAAAGTATTGCGCCAACCTACAGGCGAGTATAGTAATGCCGAAACAGCGGCGCCCAAAACCAAGCCGCCGCAGCCAAATCCCATAAGCAGCACACCAGAGGCAAAACCTGAGCGTTCCGGAAACCATTTGACCACGGTTGTTAGCCATACATTATAATTTACGCCGACGCCCAAGCCACATAGGACTCCATAGAATATATACAGATGGAGCAGCATGGTGGCGCGAGACACGCAGGTAAAGCCCAAAACGATCAATATCGAAGCGATGACGCTGATTCGCCTGGGCTTAAAACGTCGCGCAAGCATTCCGGACAGCAGAATGCCGATACAAAAGCAAGAAAGGGATACGGTATAAGCAGTCGAGGTTTCCGCCCTTGTCCAGCCAAATTCATTCTCCAATGGGGCCACAAAAATTGACCACGCATAGATAAGTCCTGAATAAAGCAATGAGCATACCCCGGCCAATAGAATTACAGTACGATTGCACTTCATAATGATTCGTTCCTTTCGATTAAATAAAAGATTTGTTTATTAGCTAGAACATATGAGCAAAAACCGTGCCATGTTTTTCAGTTTCTACGTCATTGCGGACTTGATTCGCAATCCCCATGCCCCCTTTCGTCATTGCGGGCCTGACCCGCAATCCCCAGCCTCCCCTTTCGTCATTGCGGGCACGCCCGCAATGACGAAAAGGTGTTTTAGCTGATAGGGTTCTTATTGTTGAGAATTCATTCGCAAAAAGTGGACGCCTTCACGACAGGTGTTAGAACAATAATAGAAGCAGAGCATGGTCAACAGACCATGTTAATTATTTGGCATAAAATTTGCTGTTGATAACAGGGTATAGAATCAAGGAGGCGAATTTTATGAAGAAAACTATTATCACAGCTGCCCTGACCGGCGCGGTGACCCCGCAGTCAAAGAATCCGGATCTGCCAATTACTCCCAAGGAGATTGCGGAAGACGCGGTTCGTGTCTGGAAAGAAGGAGCAGCCATTGTACATCTCCATATGAGAACAGACGAGGGCGTTGGCACTATGGACAAGGAACGGTTCAAGGAGGCGGTCCTTCGCATCAGGGAAAGTACAGATCTCGTTATTAATCTGACTTCCTCCGGCGAGAGAGACGCCCCTGACGAGCGGCGTATTGAGCATATCATTGAGCTTAAGCCTGAAATGGCTTCCTATGATGTGGGAACCTTTAACTGGCTGCCGGGCCGCATCTTCCCCAATAGCCCAGATTTTCTAAGAAAACTGGGTAAGGCCCTGATCGAAAACAATGTCAAACCGGAAATTGAGGTATTCGACTTCGGCATGATCAACGCCGCCGAATACTTTCAGCAGCAAGAAAGGGTTTTGCCGCCGGGAAGCTTGCACTTTCAATTTTGTTTAGGTGTGTTGGGGCAGGCGAAAGCCACACCGATGAACCTTTCACGCATGGTCGAGCTCATTCCTCAAGACGCCACATGGTCCGCCTTTGGCATTGGCACGGGCCATCTGCCGATCATTTTCACTACACTGGCGCTAGGCGGGCACATCCGGGTGGGTCTGGAGGACAATATCTACTACACCAAGGGGCAGCTGGCTACCAACTCTATGCTGGTCAAACGGGCCGCCGACTGTGTCCGTCAGTATGGGAACGAGGTTGCGACACCGAATGAGGCCCGCGCTATGCTGAAGCTGCAAAACTGCTGACCAATTATTTGGAGGGAGTATCATATGAGTAATGGAAGAGCAGCGTTTATTGGCTCAGGGTTTATTGGCTCCGGACTTGCGGTAAACGCGATGATGCATGGATATACCACCACGCTTCAAACCAGAAGACAGGTTGAAAAAATGAAGGCACGCGTGGCGCGTATTTTTGATGTCATGGTGGAAAATCAGGTTTGTACGCGCGCGGAAGCCAATGAGTATGCCGCGCTGGCAAGCTATACCACGTCAATTGAGGAGGCAGTGTCCGGCGCTTCGTTTATTCAGGAATCCGGCCCGGAAAATCTTGAGACCAAGCGTGAACTGATTGCGCAAATAGAGGCTCAGTGTGATAAGGACGCCATCATTGCCAGCAGCACCAGTAAGCTTTTACCAAGCGATCTGCAACAGAGAAGCCGGCATCCTGAGCGCATTTTGGTGGGGCATCCCTATCATCCCTCTTACTTGCTGCCTCTAGTTGAGCTTTGCGGCGGCAAGCAAACCTCAAATGAATATATAGAACAAGCCGTTGCTTTCTATGAAAGCATTGGAAAGGTTGCCCTTGTCTGCCGCAAGGAGGCTTCCGGCTATATCGTGAACCGCGCGTCCTGGGCAGTGCTCAATGAAGCCCGAAAAACCGTTTTGGACGGTTACTGCACGGTAGAGGAGATGGACAAGGCCCTGATGTACGGACCGGGCTTACGCATGGCAATTACAGGACAGATTCTTACAATCAGCCTTGGCGTAGAAGGCGGCGTGCGCGCGCAGGCTTTGAAATACGGCAGACAGCCTAGCGCTGAGGATGAATTGATTGCCTCCGGCGTGGATCAGGAAATTGCCAACCGGCCGGAAGATATTGGCAACACGGAGGAGAGTATTGAGAATTTCCGGGATAAGGCGATTATTCAAATGCTGCGGCTGCAAAAAATGATTTAACGTTTGAAAAGAAAGGGTGAAATCTATTATGGCAAAAAGAACTGCTTATGGGCAAATGGGTACCGACCGGTATCAGGGCATTGATTTTCCCAGAATGCGTAAATATCGTCTAAAGAGGACAAAGGAGGCAATGGTAAATCATAAAATTGATCTGTTAATTACATGGGATGCCTGGGACGTTCGATATATTACCAGCTCATATATCACGATTCCGACTCGTTGGCTGGAAACCAACCTGGCTGTTTTGCCCGTCAATGGTGATCCGTACCTCTATAACGCGACTAGCTTTGAGTCAGGAACCATTCGGGAGGAGTTACCGTGGCTAAAAGGCAAGGCGTTTCCCCGGCCCCTTACCACCAAGCTCACCTTCGGGCCGGACGGTGTGGAGCCCTTGGTAAAAATCGTCTGCGATATAATGGAAGAAAATGGATTAGGCAAGGATACTATAATCGGTTTGGACGGATGCAGCTCCGAATTGGATTATCTGGAAGCCTTTGGACGCCGGGGGATCAAAGTTGTGGACGCGAAGGAATGTATGTTCCGAGCAAGATCCATCAAAAATGAAGACGAAATAGCCTGTATCCGGATGGCTTGCGACATTGCTGACGCTGCTTTTGTGGATATACAGCAAGCGCTGCGTCCCGGCGTCCGGGAATGCGAGCTGGTGGGTATTGGGATGAACCGCCTATATGCGCTGGGCTGTGATGAGACCATGGAATTTGTTTGCGCCTCAGGCCCCCGCACTAACCCAATGCATATTGATTTTACCGACCGCATCATTTGTCCGGGAGATCTGGTGGCTATCGATATTAACGGCGCGTCTTATATGGGTTATAAAACCTGCTATTACCGTACATTTTGCTGCGGTAAGGCCACGCAGGGCCAAAAGGACGCCTTTAAAATTGCCCGTGATATGATGTATGCCTCTATGGATGGAATCAAGGTCGGTAATACTGTGGCCGACGTAGCGGAAGGCTGGCCGAAGGATCCTGGATACTGGGGCCTGGACAATTGGGGCGACGCCGCGGGTTACGCGCTGTCTCACGGTATTGGCCTGTCGCTTCATGAATTCCCCATGTTCCGTCCGGCGACAGTATTAAAAGGGGATCGAACCGTCCTGCAAGAGGGAATGGTGCTGGCTGTTGAGACGTGGTTTGGACCCAAAGGCGGCGATTATGGCGTACGGCTGGAAGAATGTGTCGCCGTCACAAAGGACGGTTATGAATTGCTCACCCATTATCCGATTGATGAACTTATTGAATGCTTTTACTAATACTGACTTACGATATGAATAAGAGGTGTTTTTGAGATGGAAGTATATGAACTGTTGTTACTAAAGGGCCGAAACGCCGTAGTCATTGGCGGCGCCGGAGGAATCGGCCAGGCTATTGCCAATGGTTTGGCTCAGGCTGGCGCGAGGGTAGCAATTGCAAGCCGCAATACGGAAAATTTAAAAAAGGCCGCGGAAGAGATTCAGAATAAAACTGGATGTGAGATTACCTGTTACACTGTAGATGTTACCAATGAGCAAAGCATTATCACCTTGGCTCAAAAAGCCAGCGAAGAGTTAGGGTTTGTGGATATACTGGTCAACTCCCAAGGGCTCAACCGCAAATCGCCTACATTAGAAATACCTGCCGACACATGGAGTGACATGTTTGACGTGAATGTTAAGGGCATCATGATTGCCTGTCGTGAATTTGGCAAATATATGATAGAGCGAAAATACGGGAAAATTATTAATATTTCGTCTATCCGTGGCATACGCGCCGTCAAGGGCGGCAAAGGCAACACCTGTTACAGCAGTACAAAAGGGGCGGTAGACATGCTGACCAAGTCATTAGCCGCCGAGTGGGCGGAATACAACATTACCGTAAATGGTATTGGTCCGGTGGTGACCATGACTCCGATGATGGAGGAAATCTACAAAGGAGATCCATCCCGCAAGGAAGCGGCTGTGAGAAATATCCCGATGGGACGGTTGGGCGAACCGGAGGACAATATTGGAGCAGCTATCTTCTTGGCTTCGGCTGCTTCGGATTTTGTTACCGGGCAGGTTATTTATACGGATGGGGGGATGGCTGCTATTGTATAAAAACAATATTTCTATGTATTCTGCCTTGTGAAGGCTAAAGAAGGGAGACAATACTAATGAGATTGAAAAATGATCTGACAGAGGAACAAAAAAAGCTCAGCTATGCCAAGTATTATTACATGCCGATGGCACCTATTCCGGAAGAGAAGCTTGCTCTTTTGAAAAGACCTATAGATCCGAGCAAGGCGCTGAAAGTCGAAGATTGCACCAAACTCATAAAGCCGGGCTATACGGAGGGTGATAACGGTTACTGCACAATGTATGATGGGACGGGGTATTTGGCAAATCTGACTTTTATACCCGATGGGACAATTGAAATGCTGCATTGGTGGTTTATATGGCATTCGCTCGAAACTACTCGGTATAAGATCTGGGATCCTGAAGATCATATCAGCATCTCCAATCTTGATAGGGAAATGTCGTTGGATCAGTCTATACCGATAAATGAAAGGTCGTGGAGGCAGGTACATATAAGCGAGGAATATTTTACCGATGATGAAAACGAGGAGGCTCAGCTGCCGGCCAAAATTATTTTTTTCAGGCCGGGTCTGGTAGGATTTGACGAATCTGTCTTTGGCGTTAATAAGGGTTTGTCGGCTATCTGCGGCCGAACCGGTGGGTTCTCATTGGGGATAAACATCATCAGAGAAGTTGAAGGAGGGGTAGAATACCGGTCGATAAAGTGGTTAGGGTATGACATCGTTGATGGAAAGATCGTAAAGTCGATTCCCGAATGTAAAAGCTTTCCAATTGAAAAACTTAAGGGATTATACGAACATGTGCTAAGGGAATATACCCATCTTGCGTGGTTATTGCCAAGGGTTTACGCTGAGGAAATGGGCAACTGGTAAATAACGTAGTAGTAAATAATTAAATATTTCTGGAGGTAAATTATGGAAATTATTGATACTGTGAATACTCCCAAAAAGCTAACATGGCATGGCCCAAAGCAAACCTTTCTTATTATCTACTCGGGAATTCTGATGCTCATTTCGGCCTGCTTGGTCGGAGGCACGACTAACACGATAATGCCGTATATTTCGGCAGCATATGGCTGGGATGTTGAGGTTCTCACTATCCTTGCCAGCATAGGCACTATGGGTGTGCCGTTAGTTAATAAAAAAAGGGGGAGGTATGCCAAAGATTGAAGTTGACAGGGAAAGCTGCTTGTCATGTAAATCTTATTTCGAGGTTTGTTTTAAGGATATATATCGCTGGGATGAGACTGATGGAAAGCCAGCTGCCTTATTGATGAATAATCCCATTGCTAAAATTATTTAATGGAGGTAAAAAATGGAAACTCAAAGCACCAGCAAGAAGCTGACCTGGCATAGCCCCAAGCAAATCGGGATTATGACATACTCAGGGTTAATGTTCTTATTCTCGGCCGCCTTCGTCGGTGGCATAACCAACACGGTGTTGCCATATATTTCGGCGCAGCATGGCTGGGATTCCAATAAATTTTTTATTATCACCGGAGTCGCCAATATTTGTGCTATGTTTGGAATGCTTTTCTTCTCTGGTTTGATTAATAATACGAAATTCTGGACCCCAAAATTGACTACGATACTGCCCTTGTTTGCTTCCGCTTTGGCTTTGACCATTTTTGGATGGACAAACTCTTTTATAGTTATTTCTGCTATGATGTGTATCAACGGCTTTTTTCATGGCGGCTGGGCACAAAGCGGAAACAACGCGCTGGTATCCAACTGGTGGCCGACTAAAAAAGGAATCGTTCTAGGATGGGCAACAATGGGTATTAACCTTAATAGCCTAGTGTGGAATCCCCATGCTCCTAGATGGTTTGCCGCTTTTGGAGTGGGTACGACCATGACCTGCGTAAGCGCCTTGTTTGTCATTGCTGCTATTATTGGATTGATATTCGTTAAAAATACTCCCGAGGATGCGGGCACTTTCCCCGACGGTGACGAGGATTTTTACGGCGGCGAAATGTCCGGCAGTGAAAAAGCAAAGGAAATGAGGGAATACAAAAGCCCGTTTACATTAAAGAAAGTACTTATGACGAAGGGCGTTATCGCCCTGGCGTTGGGAATTGGGTTGGCATATATGGCGAATATGAGCTATATGGTATCAAGCTATCCCCGCCTTTTATCCATAGGTTATGATTTTGATTTGATTGCAAGGGTCTACATGATTACGGCATTCGTGTCATTTTTCGGCAGTTGGATATCCGGTGTTTGTGATCAAAAGTTTGGCACAAAGAAAACTTTCTTATGTTATATCGTGTGTGTCTTATTGGCGTTTATATGCGCCCTTAACCATGGACGAAGCTTTGTTTTCGTAATTCTTTCCGCTATACTTATTCAAGCCGCTATGGGCGCTATTATGAACCTGATCCCGTCGTTTGTGGGGACAAAGTTCGGGCGCTGGGATTATTCCGCCGCTTACAGTGTCATAGGACCGATAACCCATTTCTTTAACTCGACAGGAATGATGCTCCGGGGCGTATTCCCAAATTATGAGTTGATGTATATATTTGGTCTTTGCGCCTTGGTAGTTTCCTTTTTCATTATTCTTAAAGTGGACGATTCGTTTGTCGGAAAAGCCGGCTGATACTCTTAGGCGTTTGGTGTCCGCCCTTCCTGCAAGAATGTCCTAACGACATAGCTTTTATAGCATCATCACATAAAATGTCTATCCGCGTCCCTTTCCGTTCACTGCTAGACATAAAAACAATACGATTGGAGGGTCTATTTTGAGTACGATTAACATGAAAATCAATGGAGATAATCGCGTCGTTCCGTCGGGTAAAACGATTTTGGAAGCTGCCAGTATATACAAGATCAAGGTTCCAACTCTTTATTATCTGAAAGGAATTAACAACACAGATGACAGTGGCGTATGTGTTGTTGAGGTGAGCGGAAAAGAAGATCTGGTGCCTGCGGCTACTACTCGTGTCCGTGAAGGCATGGAAATTCAAACTGAATCACCAAAGGTAGTTGAGGCCAGAAAGTCAGCGCTGAAAAAAATCCTTGCCATCCATGACAAAGACTGCATTAACTGCATCCGTACAAACAACTGCGAGCTCCAGAAGCTAGTGCATACTTATGAATTAACCGACGAGAAAACATTAGGTGAAAGTGAATTGTGCGAGATTGATACTTCTTCCATAGTTCTGGTACGCGACAATAATAAGTGCATTCGTTGCAATCGCTGCATTAATGTTTGTACGAAGGTTCAGGCTGTTTCCGCTATCTGTGCCACTGGTGACGGACTGGATGCCACGATTCAGCCTGCCTCGCCACAGGGCCTGGCTGCAACCAGTTGCGTGAGTTGCGGCCAGTGCGTCACGGTATGTCCTGTGGGAGCGTTGTATGAGAAGGACAGCTCGGCTGAGGTGTACAAAGCGCTCGCTGATCCGGAAAAATATGTCGTTGCTGAGGTTGCGCCCGCTGTTCGGGTAGCGTTGGGTGAAGATTTCGATTTTCCGCTTGGCGTAGACGTTGAGGGGAAAATTGCTACCGCTTTGCATATGCTGGGTTTTAACGGAGTGTTTGATACCAAGTTTGGGGCTGATTTGACCATTGTGGAGGAGGTCAATGAGTTCATTGATCGGATGCGAAACGGCGGCGTTTTGCCAATAGTAACCTCCTGCTGCCCAGGCTGGATTAAATATTGCATGCATTTCTACCCGGATATGTTGGACAACTTGTCCTCCTGCAAGTCTCCACAAAAGATGCTCGGTTCGGTTGTAAAATCTTACTACGCGGAGAAGCTGGGTACCGACAAGAAGAACATAGTCGTTGTCAGCGTTATGCCCTGTGTGGCCAAGAAATATGAGATTTATAATGATAAGGACGGCGCAGGCGTACCTGATGTTGATATTTCCATCACCACTCGTGAGCTGGCCAGGATGCTTGATAAGGAAGGAATTAAGCCTGAAGCATTACCGTTCGGAGAATTTGACAGTCCTCTGGGAATTGGCACAGGCGCAGGTGTGATTTTTGGCGCAACTGGAGGAGTAACGGAAGCGGCTTTGCGCACCGCGGTGGAAAAGATGATCGGTGAAGAGCTTGAAAGCCTTGACTTCACCGCTGTAAGAGGTATGGGCGGCGTCAAGGAAGCTTCCTATGAAGTCGGAGGAGACACTATTAAGGTTGCAGTGGCATCCGGCCTTGCCAATACCAACGCCTTGTTGACAAAGGTGCAAAGCGGCGAAGCTGATTATCAGTTTATAGAAGTCATGGCATGTCCTGGCGGCTGCGTTAATGGCGGCGGGCAGCCTTGGCAGCCTGCTGAGGTTCACGCTAAAGTCAATGTAGGTGAAGTCCGCGCAAATGCCCTATACAGAAATGATCAGCGGAGTGAAATTCGCAAGTCGCACGAAAACTCCGCAATGGATGAGGTCTACGCAAGCTATCTTGGGGAGCCTGGCAGTGAAAAAGCACATCACCTGCTGCATACTACTCATATTCGGCGATGAATGAAAGAATGCAAAATGCACCGTGTGTTGTAGGGTATCTTCTTCCAAATCGAATTATATTACAAAATACGCCGCATGTCCGCATCTTATTTATTCCTATTTGTGCTGACGCTTCGCGGCAGAATGGAGATTATCATGAAAACTGTAAGTAAGCAGGTTGATATAACCATCGATTCTGAAAAATGCGTAGGCTGCCGGATGTGTTCAAAGGTATGCTTTGAGAATGTGTATCAGTGGGACGAAGAGAACAAATGCGCTAAGGCAAAGCATCCGGAGGATTGCAGCTTATGCTTTCAATGCGAGATGTATTGTCTCGGCAACTGTATAGAGGTTAAAACAGTTACTGGACAATTTTTCGATGCGTTCTACCGAAAATCGGGGAGAGGAGTCGATCAAAATGAAAAAGCTTGAAGAACTTGGAACAGTGATTACCAGTGATATTTTGATCATTGGCGGTGGGCTGGCCGGACTGACCGCATCTATTTTCGCTAAGGAGAAAAATCCTGAGCTTGATGTTCTAATTGTTGAAAGCGCAACCACCGGTCGTGCCGGGAGGGCTCCAAAAGCGGGTCATGGGACCTTAGCTTTGTCCAAGCAATCTGTTGAGGCGTATGTGGAATGGGCAACTCGTTTTGGCGGCCAATATCTGAACGATCAGGATCTGTTGCGCCAGTATGGTAATGAGAGTTTACAGGCTCTGGAGATTCTTGACAGCTGGGGGGCGACCATTCCCAAGGGGAGAGATGGCAAAATCATCAGCTTTCCGAGTGACCTTGGCTTTGGTATGACAGGCCTTGATAACGATATGACAATGTTTGCGAAAGATCGAGCATTAGAGCACGGCGTCCGTATTATAGACAAGACGCAGACCTTTGATTTTTTGAAGGATGGCGATCGTGTGGTGGGCGCTATCGGTATGAGTCTTCTGGACGGTACCTTCTACATATTCAAGGCCAAGGCCGTCGCGTTCGCAACCGGCGCCTGCGCTTACAAGGTCAGCGGCTTGTTCCGCGGTTATGGTGATGCCATAGCCGCCGCCTACAACGCCGGAGCTGAGATGCGCAATGCTGAGTTCTTTACCCAGTTCGATATGATCAATCGGCGTTCGGGAGAAAAGGTTTACGGTTGCCATCAGCTCATTTTCAACAAAAACGGTGAAAACATTTCCGATAAATATGCGCTAGACGCGGCGGAAGTCACCTACCCGCTGATACTCGGCATGAAGAAGGAAATCGAAGAGGGGCGCGGCCCACTGTATGCTGACCTCACAATTGAGAATTATATCTTGAAAATCATCGGCAATAAGAACGATGATCTCGGCGATGGCGTTAGACGCATAGGCCCCTCAAAAAGGGCGTGGCAGGAGCATATTGTGAAAAAGAATAAAAAATTGGGCATAGTGCAGGAAACGAAGCCTGAGGTCAGCGTTACCGTGACGATGACTACAAGCCCTGTGAGCGTCGACCATCAGATGCGCACAAGCGTGCCAGGTCTCTGGGCTGTGGGTTCTGCCAGCTTTTGGGGACAGGCATATATGGGATGGGTTCACGGCGACGGTACTGGCAATGCCGTCAAGAGCGCTATGCATGCCGGGCCGGATCTTGCAGAATATGCGTCTGCACACGAACAGGGCAAAGTAAACGCGGAAGAGGTTGCCACGCTGAAGGAGAAGCTGTTCGCGCCGCTGAAC
>Ga0153942_1000237_pt1 | contig 20449 bp, 24 predicted proteins | sample TSNJ026MetaG_FD_104731 | JGI IMG/M metagenome (GOLD analysis project Ga0153942, IMG submission 104731) | Attine ant fungus gardens microbial communities from New Jersey, USA - TSNJ026 MetaG | ecosystem: Host-associated > Fungi > Mycelium > Unclassified | place: USA: New Jersey, Brendan T. Byrne... | reverse complement strand
TGTCAGCCTCCAGGCTATGCCCTCTCCCTCCTTCTCTGCCTATCTCCCAAACCGTACTCGTGTCCAGCGCAGTCGCCGCGCAACTAATAACAGTCTCCCTGTCTTCGCCAACGGTTCTTCTGCTGTTCAGGAGAAGCTCGCCCTTCATATTCAACATGCACCGTGGTGGCTGAGGATTGCGATCCCAATCCCCTTCTTTCGCCGTTCTCTCCGCGTGTTAGTCCTCAATCCTCGGAAAGTTCATGATTTTGCGACAGTACATTTCGGGAGGAAACGAGGTTGTCTAGTGCTAGTGTTATTCTTCGTACTGGCTTTCTTCTCTATCTTTGCCCTTGCCAGGCGTTTTGGAACGCATGCGAAGCAGTGGCCCCTCACTAAAGACACACGGACACTGGTATATAGGCGGGCAGACCTACAAAAAATATGGATGTGGGAGATAGCGAGTGGGCATTATCCCAGTAGAAAAGCAAGTGCGTCATGATTTACAGCCAAGACATGTATGGCAATTTCCCCTCCTACTAGAGGGAACTTATTCCTATTCATAGTCCCGGAACAGATGCACTTCAAGGATACAATCACTAATCCTGCGCTACCTCCGAGAAAAATCAATATTCCCTCTCCACTTACTGAAGAAGCTACTTCATTTGTTACGACTACTCGCGGACGCGGTCCAGAGCGAATATATTTTGATATTCAGAGTCAGCCTCCAAATGTTGCGTATCCCCCACGACCTATCCCTGGCAGCGTGGCAGACCTGGACATCGTTATGGAACATTGTGACTTCTCGAAGAAGAAAGTGCGTCTCAATATTCTTCTTATATGCTCAGCATCAATTCTACTTTTAGTTTGTTCGGGACTGCTTGGAAGTCCTACGTGTCGGTGCAGGACTGGATAATGGGAGACGACTGCGAAGGGGAAAACTGGATGACTGGAAATACATCTACCTGGAGAGAGCTGAGAATACCACGGATCATTCACGCATCCGTCGACACGTAGAGGACGAGGATGACCTTTTTGCTGTGTTCGCCACTGATCGACACCATTATACTCAGAGTGATAATGCTTCTGATCCTGATAGCGGCCTTTTTAGACGACGAGACGTCCAGACTGAACAGTCACCCATTGACCTTCGACCACCTGATCGTTACCGGCCCTACGCATCACTATCACATCCGTGCGATCCGGAAAATCCACGGTTGTTTCATATGTTCTGGACAGGACCCTTCACAGATAAACCATATCTCGCTATCCTTAGTTTTCTGTTCACTCAGAATACGGGACTGCATCTGAAGCAGTGGCCAGAAGGCGCCGGCTGTCGATCGCAATTCTGGATGTGGATTAATCCCGGTCCTGCGGCCTCTGTTCCAAATCCCAATGCAGAGAGGGATATGTTCGCTCAGCTTCGATCAAATCCGTGGGCCGCGCCATTTTTGCATGAGAGATTTAGGGGAATACTTGAATTCAAAATATGGAATACGACGGAGCAGATGGACGGTGTTCCTGAACTGAGAGATGAATGGCGCTCGAAGGATTTGTTCAACTCAGGCGGAAATGTGATCAACATAGGCAAGAAGTCTGGCGTTGAAGAAATAGAGACGAGCAGTGACTTGACCAAACGCACAGGCTCAAAGTCGGCATCGACATACGACCGACTTTCTGTTATTCTATCGGATTTGGCGAGGTTCATTCTATGCCACCGCTTTGGAGGGATTTACCTCGACGCCGATACAGTTTTTCTCCGAGATTGGGAAGAGCTGTGGGGCTGGAGAGGGGCTTTTGCGTATCGTTGGTCTAGACTACCCAGGTACAACACTGCGGTGCTCAAACTCAACAAGAATTCAGCACTGGGCAAGTTTTTGTTTAGAACTGCGCTCAAGAATAATCTGGATTTCCATCCAATGACTATGTCGGTGTATCTGAGAGAGGCACATCTAGAAGGATTGTTGTTGATGTTGTCTGATGCATTGTTTGACTCTGCATGGCTCAATACCGAGGGTTATCAACTATCGAGGCCGCCTCAACCGTACTTTAGCAGGTAAGCCTCCTTCTCGGTCACGACGCTAATTGAATGTTAATGTCCTTTGTTTGCAGCTTTGAACAGTTCTTTGACACTCCAATCTCTGAGAGCGCTGCTCCTCAAGCACTTGGATTTGAAGGTTTCTTTCGAGGTGCATACTCATACCACTTTCACAATTTCTGGTATGGTTGCTATTCCATTTGTCACTGAAGTCAGCACTAATCTGTTGTTCCCAGGTGGAAGCCATTCGATCCCGCGCGTAATTGGCCTGATCTTGGTCCTAAATTTGCTGAGGGGGAACGGAAGATCCGTGCAACTCTACGTAGTTCTCAAAAAAGTAAAGCGATTGCTGAAGAGGATGAAGACATGGTGGATCAAGATCGACGTGACTTGGACTGGGCAACGGTGCTGAAGCGGACATTTGAGTCATACATCCGTGGAGAGAGACCGAACATGTATGGGGAGTGGCTGGAGTGGTAGCACTCGCACTCTTTTGAGGTTGTGAATTCTATATCCTTATTCCAGATTATTCCCGCTATAATTTTTCCACTATCTTTCCAGCTTTTTGGAACTGTTCCTTTATTCTTATATGCTTGGATTTGGATGGATAGGGACTTATCAGACGTCTCTTTTTTCATTGTCATGACGTTGAACCCCTCACGACCATACTACGATACTATTTACTAACATGCTCCTAGAGTATGTTAAGCCTATGATACTAATCTAATACCCAGATGCCCGGTGTCCAACTGTCTGCTGTCGTCATCAGCCCGATCTACCATCCATCACTTTTCCATTGTGTACTTTTGTCATTCGTATTTTCAGACTACCTGCCGGCTTTCTCGGGCACAAGCAAGTATCAGGAGTTCCGTTTAGGTGAAAGATTAAGATGCTAGATCACTGAAAGGCCAATTCATATTACATTGATGGTGTGAATATGAATTTTGCGCTCATACCTTTGGCAGAAAACTTGGTTTGAGCAGTGTTGACTGTGGACTTGAGGATAGTGATCACTTGCTCAGGATTCTCGGCACCAAATATGGCTGTGCCTGCCACGATGACATTGGAACCTGCGGAAAACAGTCCAGTTGAAATTTTCTGCATAGCCCACTCTGTTATTTGTAACCCAAAAAAAAAACTAACCTGCATCGGCGCAAACATCAATCGTTTTTGGTCCAATACCACCATCAACTTCGATATCTTTGTCGGGAAAACGTTGGCGGAGTTCGGCTACTTTAGGAACACACCGGTCCAAGAACTTCTGACCACCTCGACCTGTTTTGCACGACGAACGAAATTAACTCGTTCCTGATAATGGTCTAGGGGATGATGCACCTGGATATACGGTCATTACAAGGAGCATGTCTGCTGCTGCGCCTATCTCATCTGTGATAACTGTTGAAGGTGTGTCTGGTGAAATCGCTACACCGGCGCGCATGCCACGTCGATGGATGTTGTGAATGAGGGATACCGGATCAGCTAGAAGGAATCGACAAACAGGGAATTAGTTTCAAAGAATTGTTCCTGCTCTCTCCTGTCTTCTCAAAAACAGGGACATACATGTTGCTTCGTAATGGAAACAATAGAGGGCACCTCCTGCGTCTGCAATATCGTCCACCCACTATTCACAAAAACCATTCATTTTGGATATGGTGGCGTGAAAGCACGAGGTGTTGAAACGTATACTAACTTTCTCAGGTTCAGATACCATCATATGACAATCCATAAAGATGCCTGGAATGCCCTTATGGACACAAGAAAGGATTGGAGCACCTATATGGTTGGAGGTTAAAAGTCATCCGTACAATGTAATTGTAACCCACCCATAGTGATATTTGGTACGAAGTGTCTGGAGAGATAATCATGTGTGAGTGAAGTGGAGAGCTGAGCCTCGATTGATAAGATTACCCATCCATGACGTCTAGATAAAGTGTGATTAATGAATCAATGAGGTCAATGGAGAGAACCTGCCCATATGCAGCCACTCAGCACCGTTCTTGATCATACGTTCGCATTCTGCTGTGAGTTGCCCGAAGTCAGAGGCGAGGACAGAGGGAGCTATGACTGCGCGTGGCATTGTTATAAGGCTATGTTCGCGCAGCAACGGCCCATATTCCAATTTACGTAAGTTGATATTTAAAGACATAGATATATAAATACTCTGCAAATTCGGAACTTCACCACATTAGTCTCTTTTCGCTATGTATGCCAAATGCTTCGTCGTCGCTCTATTTGCCTCTATCACCTTCCTCGTGGCTGCCTCCCCCAATCCTACTCCGAGCCCCGCGAGAGAGTTGTATGCTCGCCAGGATGGTATGTTCACCCCATGTTGAAGATTGTCGGTTTTGAAAATGGTTCCATCTAGCCGGTGAAGTTTTTGACTCGCTCACTAGTGCTGCTGCATCTATCATTACTGGCCCTGGTACCTACACTTCCATGACTAATTCTTCGAGTCTAATTTCTTCGCTTATAGGTGGTTCTATCTTCTCAGAGGCTACTTCCGTTGTCGGAGGTGCCGTTTCACATGCAACTAGTGCTATTGCAGGAGTAGGTGGTTCTATTTTTACCGAAGTCACTTGTGCGTTCTCTTTTTGCGATCTGACCATGGCTTATTCGAATTGATAGCTGCTGGTGGACGTGCATTTACTGTCATAACTAGTGAAGGTGGACAGGCCCTAACACTTGCTGAGTCGGGTATCCCGACTTCTGCTTTCGGTTCTGTCTACACCGTTGCCACTGCCGCAATCTTGCCTAGTACCACCAGCAGCGGCGCTGCCGGTTTGCATGCTGTGATAGCACCCACAATTGTTGGGTCGGTTGCAGTATTAGGCAGTGTGTTACTCGGCGCTGTGGTGACTTTCTGATCCTGACTCCTGGACTTGTTGCTTTCGATTTGATTCCATACCCACCGTTTCCGTCTCGATCGCGGATCTCCGCGTATCCAGGTATCTTATTTGCTTGATGTCGCCATCGTAACTTCATTTTTTAGTTCCTTAGATCAGTCACATCAATATTTACTACCATACTAGCAATGATATTCATTCCACAAAGCACTGACAAGTTCCCCGCTGCATCCCCCATTCATGTTTTTATCCTTTTTTCATACCGCCATAGTAACACCACTTCATCCCATCCATCTTTGCCCACACTTCCCTCCCTTGGTTATATGCCTTCTGTTAGTGCACCCTCAGTGCTGAGCCTTGCAGACAAGCTGTGTCTACTTTTACCGTTGCGGATTAAAAAACCAGGATTTAAAAAAGCTGTGGATCAAAGTGGAGAGGTAGCTAAGAGGCACTCTAGTATAATGACGAGACAGGTTGTTAAGAATAACATGATCTGGACTACTACAAAACAGTGGCTCGCTCAGAAGGAATCTCTGGCACTAGCTCCACAGGCCATGAGATATCGAGGCAAGGGATTGATCTCACTCATTTGTTCTACAGACTAGCCTGAAAAGTGATGTATAATATGTTAATATTGTCTACTATAAACCATTGATGATTTCTGGGAAAGTAGGTCAATCATCATATCAGTGGATATAAATAGTTGTCACATACTTTTGAAAATTCATAACAGTACTCATATGTTGAAACAAATAAGCTACAGCTAGAAGTAAAGATACAAGAGTGAGTGTATGTTACAATGAAAATAACTAGAAGGAAACCTACTTCAAACGTCAACCGGCGTGGTGAACGACTGAGGATAGATTTACAGTACTGAATGCCTCTGATTAGCTAAGTATAGAATAAAAAGAAAAAATGTCATCGCATCCTAAGTCCTTCCAATAAGTGACACACTGCATTATTCTTATCACCTGAGCCACAACAAAGGCCACCAATCTTTACAGCTTAGAATTAACAAAAAGAGCATATTCAACCACTATACATTAAAGGAGGAGATGGATGAAACATATCAGGCCCTTGGTTTTGCTCCGTGCTAGAGCCACAAGAGCCATTTTGAATCATGCTTCAATTAGAGAATTCAGGAAAAGGTTCCTGAAAGCAATCATGCATGCCCTTGTCGTCACAGTAGGCTAGGAATGACTGCACTCCAACTACAAAACTGATAATTGCATGGCGATCAAATAATTTGTCCTATGCCTAACAGACAACCCTGGAGCATTCACTTGGTCAAGCAACATCACTTAACATGTGGTGTTGTCACGGAGTCATTGAGTGCTCCTCTGATTCTGTTCTCTCTTTCTTTCATGTTTGGATCAGTTGTGAGTGATATGGGTTTTACATTTCCTGTTTCTCATAGTTTGGGCTGTGTTATTTACCACGCACTGCAATCGGGCATTACAGATTTATGATTAAAAAAATGAGTTTGAGTACTACACATGTAGTACTAAAATATTGGTATGATGTCTCTCAAATAACTTTGAAAAAGGGAATGTTTTTCTGACTCGATATGTCGCAACTTATCGCGTGACAATGTCACGATCTAGGTTTTTGATCATTAGTCACGTACGTTTTGTCACGTTGTGTTTTCTTTCCTACTTCCAGTTCTTCAACTCATTTCTACAATCAGATAACCGGAAATGATGGATTCTGTCGCGGAAACACGAACGCCAAAGGCCAGGAGAGAAGGCATGCTATTTTGAACATTTGATCGTGCCTCTATTAACGCATGCACCAATGATAGCCTACAAAGGTAAGGCTGGCCTTAAAACTGACGAGCTGAGGCGTCGCAGGGAGGAACAACAGGTTGAGATCCGACGTCAGAAGCGAGAAGAGAACATTTCCAAGAGGCGTAATTTCCTGCCTGCCTCTGGTGCCGATTCTGACGATGAGAGTATTGGTGCTTTTTGGGATCCTTCCGTAACTTCTGCCTTTTTTTCAACCTGTATTGGTCTACTGACGTCCTGAAACTTGAAAGCTTGCGGAAGAGATGATTTCTGGCGTTCTCTCTGACGATCCGGCGCGCCAATTAGATGCGACCACCAAGTTTCGTAAACTTCTTTCCAAGGAGAAGAATCCTCCCATTGAACGTGTCATTGAATGTGGTGTTGTCCGTCGTTTCGTGGAGTTCTTGAGGATCGGGCAGTCCATGTTGCAGGTACGGTTTCGAGTGCAATTTTCATTGTTCATTATTCATGTCCTTTTAGTTCGAGGCTGCTTGGGCCCTAACCAATATAGCTTCTGGGACCGCTCAACACACTCAAGTTGTGATCAATGCAGGGGCCGTTCCAGAATTCATTAATTTACTTTCATCTATTGTTTTGGATGTTCGCGAACAGGCCGTTTGGGCATTGGGCAATATTGCTGGCGACAGCCCTCAGTGCCGAGATTACGTTCTTCGTGCAGGCGCTTTAAAACCCCTTCTAGTTTTATTGAGTGAGCAGCACAAACTCAGTATGCTGAGGAACGCTACATGGACCCTGAGCAACTTCTGTCGTGGAAAGTCACCACAGCCTGATTGGGAGCTCGTAGGTTTTGCTGCAATATTTTTTTACCTCTTTACTTAATATTGTCAGATCTCCCCTGCTCTCACGGTCTTGACTAAACTTATTTACTCTCTCGATGATGAAATCCTCATTGATGCCTGCTGGGCTATCTCGTACCTCTCAGATGGCTCAAACGACAAGATTCAGGCTGTTATTGAGTCTGGGGTGTGCAGGCGCCTCGTTGATCTACTCATGCATCCATCCACTGCTGTTCAAACCCCTGCCCTTCGTTCAGTTGGTAACATTGTGACAGGTGATGACTTGCAGACTCAAGTTGTCATTGCATCTGGGGCACTGCCTGCCCTCCTCTCCCTTCTCTCATCGCCAAAGGATGGAATTAGAAAGGAAGCGTGCTGGACGATCTCCAATATTACGGCTGGCTCGTCCCCGCAAATCCAATCGGTTATCGATGCAAACATTGTTCCGCCTCTGATCAACATCCTCTCAAACGCGGACTTCAAAACTCGAAAGGAAGCCTGTTGGGCGATCTCAAACGCAACATCCGGGGGATTGCAAGAGCCCTCTCAGATCCGATATTTGGTAGCTCAGGGATGCATCAAACCACTGTGTGACTTATTGACCATGATGGACACCAAAATCATCCAAGTCGCCCTCGATGGTTTGGACAATATCCTCAAAGTAGGTGAGATGGACAGAGTGGCAGGCGGCCCTGGTACGAATAATCAGTTTGCCCAATTTGTTGAGGAAGCTGGAGGAATGCTCACCATACACAACCTTCAACAACATGACAACCTGGAGGTTTACAAGAAGGCTTTCAATATCATGGATAAATATTTCCCTGATGAAGATGAAGTTGATACCAATATAAGTACTCGGGCATTTGATGACCCGATTGGCTCCACTTATGTTGTGAGTAGCAATTCGTTTTTATGATATGCCATTATCTAAATTGCCTCAGTTCCACCAGGATGTTCGGGCTCCTCAGGGTGGGTTCAGTTTCAACCCGCAGTAGTTCCTTTGTCTACCTGAGTATTACTGTTCATGATCCATGCCACATGTTATCCTCTTACTGTTTAAACCTTACGTGGTATCATGTGTTCTTCTCCCTGATCAAATTGGTTCTTTCGACTGTGCCTTTAGTCATCTTAACCTTGCAATTTTGTTTTTCTTTCTTCCTAGTATCAGCTTTACATCCCTCATCCAGTGCTTGTCGAACAGACCGTACAGACTGTACACAAAAACTTCTCCCATAAAAAGCTAAATCAGAATGATGGGTTTACATAACTTACATGCTTGTCACGATGTGCGATTAACTTCTGTTGTATACCATGGCTTCACAGATTCTTCCTTTGGGTACGTTGCTGATACTCAATCCAACCTGAGTTCCACACTCAAGTACTAGCAGAACTAATTGACAGGTGTATCGGCTCGAAGATCTGGGTCATCATGAAGAATGATCGTGAATTCTCTGGGACATTGCTCGGCTTTGATGACTTCGTCAGTGAGTCTCATTGGCGACAACATCAAAAACAAATTTACTTCCTGATTGTACATAATTCCAGACATGGTTCTCGAGGAAGTCATTGAGTAGTGAGTCTGATATTTCACATTCGTGGTCTATCCGAGTCGTTGATTGCTCGACCTTTTTTTTTTATCGTGTCACCTACGCTTTTACTCTCATTTTCCTTATTTCCCTGTAACACATATTTCTCAAGTGAGACAACTCCAGAGGGAAGGAAGCAGACAAAACTCTCGCAGACGCTACTGAATGGAAACAACATATGCATGGTATGCCACTTGCTGAGGACAGTACTATATTCTTATTAACTGCTTTATGCCATTATCTGGTACCTCTATATCTCAGTTGATACCCGGGAGCTCTGGACCAGACCAGTAGAGTGGCGAATTCTTGAATTTCGTTAGGTCGAGAGCAGGCAGTCCGGATGTTTATACATCTGGTTCCTAAAAATCACTATGGATGCGTCAGCTATCTATGTCTGTGCTTCTTCCAGCTTGCACTTGACATAGAATATATCCTTATCACTGGTCGTTTCCTCAATAATGTGTATGATAATCTATACCTATGATCATCACAAGTTCCTGATTGACTGGTACAATGGCTTAACATAAATTACTTGATGTCATTCATGCCAATTTCTCTCACATAGACCAAGTGCCAGCGTTAACCTGGCATTGCTCACGGAGATTGCACACTGGTCAAGATTCCTGATAAACCTGCTGAGTTTTTTGGCTTCGAGAATTGCTGATAATTATAAGTGAATATACCATCATGGTTCACAATATGATGACACCTCTATTTCGAAGGCCAATTGGTGTTCCTAGCAATCATTCCTAGCAATCTATGCCATGTTATCATGAGGCTTACCTATGATCACGACATCATTGTTGCGCCTGATGTTTCTTGGGCAATGAGAAAATCTTCCAGGCTATCAATGCTGCAACGACCATAGTCAGGACAGATACCCAGGTAATAACTGTCCAGAGACCTCCTCTTCACTCGACCAATAAATTCGAAATCAAGATTGTCATAGTCATGCTACTCTACAGGAGACGTTGGATCGCACAGTTAATAACCAGAGAGCAGGAACCTATGACTCTTCATCAAATGGATACTGGGGGGAATTACAATCAATTAATTTCTGCATTGAGGATTTGACGCACCTCGAATGGAGTGGGAGGCTCAGGCTCAGGCTCATGCTCATCCAGCGCAATATGAGGCCTTGAAGAACCAGATTGTGTACCGATCACATCGTCACTGGGAACCACAGCACCAACAGTTCCAATTATAGCAGGGTCAGGCAGCTGGAGAGGTGGTGGGGGTTCAAGGTCAATAAATTCGGCCTCCTCATCTGGTCTCAAGTCCATCAATAGGATAATCCCGCCGCCGCCAGCATACTTCTCTGCCGATCCTGTCTTACCAGCAATTTTTGTGCCACTCGCAGAGGTAGACGAGGAGACGGATCGCACGGGGAGATAACGACCTGGGGGAAATGATATGTGCTGCAGTTGTGCTGGTGTCGCACGAGAAAGATTGGGTCGAAGTTCATAGGATGGTTCGGCTTTCTTTTTCGAGGCAGATCCTGAAACTGAGGGTTTGGGCTCGTCTATGAGGTTAGATATTGATCTGTTGATAGGAGAAACATCGCCGTCCTTTGGCGAAGCTGCATCTTCAGTTTTCATTTCGACATCACCTTCAATGGTCTTTGCCTCGGGTTTATCATCCTGTTTCCGGGCGTGCTGTCAAATTTGAAGCGAAGTTCTTTCGGATAGAGGACTGACCACGTCCATGGCCTCTCCCTCGGCAGCGGCCCTTTTCTTCTCTCTGGCTTTAGCTCGAGCAGTTGTTGAAAGGACGGCAGTTACAGCCTTCGTGATTGTCTCCTTCTTGGGTGGCTTTGTTGACGCAGGATATGCGAACAAGCTAGGATTAGCATTTGAGATGTATTGGAATTGAGGGGCCTATTAATTCATATCAGCACTCTCATATAATCTGCACAACAAAGCAATCATGCCTTCAGATCTCCGTTTAGACCGATAATACCAGTAGGTGAGAAGGCCAGGGAAGCAGATAAGGCAAGAGGGTACCAATACCAAAATTGGCAGAACAATACCATACCAACTATAGCACTGATATTTGAGCTACCAGCTCGGCTTTGCAGGCTGATTGTTACATTGCGACCACCAGCATCGATGAAACCCTGGCCAATGGCAGCGCCAAAACGTGCCATGGGATCCTCATGCTTGTCGCCAATGATCTTCTGGTAACGATTGCGGGTAGTGGTGAATGAAATGGAGGAAACTTCAGATTGCTCGACAAGGATCATGCCAGTAGCTATCAACGCTCCCTGGCGTACGAAATCGACGCTGTCTTTTGTCATAGGCTCGAGGATCTCGATCGCATCTTGTAGACCTGTACCCGCGCAGGCAATGCCGAGAGCCAGGGTTGCACCACAGCGGACATGGGCATTGTAACTTTCACTTAGAAGTTGTACAATTCGTGGTACTTGACTGGGGTTCTTGAAGAGGAGGAAGGCGAGCGATGTTACAGCAGCCCGTCTAACATCGTCTGATACATCTGATACAGCGATGTGCAGCAGTCGACGAACAGCTTTATTATTCGAAGTGCCAGCATAGGCAAGTGCGAGAGTGTAAACACCTCCGTACCGCAGGATAGGATCCTGCAAGTGCATAGTCAATACTCTGTATTGTTCACAATTAGACATGCCTTGCCTTTTCAGCCAAAAGAGCTTGGATCATCTCATCTGCCTCCTCTTGGCGTCCATAGTAAATAAATGCGATGCCCATAGAAAGACCACGAATGATTTTTTCATGTTGAGTTTCGTGAGCATACTGTAACATCTCGTGGACAGGTTCTGCAGCTGCTGTGCCTAGCATGACCAGGCCCATGGCATAACCAGCAGCCTCCCCAGCTACTGCTGAGTCATTGAACAATATTTCCTTCAAACTCTCAAATGCTTCGTTGCTCTTCGAACCCATGCCCGCCACACCTAGACCGAGTGCGGCGCCGTGCTGTACAACTTCGTCACTTACGCCTTTCAGAGTCTCCTGGAGATAGCTGGTGACGTCGCTTCCGCATCCAGCATTAATGAGACCGAGAGCATAAAGCGCACCACCCTCAGAGTAGTTGGCACCTTGGATATTACTCTCTCCGTCATTAGAGGGTAGATAGGGTGTGAGGATGGTCATCCCCTGTTCGAAAAAACCTTTGTGAATGACACCAAGACCCGCCGTTGCAGAAAATTTGGACCAGTTATTCGCAAGACCGAGCCATTCCAAATTATCGCGTAGGAAGACATCCGACGTCGTCCCTGCATGCATGAAGGCATTTTGAAGTGTGAGGGCAACATGATAAACGGAAGAACGAGGATCTAATGCATCCTGTGATACGATGAGCAAATCCAGCCACAAAAACTGGATCGAGATGTCACCTTCGAATTCTTCAGAATCAAAGGATCTGTCTGATTGTTTCTTTTAAGAAATTCTAGATAAAGCTTCACGGATTCCTTCCCGGTTAATATAGCGCGAAGTTTATCATATATCTCCTTTGTTGTCTAGTCAAGGGTGAGCATGAGTAGACTCGGTGAGTATCAAAAACATTCATACATACATTGTCGCCTGCAGGCAGCTCACTTCGTATGCTCTCCAGATAATCTTGCGATCCACCCTCCACCAGATCAAATGCAAGCTGATATGCCAATAGCTTCTCCTTTTCGACCAACGAGGAAAGAAGAGGAACGGTCAGCGACACATCGCTGAGCGTGACAAGAAGTCTGGTTATGGCATGGATATGCTCAGAACCTTGTCCAATTGTTAATTGCGGGAAGAGAGGGAATAAAGACCGAAGGACATGGTCCCGGTATGACAAAGAAGATCCAGAGTCCATAACAGCTTCCATGGCATAAACAAGCAAAGACACATTGTTTGTTCGTTTGTAAATTGCAGAAACAACGTCTAATCTGCGGGACTCAAGAGCAATACCGATAGCCTGATGCAATCGCCAATGAAAAAAAGTCACCTCCAGAACTAACAGAAGAGTGAAGTATAAGGACGCACTTGTTTAAATTCGCCCTCAGAGATGCATCGCTCAAAAATTCCCTCAATTATCGTTAGTAGTCGCGGGTCGATCTTCCCCTTACTCGACCCAAATTGCTCTTTAGTGCGAAGCTCAATATAACGGTCAATCGCCTTGGCTGAACATCGACAAATGTCATTGAACCATCAAAGAGAATCAAAGAGACTCACAAATAATTGTCTCAGTGTATTCTTCTGAGCCATGTGTATGTGACTCCTCGTTAAATGTATGCCCAGCTCCAAGTGCAAAAGAAAGGGCGTCATCATATTCACCAAGGTAGTAGTACACTTTGCTCGCTAACAAAGCAGCTTGATCACGAGCATCTCTCGGAATATCTTCGTTCTCGTAAAGAGATTCACTGATATAGATGGTCAATAACCAGATAACAACGTTTACTGGAACACCGACATCAGGGCAATGCGTTCAGATATCTCGGCCCAGAACTGAGGCACAAGAGGGTTGAGGGCTTTTAAAGCGTGGCATTTGAAGACAGCGTGTGGTTCAAGCAATAAAGCAAGGGCACCAGCTGCAGAGGACTGTTGCTGAACCATGGAGAGTCAAGTGGAATAATTAATTTAGCACAAGGTGACGCGTCCCCTATGGATATTATTAGCGCTCTTGATAATAAGGACAAACAAAATCAAAATCTCATTCCGAAATAACCCTACTGAGGTTGCAAATAATCTGGTTTTTCCAATGTCCAATATCCTTGCGCGAACCGCCCTTCGTAATGCCGTTAGAACCGTACCACGCCGTGCTCGCTGCTTGACTCAAGCAGTCACTGAGTCTGAGTCTCCTGCTTTCAAAGCCTACCTTGCCGAGGACCGGGCTCTTGCAAGCCACGCTGCTCGTAAGTGATCTTGTTGTGGTCCACGACGCTGATGAGACCATTCAACCTTTACAGATACTTCTGATCTCTGGAGAAAGATCAGGTCTGTAAAATATTGCCCTTTGAATTAGGAGTCCTTGACCCATGAGATGAAACTCTAGTTACTATGTTTGCATTCCTGCTAGTGCGCCCTCCTGTGTGCTTCATGTGATTGTGCATTGATTGCACTGTCTAGTCGCTGTTTGCTGTGCATGGGTCTACAACACCGAAGCAGAACATGCTGCTCATATTGAGCACATCAAGCACGAAAACGGTGGTGAGCTCCCGGAGACTCCCGCTTATGACTACCTCAACAGGAGAAATGCACCTTTCCCTTGGGGTCCAAACTCCCTTTTCTTCAACTCTCGAGTGAGTTTTCTCTTCCTGTCCCTTGAAACCATGAGCTCAATCCCAGTGCATATCTCATTAGGTGAACAAGGACATGGAGAATGCCTAAGAAACATATAAACAATCAGTGGCGTACCTTATGGTCCGCCTAGTTCTACATCCTTGATTTGTTACCTAGAATCACAAAGTAACTAGTCACGTGACTATAAATTTAGCGGCCACCTGAATTTACCTTCTTGTCATGGCAATACGGCTTAGACTCGCCATTCATGGCTTGCGAAATAGCCGGTTTTTCCACCTAGTCGCTATCGACCACCGTAAATCTCGTAATGCCAAACCTGCAGAACTTCTCGGCATCTACAAGCCACGCATTGAAGGCGTAGAAGGGAGCAAGACATTGGAATGGAGTGTGTCTAGGATCAAATACTGGTTGGAAAAAGGTGCAACGCCCTCAAAGTCAGTGCTTGGTTTACTGGAACAGGTATGTATTCTAAACGACTCGTATTTAAGTCTGACTATTGGGTGTGGTATAGGGGGGCATCTTAGAGCACGGATCACCTTATTCACAAGCTAGCAATCCGTGCCAGTCAGTTGCCCTAAAGTCTGCTAAGCCTGCGCCATCAGAACATCGGCGCAAGCTGACACCGAAAACAAGAGACAGGCCTCGAATCAACACTGCTCCCCAAGTAAAACCGCCCCCGAAATGAGGTGTTGTACCTTTGTTCTATGCATATGGATCCATCGTAATATGAACCGCTTTCGGTCAAAAAGTCCATCGTCTCTAGGAGGGGGGGTTGACGATAGTGAGGTTGCAATGGATGTACCATGCGTCTTTCTAATACGTTCGTACTATTAACTATACATCTTATTTAAAGCTCTGCTATCCACTCGCAATATTTGAGAGGACTTCACCGGTATCAATGTTGGCTGATTAGACCCTTTTGAGAAATGAGGAACGGTATTTACAAGTTTTTTCAGATATGACCGACAATTCCGTCTCACCAACTAAGCATTTTATTCGGAAAGAACTGAAATAATTTCCTTGTAACCCACCACACGTGCCAAATCAATAGCAGTCATATCATCCGGGTCCTGCGACGCAACATGAGTTGAATACCTCGTTAGAATCAGAGCGTATTCACCTTGATCGATTTATCGACACCCTTGCTGAGTAGAAGTTTGACAACATCCAAATGTCCCCTATCTGCTGCCAAATGGAGGGGAGTATATCCCTTCAAAGGTCCTCTGTTGAGAATCATTGAGGACAGGAAACATTTCATCTCACATGTTCGTCTAATTTGTTCAAGTTGAGATCAGGAGTTTGAGCCAGCAACTCCTCGATTTCTCTTGTCTCATTTTCCACTGCAAACCCATGTATTGATCTTTCACTAGCTTCTTTCGTGTGCGCCAGCGTGCTCACAGAGAATCCGAATCCTCCACCGACTTTCGAAAAGCTCTCTTCTGAATCCCAGATATCTTCGTCACCCTTATCGCTTGCTTTGCCTTTCTCTTTGTTGGTCTCAGATATACGTGGTTGCTCAGTCCCATCCCAGCCGAGTTCCTTGGCTAGTTCTAGATAGCGGGCTTCGGCACATTCCGTATCCGGGTACTCTCTCCCAATTCTACTCCAAGCGTCCCACTTTGCCCTTCCAGTCACGTCAAAAATCGAGGGCCGAGACGTTGTTGGGTTCAACCCAACTGTCACAGTCTTGAAGAGTCCGTACAACTGGTCGTCGTTGAAATAAGCCCACGTCCGGAAGGGAAGCAAACGAAGGTCTGATCAGGTTCAATAAAGCCATGGATCACGAGCGTTAATCAACCTCAAGCTTCAAGGCATTCGAGACCTTGTTCAAAGATGGGGCATTTGAAGTATATGCTGCTGCTGCATCGAAAGTGGAAGATGGCATATGTGAGTGTCTGGATCAGATGGTGATAAACACCCAAATACATCACAAATTGTACTTGCAATGATAACCTCTGAATGGTCACTCTTCTCTGCCATGATGGAGACCTATCAGTAAAAACTATGCTGACCACCATTTGATATAAAATTCGAGGTGAGAATGATGAAGAAATACTCCCACCTCATTCACCTCCAGATTGGAGGCCTAATCTGGGCACTTCGAGAATAACATCAGTGTCATTGGATGGGACTCATCATAAACTACGTGTATTCCTCTCGGTGAGTTGCATCTCTATCCCATGCTATCGTTGGATCTGACGGGATACTGCAACTCCCAGACAGCTGAGGCGGTGTCAAAGGCTCTCGATAGGAAGAAACACTAGTAATCAATTCATTAGATGGATCTAGTTTGAATGAGCTTTCGCGAGAAGTGCCAAGGTTCTATATTATGATTATGCATGCAAGGATATGGTTATATCAGCAAGGTGGAGATAACCATACCCAATGAAACCCGAAGTTCTCTACGCTAAACCGGCGGCCTGCATCAACTAGGTCAAACAAACATATCAGACCAACGTGTCAAATTACTAGATCAAGTAAAGCACACCTTCAGCATTTCCGGACCAATCTTGGCAGGGCTATCCGTGACGTAAACTCCAGCAGCTTCAAGAGCCTTGACTTTATCTCCTGCAGCTCCCCTCCCACCAGCAATGATGGCGCCAGCATGTCCCATGCGACGTCCTGGGGGAGCAGTACGGCCGGCAATGAAACCTACAATGGGTTTGGGCTTCGCGAGTTTTTTGTTGTGTTCTGCAATATATTCGGCAGCTTCTTCCTCCATGGAGCCACCGATTTCACCGATGATGACGATACCTATCACCCATGCATCAAAAATGGTATGTCCTCAAACAATACAAAGGCGGACCTTCAGTATTGGGATCTTCGAGGAAGACCTTGATGACGTCGATATGCTGGGTGCCAGGGAATGGGTCGCCCCCGATTCCGACGCACAAAGACTGACCAAGCCCGACACCAGTTGTTTGGGCAACAGCTTCGTACGTTAGGGTCCCAGAGCGAGATACGATACCTGCATAATTCTAGTAGAAGCAGAGAGGGTTCATTAAATATAACACACCAATCTTCCCGGGTCTGTGGATGTGACCAGGCTGTATGCCCATCTTACACCCAAGAGGGTTGATGACTGGAGAGGAGACAAATGAGTATATTGCAGTTTTGAGAGCAGAATTTATCGTTGGCCTGTCTCCGATCGAAGTACTCACTTCCTGGACAATTGGGTCCAACTAGCCTAGATTTCGACTGACTTTTGAGAGCATTCATGACCTGCAAAGACATCCCACTACAATCAGGATTCATGGAAAAGTTGGATTAGGTCAGGACTTGCCCGAATCTCGTCTAACTGTGGAATACCTTCCGTAACGCAAACGATTAATGGAATTTCATTTTCAATAGCCTCGATAATCGCATCCCCGGCGGAAGGTGGCGGTACGTAGAGGATGGACGCGTCAGGTTGCGTCTCTTTCACTGCCTATATTGAGTAAAGGAGGATCGTCAATTTCTGAACATCTACACAGATAAGAAAGGGCCAACGTACTTCACGAACACTGCCAAAGACCGGGAGACCTAGATGTGTCTGTCCAGCCTTCTTTGGTGAGGCACCTCCGACCATTTTGGTACCATACGTCAAAGCCTCCTTAACATGGAAAGTTCCCTACCGCAGAAATTAACTTGAACTTGGTCTCAAAGCTCACATTCACAAATGAACACGTACTGTTTTTCCGGTGAGACCTTGACATAGGACCTTGGTATCCTTGTGAATTAGTAGGTTCTTAATAGTATCCTCGTAGCTTTTTCTCGAAGCAGATGAAGAGAACACTCGGCGTCCTGTCTCCAGAATTGAGGTGACGAACTGAATGGAGAATAGCATTGACAATCATACATACCGGTAGATACAAAAGACTGGCCAGCATGGCGAAGCATGGTACATAAAAGTAGAGACAGAACGTAGCTAGGAAGATATTTACATGTATTTGCCTTACCGCCTATCACTCATTTTATCAAAATCCGACACAGCACCTCGACATAATTTCTCCCCATTCCGTCAAGACCTTTGTAGGCGTAAATTGTTTTCATTTCAATCTAGAGAAGGGATGACCAGCTATGTACCTATATAGACTGTTCTTCCCGATCCTTCCGAGTGAGAATCGACAGATTTTGTCGTATTACCTTGTTCATTAATAAATACACGCACCCTTAGAACGGCTGATTTTATGCTCCCATACGTCTCCTGTCACGAGCTTTCCTTGATACTCTGTTGAAATTGCTGATGGAGTATTTAACTTTATCATAGTTTCTCTCGTTGACAGCACTGATACGTTCATAAGGTATCCACAATTACAGGAGAAGAATTCAGCTTACTTGGTAAGGTCCACAAGGAACTGAGACTTTGCCACAGCAGGAGCAAACGTAGTGGGTAGTTGTTGCAGAACACCCGGGAGCCATGTGAGCATCTCGTTTGGGAACATTGTCGTCAAGACACGGAAGATTGACACCACGTTTGCAATTGCATCTTCCGGAAAATCTCCAATCATGCCACCCAGAAGATATCCCGTAAGAGAGTACCCTTGCTCACGGACCACTCCTCGAATGACAGTCGCCCATTGTGTATATTCTTCTCCTTGAGCATCTGGATGCAAACAATCGTGCATCACGATAGCACGGAACAAGTCCAGGGTGGCAAACACGATATCACTATGAACGACGGTCAAGCCAGCTAGAGACGTGCCAAACACCGAAGGAAAGATATTGTGGTTGAAGAAAATCTCGGGATTTATGTCAATCATCTGTAGAAGCATGTGTACAAAATCCTGAATAACTGCATTCAATGAGCAGTGATTTGGGGAGAGCCAGAGTATCACACTCACCATCTGGAATTTCCCCAGGTGATTTCAACGATAACAAGGTAACGGTCTTTTTCGAAACATGTTCATACATGCCACGGATTGCCGTCTGCAATTCCACGTTCTGCTTCTCTTCTCCATACATCGCTACAATTTTTCCACCGATCCAAATGTAGGCAGGAATGCCAGTCGCATCAAAACCCTGTGACATTCTTGCTGCTACTGAAGGAGCCACAGGGATTCCCGCGATCCCGAACAACGTGATACCATGTCTGATCACTCGCGTAGTCCGCTCGGCAAGGTCATAATTTGATCCATATTTGAGAAGGAAGTTATCAAAGACTAGCCATGCATCTGCACAACTACTATGGCACGCCGCTGGTATGTCTTCTCCAAAGTTTCGAATGACAAATAGCATTGTCTCCAAATTTTCAAGAGCATCTGAAACAGTTTTTTGAGCATCAAACTCTAGGTCATCAAAGTATTCACTCACTGCCTGCCCTATCAATCTCCTCCTTCGACGGGTTGGATTTGATGGTTACATCATGGATAGACGACAAGATGTCGAACGAGAATGTACGCAATGATTCTGCTGCACGCTCTATGGGCATCGCAGAAATGACATGTGCAATAGCTTCATAAACTTGACGAAGATCATCTGGAATCAACTTCGAGCCAGTATTCTTGATGAAATCGTGTAAGGTAGACAAGAAATTCCCAAGATGCTACCAATGCTATGAGCTGATTAGTACCACAAAAATAGATTACGCACCTGCTTGCAGTCTTGGCAAAGATACTTGAGCGCTTGTCCAGCAGCGGCATTCACCTCACTATCAGAGTTATCAAATCCAGCAGAGACATATTGCAATTGTATTGGTATATAATTTGGATGGAGATTGATCCATTCGGTGTATCGTGCAATGATAAGCAACGAAGCATATTGCACTCGTGGATGGCTCGGAAGCTGTGGGATCAGATCTAAAATCTTTGGCACAGCAACTTCATCTCCATTGTCAATCTCTGCCCCCATAGAGCGCATGGCAAAGAGAGGAGCCTCAATTTCTTGCCAAGTCACGAAATTAGGCCCTTTTGCAAGCGCAGAAGTTATCATCTCGTACGCTGCCAGTAGGCAATTTTTTGTTCGCAAAACAGCACAGCAGTCTTTTAGTGTATCGCCCATAACATGTCGGAATGAGCGGAAGTTATCTGCCTCTTGTCCTGTAAGTGTCGACATATCGGCAGGAAAATGTAGATGCTTTATGATGACTCCCATCAAAGTCTCGAAGGTGGTCTGAAACAGGGGAAGACCGTGGCCCTCTTTCCTAATATTCCTGCAAGACGCATCCAGAATGGAAATGTAATGGGAACGATGTC
>Ga0153942_1000235_pt1 | contig 20467 bp, 25 predicted proteins | sample TSNJ026MetaG_FD_104731 | JGI IMG/M metagenome (GOLD analysis project Ga0153942, IMG submission 104731) | Attine ant fungus gardens microbial communities from New Jersey, USA - TSNJ026 MetaG | ecosystem: Host-associated > Fungi > Mycelium > Unclassified | place: USA: New Jersey, Brendan T. Byrne... | reverse complement strand
TCTATGAGATGTTATCTTGGAACGAGAAGGCTCTAGGGTTGAATTTCAGGAATGTTATGATATCGTTGATGGAACTTCGAAGGGGGTTCCATGACTGCTTGTGACGCTCACACTCGTGTAGGATGTGGTGTCTCGTCTCGATGGGGGCTTTTTGACACAGGCATGCATATGGTTCATTAGGAAAGAATTGTTTTCGGTATTCACCAGTAGGTGCATGGTTGGTAATGAGTCGAGTAATTCTTGCAGTGAGGGTGTTGGAGCGCCCTACATGCTTGAGCCATGCTCCCCCTTTGGTGTAGGTGGGGGCTATGGTTTCGTCATCATCGTTGAGGTCTAAAAATTGCTTCCCCTTATAGTCAGAAGCCTGGAAATACATTTGCCATGTCCTAATATATGAATCGCACTCGTCCTTTCGGCTAAGATCCCAAGACACTTGGCTGGGGTAGAGGGGGCGTGATGTGGTGGCCACTTATCTTTGCTCGGGCAATCCCAGAACTCTATGTGGTTAGCTGGGTTTTCTTGGAAGAAGCATTTTAATTCACGTGAGATTGCGATGGTGTGGAGTTGTAGAGGATGGCATGAAGTGTCAAATATCTTCTCTGCTGCATGAATAGCGTCGGTGATGATGATGACGCGGTTGACACCTGGAGTGCTTATGGCTTGGTTGATGCCGCACCTTATGGAGAACAGCTCGGCTTCTGTAGGTAAGACGTTCATGGCCTGGTGGAGGGTTCTTTTGGTGATGGAATGGCCTCTGTGGACGTGTGCGACAGATGTGGCTATATTGTTTTTCCCTCCAGCATCTGCTATGACTAGTGCGGTGTTTTCTTCATTTTGTGACATGCAATATACCTCATCCAGTTTTCTGAGGTGGGCCACCCTTGCTATTGGGTCAGATCGCTTGACCGTAATAAAGGAGAATCTATCAGGGAATAAGTCAACTAGGCGTTGACCTGGTCTTAGTTCGCCATTTAGGTTGTCAAAGGCTGGCAGGGTTTCATTCAGTCTGTAATTGATATCGACTATGGGGCTCTTTAATCGAATGTTTTGTTTGGGAGTGAGTTGGCTCGTGGCCATGCGATGGGGGGATGCTGATTTGGAATGTTGAGGGTCAAGTAGAGTGCGGATGGCATGTTGACGTGGAAGGGAGGCCGTTCGAAGGTTGTGTCTCCCACCTAGTTTGTTGAGGTGCAAGTGGATGGGGATTAGCCCTGCGATAGCTTCTATGCCCCATGTGGGAGAGGTGCGGAATGCTCCCGTTATCCATAGCGCAGCTCTGCGCTGCATCTTCCTGAGGTCTTTTAGGGAGTAGTGGACTGGAGCTCCCTTAAAGTACCACAACTGAAAGCTATACGTGGCAATGGGAAGGATACACGTCCGATAGAGGAGGCGCTTTTGTGAGGGGGATAAGCCACGGTTGGAGTTCCCAAGCATTCGCATACTTTTGACTGTTGACATGGCTCTGTTGTAGTAGTGAGTATGGTATCTGAATGTCAGTTTCTTATCAAAGAAGAAACCGAGATATCGCCATGTATCTTTTGGTCTGAGAATAGGCCCTCCTAGCGGGGAGAGGTCGAGAGGGGGTGGGTCCGATTGTTTTGTGGCTCGTGTGAAGTGAAATACTTCAGACTTCGCATGCTCGACTACAAGGCCAAAGTCGCGCAGGATTGGGGACAGAATATTGAAGCCTGCATACAGCGTAGCGTTTGTTTTCTCAGAGTTTTTTTCTTGAGATATAAGTAGTCCACCATCGACAAAAGACAGCGCAGAGGCAGGGATTGGAATACTCAGGCTATTGATTCTTTTTTCCCAGATTCTGATAACTGGGGCGAAGTAGATAGCTGAGAGAATAGGTGAAAGAGATGATCCTTGTCCTACTCCAACATCGGTTTGGAAGGGGGGAGATGAAGCTGTTCCACACATATTGTGTGTGTCTACCTGTGAGGTAGTCCGAGAGAAATCCTACAACATTAGCGTCCAAACCGGCTTTGGCCAGGATCAAGGGTAGCAGCTGGTGGTTAAGGGATGGAAAGAATTGAGCAATATCAAAGGCAAGAACGCTTGTTCTTAGGCCTTTGATCCATCCTGCTCTGATGACATGGGTGAGGAGAACGCCCGCATCAGTGGTGGGGGAGCGTTGTATGATACCACCGCTGATTTGGATGAAGAAAGTCAGATGTTATGGTGTGGATTTGGAGTCTTTTGCTGATCATCTTTTCTATTAGCTTACCCATGGTGTTGATAAGGACGATGGGGCGGAATGATTTCGGTGAACTGTAATTGGCTTTATTGGGTTTGGGAATGATGATTGAAGTGGATTTCTTGAAGTGTTTGGGCCAATATCTGAGTCTGATACATGCATTTGCTATGTTGACCACATTAGCAGCACACTTGGGATCACGTAGGATGGTCTTTAGATGACGCCATGATATATGGTCGGGTCCTGGGGTTGAGCTGTTATTGCACTTGATTAGAGCATCGCATAGCTCCACAACTGAGAAGGGGGGCCATTTAGTTGTGGGAACGGTTGGTATTTCTTGGAGGATTTTGGGATTTATTGGTCTGTTTTGGGCAGAGTTATAGGTTGAGTGAAGTGCGTTCCAGAGGTCGTCTATGTTAGTGCACGGTCTATTGTTGAATAGAAGGGTTTCAGTAGTTGGAAGTTTTCTTTTCTTTACCCAGTTCATTAGATCCCATGGTCTTTTCTTTAGTGCTGCAATTTCCTGTATTTTTTCATCAAAGAACGTTCGCTTCGCGTCCTTGACTGTTTTTTTGAATGCGGACCAATCTTGGGGCTGGCCTGTAAGGCGGTACTGGGCAATGTTTCTTGCGCATTCGGAATTCCACCACTCTTTGGAGTGTCTGGTAATGTTTGGACACTTCGAGTACTTGAACCATAGGGCTTCTGTAGTTATGGCATAGGTATTGACTGCGCTTTCAAGGTCAGTGGCATTATGGATGTCGGTGGTGTCAGTGCTGCAAAGAACATGAGACAGGCCTTGGAGGAAGTCGGCTTCTTCGTCGCTGTCTTTGACCAGGGTGCTTTTGACATTTTGGTTGATTTCTTCCTGGATGGCAATTTCGACTGCGAGGGGAGCGTGGTCTGAAGGGTTTCGGAGGTTGGGTATTATAATGTGGTTGTGGAGGGCGGAGTTGTTGTGTTGAAGAAACATCAAATCAATGACTGAGTTGGAGTCTAATGGATTATCAGCATAACGGGTGGGGCCAGGATTGGAGGGATTTGATAGCTGGAGTCCAAGGTTATCAGCAATTTCGAGGAGAGTTTCAGTGTGGGGGGAGTGATAGGGGAAGAATGGGTCCCAGTCTGAATCCCTGATGTTGAAATCTCCTGTCATAATGAGTACGTCGCTTAGATTTGTTTCTGTGTTCTTGAGGTGTGTTAGGGCATTTTGTTGGCTATCTGAATACACATTGAGTATGAAGTATGTGCTGTCTTTGTTTATGAAGGAGACGAGGCTGATGTCTCTGTGGTTTAAGATGTCGGTGCGCATTGTAAATCTAAGAGATTTTAGTCAGTTGTTGATGTATGTGAGTACTCTTGGTTGATCATTGTTGTTGGTAGGTGTTCGGCCAAAGAGGCTCCACTCAGGGTGGTAGGGGGCTCCTACAACTAGTTCGCTGTTTTCTGATAGGTGGCTGGGAGCCCACCTGAAGGGGTATCAAGGGGGTTCTTGCAGAAGTATAATATCGTACTCAAGTTTACGTTCTTCTAGGATGATTTCCGTGAGTAGCTTGTTCCTTCGCACGTTCTGTGAGTAAATCTTTAGGCTTTTAATTTTCATAGTCTTTTGCCGCTCACAGCTGAGCGGATTGAATTGGCTCGGATTTCTCTGAGCTCCTGGGCCTTTTGAGTATGCCATTCTCTATTAAACCGATGTTTCCAGTAAGGACACTCGGTACTGTCGGCGAGGTGGTTATTTTTGCAGTTGATACACTTGAATGTATGTGGACAGGGTTCGTCTTGCTTGGTTTCTGGTATAGGTGGATTTGCGTTAGGGTTCCCCTTACAGCACCATGCCATTTGTCAGTGGTGTTCGAGCTTGTGAGGTCCGCTGCATTGTTGGCATCTAGCGCCATGTGCTCGGCATGTATATGTGGTATGACCCCATTTCCAGCAGTTTTTACACTGCGGTACTCCAGGGTTCATGTTAGTGCCTCGGAAGATGGCTATGTGACGCCCAAAATTGAAACTCCTGTTGACAAGAGTCTTGGCTTTTGTGCCGCTTTGCGAGTCCCAGATATCAATCCATACTACGGCCATATCAGATTTGGGAGACACTCTAACAACACGGGGACGTGATGCTGGAGTGATATTGTCGAACATACTTAGCCGGGACAGTACCCCCTCGACTTGAGTGTTGGTAATGGGAGCTGATGAGTTGTTCCCATAGAAGGGAATTCCTAGAATTTTGAGATAAGATTTTGACTGAGGGAGTCGGGGGGTTAAGTTATCATCGGCATTGATATCTTCTAGTCCCTTGAAGTATCTTTCCATAATGGATAGATCGGAAGGTGCAGCGACTTTGTTGGTGGTGACGGTGATTCCATTCCATACTGCTCTAATACAATCAATTGTTGTGTCCGATTTGCAGGTCTTGAAGTGGCTATTCATGATTCCTACATGGACGTCAGCTTGGTAGAGAATGATATTTTTGTTGTCCTCATTCATTGGGATGAGGACATGCTTTCGAGATGGGCCCTTGGTGGTCATGCTGATCCTGGGGCGGCTATGGGAGTTGTTATTAAAGGCCGCGTCATGTATCTCAATGACTTTTTTTGATGGGAGGGAAGGGAAAGCTTCCCTAAGTTTTAAAATATTTGCTGTGCCATTTTTTGTGGCTTAGGCAAATGTTTTGGTACCTTGGTTGTGTCTGGATTTTGCAAGCGTAGCTGCACTGGGTCTTGGGGGAATAGGGGGTGGGATCTTTGACACTTTATTGTGATTGCTTGGGGATGTAGGAAAAGAGGAGTTTTGGCTTTTCCTGTTGAAGTGGGATGCTACCATTTGTCGCAGGGATCTGTTATTTTCTCTAGTGGGGAGTTTGTCCCAGCCAGCCTCATATATAGCTGAGATGAATTCCCAAGCGGCGTAGCCAATCTCCATGAACTGGGGAAATTGGTTGATATCTCAATTGGTTAGTGAGCGCTGTTTCATGAATATAGCTATCCTTTGAAGGGAGCATGAGATGTTTTTAGCATCGCCGTTGAGGTATTCATCAACACCAAGTAGGGATATGGGGGTGAAATTGCCGTCCCATAGGTTGGGATCTGCGGGACCATTGGTTTGGTATGGAATGGCGGTTGGTTCTGTGTTGGGGCATGGTTCAATGGTATTGTATTCCACAGAGTGGAGGCTGGACATTGTCTGACTGGGGATGGCTTCTGCTTCTGGAATTTGTTTTTGTAGTTGATTTGGGGGAGGGGGGGAAATGTCTTCTTCCATGTTAACCTGGTCTGTCCATGATGCTTTGATAGATTCGACCTCCATTCTTTCTGCATAGTCTAATGACGAAGTGGTGATGTTGGATTCTTCCGAGGGGAGTCTTTGTGAATTGAAGTTGCCATTGACTGTCAGGGAACGTCCTCTATGGTTAGTACTTGGGGGAGGAGCATTGGTATTAGGATAGTGAGTATTCAGTAGGTCTGTGGACTGTGTGTGGGGGGAAAATTTGGTATATTCGCAAATTCTTCTACGGGCGCTACCATTTTTGATGGTAGTACGTAGGAGAGAAGCGATGGTGGCTTAGTCATGATTGATCGCATGGGAATTTGCTTATTTCAAAACCTGTCATGACACGGCGGACAATCAGCTGTCCACTGATCTGACCACTAAATCTGGATGTCACAAATGTTACATCACATGGTTTCGGGTCCTATACTCATCTAGAGCTTGATCAGTTTAGGACCCCGGAACTATGTGACATTTGTGACATCCAGATTTAGTGGTCAGTGGACAGCATTATGCGGCCGGCATGGACAGCTAATTGTCCGCCGTGTGAGTAAACTCGATCCTTAGGAGTAGCCAAGAGCAGAATGGTGTCAACCCTTATCCCTATCTTTCCCAGACATACAGTTTGCCTTCAAAATGAGCAAAGACGACTTTCCATGACCTTTTGGCAAATTTAGAGGCATTCACAAAAAGGCAGTCTCGACTTGATACGCATCACACAAATTTCTATGGCCTATACCACGTACAATGGCGTTGCATTTTGGCAGCAAAACTTATTGAGACTGGCGCTAGAAAGCCCTGTCATAAGCAAATTGACACTAAGTAAAGTGTGGGTTTACTCAGAGTACGTATAAGGAAAATGTACATGAAGTTTTTTGGTGGAAGAGAACACTGGGTGTAATCCCTTGGGAGGACACTTAGTTAAATCTGGATTGTCTGCATAGACTTGACAAGTAGTTTGATAGATCTGTCAAGGAGAGCTCTCAGTTCCGAATGCGCGGGGCTAATTTGTATTCTAGTCTACCTGTCAAGGAGATCTCTAGATACAATCAGTAAATATTATCTTCAATGATAATATACCGCAGAACTGATAGACAAAATAATATATGAGGCGTCTGCCCTATTCTACATGGCAAATATTGTCTGGTTACTGATCAACACTAATAAGGGGATCAAACGAAGATCTACTAATCAATGAAAGACTAGATGATAAAAGATGACAGAACAACTTTTATGCTACAAGAAGATTCAGGAAGAAGTCATTAATGACTATAACCTACAGTACAAGTGCTGACTCTTTACAACCCTGGTTCTGATATACCAGAAGTTGCAAAGAGAACTGGCAGCAGTAGGAAAGTGTATGATAGAGTGCTGTGGTTGAGCAACTTGCTATCTACCCTAAGGTCACCCTTGGTAGACCCTAATTCCAATACTTAATAAACCTACCTTATTTCACTGGTGTTGAACCAGTGAGGTTGTAGGATATGTCAGATGCGATGTTAGAGTCCATTTGGGGTCCAATCAAAATGATGGTCTCGTACTGTCAAAGGCCTAGTCTGATTTGTTGCACACAACCACAAGTACACACTTTACTGTTCTGTCATTTCTGAAGCAACTCACCCATGCTCCGTTCTTAAGTACACTGACAAATGTCCATTCATCATCATGTTTTTTCGCGCGAAAATTCTCCGTTTCTTTCTCTTTTCAATATCCTGCCTGACTTTATTTCTGGTTTATTATTATCTCAACACTCGACCACCTTACGCGCTATATAGCCAATTAGATTCCCAAGAAGTAAACAATTCGGAACAACTAGTGCAGTCTGAAGAAAAGAAGTATGTTATGTTTAGACAGCTCAGGGGCGCTGGGTTCAATAATCAGGTGTGCTCTGATACTGTGTACTTGGTTGGACACAACCATAATCTGCTTCAGGTTCAAGACATATTGCTGTATCACAACCTCGCTCTTGCAGCATCCCGAACATACGTCTATCAGCCCTTTGTCTGGCGGCCTCGTGGAGAGAAATCCTACGTACCTCTGAGTGCATTCCTTGTCGGTGTCACGAAGGACAGTATTAGCTCCAAGGTCTTTCACAAAATATGTCCAGAAAACGATATCGTACATTTGTCGCTTAGCGCCGAAAGTGCAATACAGTGGCAGCATGCTTTGGAGGTGCTCGCGGGTGATGAGCGGTGTGTGATGATAGACGACTGGATATTCAATTGGACGTACGTCAATTTTTTCTTTGATCCTTTGACCTAATACCTGTCTAATCATTTTCCAGGTTCTTGGCAGATGAGGGCCTACACTCTGTGTGGCCATCGTTTCAAAAATACCTACAAAATCACTTTGAGTGGTCGCCGGCTATCCTTGGCCTCGTTCATCGCGTTCAAAACCAATTGGATCTTCGGACAACATCATTTTCCACGACCAGAAAAGCATACCTGGCTCTCCACCTTCGTCGAGGTCAGTTCGATCATTCCGGATAAGATTAGATGTGGAAGGCTGACCATAATCTTCTTTTTTTTCACAGGCGACTTTGCGTCTCACTGTAGATATCTTAGTGAAGTGAAAATGGGATTAACAACTTGGGCAACTCTTCCCAATTTCCAATCTTCAATCCTCTCACCACCACTCGACACAACCAACGCCACCTCTGTACTCATGCATTGTTACCCATCCCTAGATCGTATACTATCTGGCATTTCTCTACAAGCCCGACTTCACCCTAATGCACGGACATTATACATATTACACGACGGCGCTATCGATCATCCGGGAGTTTACTTACAATTTTACAAATTACGGGAAGCATTAATGAATGGGGACTGGGCTAGGAGGAATCACTGGCCTGGTGGTCCCATGACACAGGTATGGCAAAGCAGTGATGTAGATAGAGTGAAGACATGGGGAGAAAGTGACTATAATGTCGCCGTTGATGTCGAGCTAGCAAGGCGAGCTGAGGGCTTCATTGGAAACGGATATTCAAGTCTAAGTACACAAGTTGCTGCGTTAAGACTGGCGGATAGGGGAAAAGCTGAGGACGTTACTTTTATCTAAGCTTGGATCTACGCTGGGACTCTGCTCATCAATTTGTCATGCTGTTATAATTTATTGAACGTGTGCTAACCATTGTCATTGGCTAGAAATACTAGATGAACAACAGTCAATCCAGTTCCGTCTTCGTTGGTCCGAGGTAATCATCAACGATGTTGTGGTTTCACTCCTCGGCGATCATTGAGAACACTTCCTCAGTGAATCAACGGTTCTCCTCTGTTCAAGTGCTGAGATCCATGCTCTCTCCTATGGCCTTCTTGACTTCCAGTTTTTCCAGAATGGCTTTTTGCAAGCTGGATTTCGTATTTCGAAGCTTGGTCCTTCCAACTTGAAGCACAGGAGGCACAGAAGCCGAGCTCTGTCGACTAACCTGAGGACCACTGGCATCCGGCTTATGATCTGAGTTACGAAGATTAGGAGGAACAATGATGGGTGTTGCCCGAGGAGGTGGTGGCCACTAAAGGAGATGAATTAGGTAACAAGACTAGTAGAGCCGAAAAAAACTGACGCCTCGGTTTGGCTGATTGAAATGAAGTGCTGCCCAGGGAGGATAATCTTTCTCTAATCTGATGATATGATCTTCGATGAACTTGAGTCGAGCCCATAATGTTCGTGGTGGTGATGGAACTTGAGCGGGAAAAGTCTAGTTATCGGAAAGATCAAGAGGGAAAACTGCATACTAACCATATCGGACAGCCAAATGGGTTTCGATGTCGGTCAACCGCGCATCGATGGCAGGATGGTGTCCAGGAAGCGCCGTCTCGTCATTTGGTACAACTATGGGATCTCGGGCCCGATCACTGCTTGCTGTTGACACTTCAGGCTGCCATCCGTTACTTTTCTTGGCCTTCGTTCGGCTTAAGGGACCATCATCATTTTTGGCTATATCATACTTCATTTGCGCCTCGCGGTCAATTGTCTTTGCATCTGTACGGGCACAGGAGGAGATAGTGTCATCTTCATGATTGTCTCCGCTTTTCTGACGTTTGCGTTTTTCTGCAAGGCTCAGAAGAAATTCGGATCGATTAGATGCATCATTGCGAGCTCGATTTCGAGCAAGAAACGCTGATATTTCTTTGTTGATCTAAAAAAGTCCGGCGATGAGTAGCCTTCTGAGCCAATCATAATGACGCATCAAAGAAATGCAACACACCGAAGTCGGTGTACGAGCCTTTTCGCCATTGGAAAGATTCACGTAATTCAATTTTCGTTCGTCTAAACTGAGATCGATATCTGGTTCCGCTGGATCTTGGTCTGAGGAGGGGATGAAAGAGGTTTCTCTTCCTTTTCCTTTCGATGACCGGAACTCACGAGTACGCTTCAACATCCATAAGCCTCAAGCTGTCATTGTTCAAACAGAAGAAACCTACGCTAAGCCTCTCGATCAAATTCTCCAGTGCTATAGGAACCTGAGTCTTTTCCCATTGTAGATTCATCATGATCATATCACACTCAAAACCTCTCAATGCCTGTATCAGCCCTGCATCCTTCAAGAACTCTCCAACTGCTTCATCCCAATGTTCATACTTAGGCAATGGTGATGACGGCAACGAGGGCACGATTGGATCTTCATCAATCTCCATCTTCTCCGAAGGGATCGCTTGCGAAGCCATTATGGCCGGAGAGGAAAACATATCATTGCTACTGGACGCCGATGAAATCGCAGTCAAAGCAGCTGGTCGCACTGGCATGGCATGATAATGAGCTTGATAAGGAGCATATGCGGATCGAGCATAGTCCGAAGTTGGCGGAATAATTGATGCACCTCCAGTATACAAGGAATTCATAGACCAGGCATTTTGCCAGTAGTTTTGATACGAGTGTTGTGCGTCTGCAAGGGTTGCATAAGGATTCTGGATGTGACTAGGTTTGACAGAAGTGCCCCCAGAATTTGAAGATGTGTTTGAATTTTTCTCAGCCATTCTGGAAGACTCAGCAGTTGAAGCAGGTTCACCGGCAGCCATGGTAATTTGATACTGAAGTTTTGATGCCTGCGTTACATAGTGACTGTTAACCGGATGGATCCGGCCGTTGAGATGGGGATCGCCGTCGCTCGTTCGTGGCTTACATGGAGGAAATTTTGCAAGCAGACATCGCGGTTGATAATCTAACCTCATATAGACGGGGCGGGTTGGAGTAGTCAATGTTCTGGTTATCATTCCTTAACCAACGAGCGAGCAAGCGGCGCAACATGGTCGGCAAGCTTCTGGAGGATCTAGAGGACCTATGAGAAAAGAACTTTGACGACACCAATTGTATCATTTGATTCATTGGTGAAGAAATGTAGAGCTGATCGATCTGCTGTTAATCTCATAGTTGCTGGCACTGAGACCATTGGAGGACCATTGGAGCTGCTTCAACATTTACTCGTCTTCTTCGGATAAAATGGTTAGTTTAAGGGAGCGACGTCTTCCAAGAAATCTTCTCAGTACGCCACTGACGAAATAGTCTCGCAGGCTGCTATTGTATTGGCACTTGTAGAATCTTTCCCCCGGCTTCGGTATGATAAGAACTGTCAATACCTGGGATTAGGAAGACATAATTCACACAATTGTTCATGATTTACACTGCTGCATGATTATATATACCGTAACGTGATGCATCTGCAAGAAGAATGAAGAAAAGAATAGACGAGCTGCTGCGAGTCTACAAAATCTGAGTTCAACCCCAGATGACTATGACTGACTTAAGCATGATAGTTGCAAACACGAGACTTGAAATGAAACGTGGAAGGAAGACTTATACCGAATATCCGGTAACTCATCACAGCACCAGCCGCAGTGCCGTGCCGTGTGGTTTCACATTGGTCCCGAAATGACATTCCGGCACTTCAGATGTTCTTGGTCGGGAGTCAATCGATCTCTGCTGATGGGTCTTGACTGCTGCAGCATGAAACGACAAATGCCGTGAGGCCCTATGGGCTAGACCTAAAGTCCCTGAGGGCTGAGCATCAGAATCATAGCCATTCAAGACGATATCCCACACCAGAAAAGAGCAACGTGCAGAGAAGACTACTGGGTCAAGGAACCCATCCAGATCTGAATTCTCTCAAAGAAGACTTGGATCACAACTGGGAAGGTTCACACATCAGTCCGCATGCGAAATTTTGGCTCAGCAAAATGATCTCGGGCGGCGAGAAGTCCGATGAGAATGTGACTTGTTGGTTCTGGCTAAGCTAAATCTGACAGTGGCACGAAGGAGATGCCAACAACAACATCGTTAGAGTTCCATGAGGTAAAGGTCTGAAGCGGTGGGAGAGCACGAAGGGAGAAAATTGATAGATGGGAAAGGAAGCAGAGCATTATGACGGAAGGAGTTGCCTTTTATGGAATTGATAGGTTGATATATACCCGAGTATTTGTGTTTCCACATTGCCTATGCATCTCATCCGCTATCGTAGCCAGTCCTCTTTCCCAGAACCATCGCCCTTTGAAAATGCTCCTGCAGATCTCCTCATAGAAATCGGCCTTTGGCTTGACTCCCGTGCAGATCTTCTCCATCTCGGCCTCACTGTCTGTCAGATCTCTGCCGTTCATCATAGCTACTGACATCGTTTTTCAGTCCTCATCAGTCTTCTTCCACATTTCTTCTGTACTATATGAATCTGTTGTTCTAACCACCGTACAACAATGCATCTCCACTCTCGGCATGCTCGCCCGTCACATCGACATAGCACGTCACGTCCGTGAGCTCACCATCCGACTCCAGCCCAAGCATGCTGCCTTGTCCACGAGCGATAGACAAGCCGTTTGTACAGCTGTTGTTAATGTTGCCTCATCCAAGGCTTTAGACGCGCTTTGCAAATTTGTGTGGGATGCTGATGAATTACCGTTTGATGAGGATGTGTGGTTTGCTCTGAGAGTGGGGTACGTGATGCCAATAGACTCAGGTATCTTTTCTCTCATCTCTGTCCTTTCAGTTGCCCTCAGCTACGTTTCATCGGAGCTAGCTTCGGTTCTACGCTACCCAACCTGTATAGTCACGTGAGTCCTGAAATTGTCCTTCTTTCTAAAGCTGACGGCTTTTGTCAAGCTTTTTGATTTCTGTGATCTCTCGGGATTCGCACTTCACCTAAGTTCCGGCTTTTATGAATCCCATGTGGATCTTTTTATGGATGGTCCGTCTCAGTTTACCGGCCATGATTGTTTTTGACTAATACTTGGCAGAGGATCAGCCGATATCTCGAAAACTTTGGGACATGCTTATTCATCGCTGCCCTAATCTTGAGGAACTTTCCATTGAGGGTACTTCGACCATACCAGCTGACATACATGCTCTTGTTCAAGGCCGTTGGCCCAAGCTTAGGAAGCTCACGCTCGGGGACATTTGCATTGACTGGATTCCTCGTCCGCTGACGCTGGGCGAGAAGCGGCCCTTTATTGCCTTCCTGGAAGCGCATCAAGACCTTAAGGTCATTAATCTTTCGCGACATAATATCCAACCAATCCACTTCTCCTCCCTCAATTCCACATGTCTACCAGGTGTAACGTCGTTTTCAGGAACTCATCAACAGCTTCAAGCTTTGCCTCACCTCCACCCCTCACTGAAGCAAGTTTCCTTCAGAGACCCTGTCGAAACTAGAGAAGTTTCGGCACCAACCATTGCATCTTTGTTGAGGGAACTATCCTCTCTCACGGACCTGAGGATCATGTTTGCCCTACATTCAATGTATGACAGTGGTAATCTCCTCCGGTCGCTCATCCAGTCTTGTCCAAATCTCAGACATCTCGAATTAACATGTGCATATAAACCTTCATTCCAGCTGGTAAATTGTACCTTTTGTTCCCCCATCGAATTTCTTCTAATCTTTCGTGTTTGTTTCTCAGGATGCATTTGCCAAAACAATACGCGGCTTTCCCAAGTTGCGATCACTGCACTTGACTATCGTCAAGTATCCTGGCGACGAGACAATTGCCAGTGGTGCAGTTAGAATTGCACAATCGAATCCGCGCCTACAAAAGTTCTTCCTCGCCTTTATTCCTCCTCTTTATCCACCTTCAGTTTCCTTCGTCTGGACTCCAGATACTTTAGTCAGCACTGATCCTGGCCTTGTTCATCTTGGTATGGGTATCGGGGCCATTGCTTCAGCCTCTATCCAGCCATTCTCAGTCTCACTCTCGTTCTTGCCTATTCCCCGATTTACATGCACATCCGGCGTGTTTTCCCTTCTTACAGACGTTCATGGATTACCTTCGGTGCTGCAGGCTACTGAAACATCGCGTGTGATGTGGCCGTGGGGGCTAGGTGAAACTGTAAGAACAAAAAGGTACGAGACTGAACTTGGACCATATGGACGACATCGAAGGGGATTCGGACGAGGCGTTGGGGGTATTAGAGGCTTGATCGGCCTAGCATTCGAAAGAAGCAGTGCAGGGGAAGAGGTCAGGATGATTTTCTTCTGCATAGCCCTTGTTGTGCTAGCTGCTTGGGGGTTTGTTGTCGGCGGCAGAAGAGGGAGGCTTGGAATGTCCTTTCATCCTTCTTCTTCTCCGAGTGTTGGTGCTGTCGGTATTGGTCTCAGCTTGGGACTTGTATCTTGAATTTTAGTTAGATATATTTCATTTTACATGCCATGCTACACTGGAGGGGATTTTTTCTATACCATTGACTCATGCTACTGTATTGATTTGTAATATTCCTAGAAGACTCGTTTGTAGAAGTAGATTATACTATGTTCTAATTTATGTATATTGTTATTTTGTTAGATGCATCTTTTTCTGTTCGATCGACGGTTAGAGGATCTTCGGAATATGAGAATGTGTTCCATATGTTGAATGAGTGGTTGGAGCCATAAGGTTATCTTAGGATTGCTGAGAAAACCTGATGTAGACAAGTACTAGATAACAGCAGTATGCATCAAGAAAGGGCTCTATATGGATAGCAGTTACAATAGATGCGTCAATAGATGCGTCATTGGTCATAAGGGGCAAGGGGGAGTATTAGTTACGAGTTCCAGACGATAACAGGACACACTGGGCGTGGTGCTAATACCTGTATACATTTGAAATCATAACCAAGCAAATATCAGATCATAATGTTTTTGACGCAACAGGATGATAAGCGCGGCAAGTACGACACGATGGGATAGATCGTCATCAAGACCTGACAGCCGGTCAGTCATCGTTCACAATATGAATCGAGAGATCCAGATAAACTGTGGAGAGAGAACGAATGGGACGCACATTTTATATTGGACTGCCATTTGGTCTCCGTCTTGATTGATTCTATACTTAATGCGGATGTCAAGATCCCGAGGGTTCCGCGCATTTGGTGCACAGCTCAAAATACCACGGACTTGGTCGCCCGAATTGATGGTGAGCGTTTCAGGTGTATAGAAGACGGTTTGCCTGCATCGGGGATTGATTGTAAATTAAATTAAATCGATCATAAATGGAGTTGGAAGGTCTGACATACTTCCAGTGGGTGTATTGTGCATGAGGACCAGTGGAAAATTTCACCTTCTTGTGTGTGCATTCGAAAGAGATGTCAAACCATGCCAAGAATGCGTGGATATCTGTGTGTTACAGATCCAACATGGCGAGAGCACCAGACAGGTGGGTCAGTAAGGTGAGATGAAATCGAATAGTACGCGACACACAATCATCTCGCGTTGCATTCAGCGAGAAAGGTGCTTCAAAAGTGAGATCCTCTTTCTTTGCCGTGAGGATGTCGATATGCTAACCACATCGTTAAATGTGTTTTCATTAACGATGTATTTCCAGGGGAATATCAGCGGAAAAGACGGTTACCTTGATAAGGCAAGGGTCTGTCACGACTGCTTTGAGCTCGACCGTGTCGACAAGAGGTTCTCTGAGGGCGATATCTTTGATACACGAGTAGTCGAAACCGTACACGTTGTCCCAAACTAGAGACAGTGATGGATTTCAGAAACGACGAACAGAAGAACGAATGGGGTAATACATACAGTTGATCTTGTCCTCTTTATATTCCTGGTCTTCAATCGCGGCAAGATAAAGTGTTGCCGTATCGGGGAAAATCAAGCCTCCTGGTTTGAGATACTTGTCCCGCGCTAGGAGGACAGTATCAAGCATAGATTCATAGAGAAGGAAATAGCCCATCCACTCCGAAATGATGATGTCAAATTCCTTGATGGGGAGTTCAGCTTCCTCAAGTTTACCCTTAACGAGCGTGATGGCTATTCCATTATGTCAGGAAGGCAAAAAAAAGAGAAGAGACCTCAAAAGAATCACTATCTTTGAATCCGTTGGCTTCAATGATCTTTTGTGCCTGATCGATAATATTTGACATATCGATCTAGTGAAATCATCAATTCATGATTTCTTTGCAAGAGCAATAGTCCACTCACGCCAACGACATGCTTTGCGCCTGCCTTAGCAGCAAACATACTCAAGATGCCCGTGCCACATCCTACGTCCAGAACAGTCTTCCCTTTAAAGAGGTGAGGATTATTCACGATGGCTGAGCGGTAGGAGCCCGTTCGGACAGTATCCTTCAACATCTCCTCATGAATGCCTGAGAAATCAGCTCAATATAATGGTGTATCTCCAGGAATTTTTCTCACCAAAATGAGCGTAAGAATCGGCATAGCTGTCATTTGTTGGATGATCAGAACGAGTTGTCAGAACTTGGTTTGTCTAATAAAAGCGATGAACGAGCGCAACTAGTCTTTCGAAGTCATGTCATAATACTTGAGGCCCTCTGTGCCATTGCTTGTAGATGGTCCGGCGTTGGCCATGGTGAGCAGAAGCGAGAAGTAAAAAGTTTGATCAAGAAAGTTGGATCAATGGCGTTCAGTGAAAATTCCTTGGTCGGTAAACCAAAATTGGCACTCTCACGTGATCTTACATATGTCTCTCCGCATCCGCAGCCACAAATGACGATGTTGCATAAATCGGTACATAATCCTTGACAACGACATGCATCAGGTCAGTACTGCTCCCTTGTTTATTCTTCACACTCGAATGTACTGGCCCAGCAGCAGAAGACACAAGTTGGCTCGGAGAACCCTCCGCCTTATGAGTTAACTCCAAACCAACAGTGTATGTGTGATTATTATTGCACTCAACTAATCTGCTAATCTACACTTCTAGTCCAATACTATGGGAAGTCATCACCTACACCCGCACTGAACACACCAGGCAACGGTCCATCATCATTTCACACTATTTCTCATGCTCCTGCCATGATTGCTGGGCCTTCCTGCACTCCACAACAAAGCATGTTCAACTCACCTAATGTCTATCACTACATCAATCCGAGCACGAGTGAACATATCACTTCGCTGCTTCCACCAGACCATCCCGAGATGATCTGTCTGCAAAGTGGTCATCTGACGGAGACGAAGTTTGGACTTCTTGGTATGCTATTCTTTGACTGGTGCGGATATAAAAATTCTGACCTTGAAAAATCAAGGTATCTTAGCGGCAGTCTTTTGGTTCCCTCTCGGACTTGGGCTTTGCTTGCTTGACCAGGAGGTTAGATGTTCTCGGTGTGGTGTTACTCTTAAGGACGGAATCTGCAGGACATAGGTATCCCTCGCAGTGTACTGACTGAATCGTGACGATAAATCAGTCGTTATGAATGACACGTTGCCCCATTTTCTGCCGATAGCTTCTGGATTTATGTATATTGTATTTGCACCCAAGTAACCGACTAAAAATACCATCTCTTATGATGAAAGGGTGGGTCCAACAAGTACAAATACTCCATTCGAAGGCACCGAGGTACCAAACGCGTGAGCGTGACTTTAAGACTTTTGTTGCATGGCCAAACACCGACTGCAAGGTCCTCTATGGTTCTGTTTAAATCATGAAGATCTAATCAACAACGTGGATGAACTTGGCTTCGAGGAGTTGCCTCCTCTTCTTCCTTGTTTCTCGGTACCCAGTCTACAGGACAAACCGCAGAATCCCATCGTAGAGCGCCTCAATACTCGTGAAAAGGCAAAAGGATCGAACACGTCTGGAAAATTGCTGCCTTCTGAACTCGATAGTATCACGGCAGATTTAACGCGGTTGGAGACGAAGAATGAACAGCCAGATCTCTCTGTCTGGGGTAAATTGGATTTAGACAGCCACAAAGTACACCTCCCTATTCTCGAACCCCGGACGTGCTTATCACCTTCTAGAGGCAACTCTTTTCCTGGGATGCACTACGACCAATTAATCAAGTACGCATTTCCACTCCATTCCTTTCAGAAAGAGATGGCCTTGTTTATGCTTCAGCGCGGCATCTGTGAGCGAGCAATGACAAAATAGCCTAGAGTACTGTTCTTATAGTATTTATCAGCGTTCAGCCACGGATGAGAGACTCTTCGACGCATATTGTGTACATCAAGCAATCGGATTTATTCTTATCTCTTAAGATGACCGTCCTGGGAAATTCTTCCATCTATCATTCATGGAATGCAGATCTGCAACGCTTCGTCCAGACAGGAGTCAAAGAAGGGGAGTCAGGCTTTCTGTTTCTCGATGGGAAGGATGAAGTCATTAGTAACAGGTAGGCATGTACATTTGAACCAGATAACATTTTCCTGACTATCTCAGTATTATATCGCGATTCTTAACAATAGGAAACTTGCTGAGGCGTTTGGAAATCCTTTTGACTACCTTACGTGGCAGGTTGGTGACTATATAGCGGCACATTAATTTCGTGCTCATTACTTTTCTCAGATCTACAACAGATGGACCAACTATACATGCGTTCGCACATGCACTCTCCAATGTCTTAGACTGGCTCCGCAAAGTGCTTGCAGATTGCCCACCACTGCCTATAGAGCTGTTAAAGAACAGTCTCCCTATCACGCAGATATGGCTTCAATACGAAGTCTATCAGGGTATCCTAACTTCTCTCGCATCGCTCTGCGGTCGTGTAAGTCAAACCTTGGCGCCTCTTGAACAGTCTATCTCAGAAAACACTCATAGGAGGAGATCAAGATACCTCAAGAGTTTCATCCTTTTGACTATAGTCCCATAAATCTCCTCTCTCACGTCCACACTCACCTCGATACACATTTCACTCGACAATCAGCTCGAGAAATTTCTGCTATACTGGCTTACATTTTATCGAGTACATCCCACGAATACTTGCGCTGGATCGCTCAATCAGTAGGATATGGCCCTCGTCCGCCGCAGAAACAGGAGCGTATCTTTCCCTCACTTAATGAATATACCCTCGACGAGGAACCGGAGGAGTATGAAGAGGATATCTTTGAGGTACTTGAAAAAGTAGACGATGATTACCCTTCATTTTTTCCTCCTGAGCTGCTCGCCATTTTGCCGGCCGCCCGGCGGTCTCTGATTCTGTTACAGAAAGCCCAGCCTGAGCACCCTCTGCTAAGTCAACCGACTCCGCAAGCAGAATTGCGATGGATTTGGAGGACAGAGGATATTGAAGCCGCTTACATCGGCAATCAGATGTCGTGTAATAACACACAATGCACCCAAACTGACCAACTTGACTCTCATCTTGAAGGCTCTACTCAGAAGTACAAAACTGGCCTGGAAGGCCTCGAGGTTTTCGATATGGAACCGGGTACCTTTCTGAAGAATGCATCACTAGCTTCCAAAACGACGTCAGGTTCCGTGCAAGACTTCATAGATTCTTTTCCCGATTCTCTACCTCCTATCACTCCTACATTTAGTCATCTTGGTTCTGTTGTCTTCTCTGACCTTGTTAAACACTCGTCGATGCTCTCGTCGACATTACTGGGACTCTTTCTAGCTCATACCGGCGAACTCAATTTCCGGTCCCACCTGGTTCTCCTTCGCGACTTTCTTCTCATTACCTCCTCTTCATTCAGGCTCAAGCTATCTTTTGCCTTATTTTCAGACAAGGAGGATTATGAAATTGATAATAAAAATCGCGCCTTGTCCCTTCAGACCCTGAGGCAACGAAAGCAGATTACAGAGAGTACTCAGCCCTGGGCTGTCGGTTTAGCATCTGCCCTCCTTGAAAGGGAAATATGGCCTCCTGTAGGAGCTGATCTTAGCTTCTTTTTGCGCACGGTCATTGTAGATTCGCTAGATTATCCGCAGGGTGATCTGCCTAAACAGGTTGTAACCAATGCGTCCTGGAGGCTTGGTTTCGCTATCCGGGATTTGCCTACTGGACCCGGTCGAGATAAATGGCTTAATCCCTTATGTACGTCAGCTTATTGTGGTGCATATGTTATCTGATACATTTCTAGGTGTCGAGTGGGTATGGGTTATCTTCTCTTCGAGGGTGATCTGATGCCACTTATGCCAGGGCTCTTGATTTTCTATACATGGACTACAAGCCCCCTCACCCGTTGGAGGTTCTCATCCCCCCTGAGGTCTTATCCAAGTATCAAAGAATGTTCACCTTCCTCCTAAGGTTGATCAGAGGTACACTCAAGCTTCCAACCAGGAATTGGATTTGCGCTCATAGTTTGTAGTCGAGCATGCACTACATGCAGTTGAAAGGATGATACGATCAACCTCTGCCCCTATCTTCCCCACGCTGATACCAATGCAAAAATTGACTCTGCATTTCCGATTTGTGGCACAAACTTTCATGAACGCATTGTCTGGCTATGTTTTTGACACCGTGATTGGCGGGAATTTTGACCCTTTCCTAGCCGAACTGACGCCTTTGCGGGATGAGAATGGTGATCAACAGTCACGAAGGTTTTCTGACGTTTTTGAGCTTGCAAAACACCATTCAAGCCTTCTTGATGATATCCTCAGTGCTTGTCTGATGCGTTCTGGGCAACGAGCAGCTGGAGACCTTCTCCGACAGACGACTGAAATTATATTGGAATTCGCTGTTGTCGTTGGAGAGTTACACCGAGAGCGCTTACAAGAGTATGAGGCTGCACCTTTGGTGGCGGATCTTTTTAGCAAGTTCAAGGCAAAGATGACAATTTTGGTAAGTTTTCATGTGCTGAAAACACTTCTATCTGACACATGAACAGACAAAAGTATTGAGAGGATTAGT
>Ga0153942_1000231_pt1 | contig 20765 bp, 16 predicted proteins | sample TSNJ026MetaG_FD_104731 | JGI IMG/M metagenome (GOLD analysis project Ga0153942, IMG submission 104731) | Attine ant fungus gardens microbial communities from New Jersey, USA - TSNJ026 MetaG | ecosystem: Host-associated > Fungi > Mycelium > Unclassified | place: USA: New Jersey, Brendan T. Byrne... | reverse complement strand
GATATACGACAGTTCAGGAAGCAATGGTCATTCTACGACTTCCTTTGTGCGGAGAACGTTGTAGGTCAATTCGACAACTGTCTGTTCAGTTTGCATAAACCGCAGAGCATCGGGCGTACGACGGACAAAGATTTGGAGGATGGTGAATGGGCCCGTATGGTAAGTCTAGTCATGATTCTGTGTGCTCTGATTAACTCTCCGAGTTACAGAGTCGTATTCGCATCGATGGTGTTAACATTGACCATCTCCAAAACTCTACCACGATGGAGGGTCCCATCTCCTGGATAACATCCGGAAAAATCGATGCAGTTCTTGATATCAAGTTCCCTCGTGATCCACACGATGATTTACCTTTAAATGCCATCTTAGGCGAGCTTGCCGACGCAATTTCAACATCCATCAAGGATAACATGAATGATAATCCAAATCCCGACATCAAACATATCCCTGGACAGAGGGAGCTGGCTAGAGCTCCTCTCCGTGTACCAGATGATGAATCACTAAATTACCAACGGCACAAGGCGATCAATGGACAAGAAGGAGAAGAAGAACTGAAGGTAGTGATAGATATGGATTTACGTTTCCGTGATCTGAAGGCTGCGGTCCCCATTTTCACGAATGATCTCAGCTATGTGAACAATGCATTCATCCGACCCATTGTGGCATTCATGAAGTGTGTTTCTTACGCTTTTCCTGGCAGTTCAGTTCACTCACATGACCTTGTCTATAGTAGTAATCGTACTCTAATACCAATTCATTGTCGGATGGTGAAAAACTTAAGTGATTTTGATGGTTCCTGGACAGTAAGACTTTGTTTCATTTGCTGGAATCTACTAACTGACGGCGATTATAGATGTGGGAGAGTACGTGCTACTTGTAGTTTTCTGCTGTTGATGATTGAACCTCTCTACCTTATTGCAGCTGGATTGATAGATGATATATCTCTCAAAGTATGGCCCCTTGTTTTCCGATCTCTTACACTCGACTGATCTACTTTCTTAAAGACGTATGACGCGATGGCATATCACGTCAGTCAAGCAAACATAAATCACCAAAGGATGAAAACGGTCAGCCTTTGGAGCTTGCAGAAGACCGTCAACGCCATTCTCGTTGCCTTCAAAAACGTCGCAGACCCTGTATCAGTTCATGTGAAAGACATTCATTTTAGTCGACAACAAGGAATGATGTTAGGTTTGTATGATACTTTGACAATTCCATTCGGTGTGGATGCCTGAGTTCTGGGTCCATTGATGGCACTCTATACACCTTGGATTGTCGTATTGAATGAAGCAGTTACTACTTTGCTTTGAACAGGTAGTGCCCTACTCCCCATCTATTCGATAGTGAACATTTGCATCCATCAAAAATAAAATCTTAAGACGGGCTCACTCTTGTCCTCCATTCATTTGGAATAGTTCAGAGCAAGCCATATAGAAGACTCGAAACCTATGGAAATGGTCAGTGGTTGCAATATCTGGATATGACGCTGCTCGCCTGTAAAATACCTTCCTACTCTCAATTGGCGCGTTACCCTTCGCCACAGCGTCTTGTTCGAGTTCTTGTAATCCTTCTAGAACCGGTAGAGTTGGCTCGTAGTAGAGAGATGATGGAGACATGTTACCTACCTATACAATTCTTGTCTTGGAATTGGAGCCAATCTTCACATGTCCTTGAGTAGTGTTTCCCCGAAATGTACCAACTTTTCATGAGAGTAAGGTCATCCTGGATGTACATCTATGTGCATTAGACAGTCAATCCATCAGCCATCAGATTACTCCTTTATCACTTACTAAAAGGTCATGGGAAGGCATTGTTCCACCTGAGTTCATCACAAGTCAAATAGACCATGTATCATTGAGCAGAGCCTACCAGAGAAAAAATTCTGTGCCATCCATCCATCATCTTGGTCGAAATGATAGGGCATAGATTTGTGGCAGAATATATGCACAAATAGGAGTGCAGGGTCATCACTGCCTTCTTTTGTAGGGCGAAGCCAAGTGGAAATCTTGCAAAGGAGTGCCTTGTAGTTCTTCATATGTTCAAACATCTTCAAGTGACCACATAAGCTGATAAGTTCATAGCTGGAAGTGTGATTTACCTCAATAGACAGTATACGATCGAAGCTAAACGAGGTAAGAGATTGGCTCGAAATCGTGATGGACTTCTCACTAATGGTCGCGGTTGAAGTCATAAGTGTTGACATCCGCAGTTATAATCTGTTTTAAAATTAAGTAGAGGCAGTCGAGAGTGAAATGAACAAACGCGTAGAAACAAACCTCCAGATTCGAGAAACCCCGTTTCTTGGCCATAGAGTCGATGTACGCTTTCTGGGTTGTCGAATTTGAAAGCCCTGTGATCTTGGAGTTGGGAAATTTCTTATTGTTTGAGGTCAGAAAATTAGGTCCCTCTTAATAGACGATATATTACATACCTCTGCGAGGAATAGGGATAAACTTCCCCACCCTACAACATCATTGAATACAAGAACTGAAGTGGGATAGGTGGCGTGCAGCGTACCACATCCAAGGTCCAATACATCTTGCCCATCTACCAACTGAGCTTTCTCGCAGTAGCTTTCTAGCATATAGTCTTCTGCTTGGGCTAGAGATTCCTTCCCAGTAGGGTACAGACAACAAGAGTACTTGGCACGCGGACCCAAAGTTGACAACATAAAGTTTGTTGAAACCTGACAATAGACTGCGTTCATGTCCTCGTTAATCGCAGGCTGCGTTATTATTTACCTCATAATGTTGCTCGTTGACTTTAGCGGGTACATCGGCAATGGCAGAACGACCCTTTACCTCGACAATCCACTTCATCTTGACAGCATGGTTTTTTTCGAATGATCCATAGTCAATCTCTTGCAGTCTTTTGCGAAGCAAGAATCGAATAATGCGCCGTAGAAAGAAATCTGGAATGAGGCCCTGTCCAACGGTTTAGACAATCTTAGGAGAAAGAGGAGGGAGACACACTCGGTCAAGGAGAATATACCCAAATTGGAGAATGGAGTCCATGTGAAAGATGAAAAAAGGACGTAGAGGCGCATAAGAATCATAAGACAAAAGCATGAGAGCTGTCGATCGGGAGCTCGATGTATTGTCTTTTGGGCCTGGACAGGACAACAGGAATTTGGACGACTGCAAAGTATAAAAATTCAAAAGCAGCCGGGTATAGTAAAATGTGAGGCTCAGACGTCACCGCAATAAGGATGACTGAGGTGTATCTACGTAGGAGTGGTGTTGAAATGGGAATAGCACTACTGATGCGGCATTCCATCCCAATACCGGGAAACAACAAAATCAATGAATTCTTTGGAAGATAGGTGACGGCTTCAGTGATTGTCCTTTCATTATAGAACTTATAGAACTTTGCCATCCCTGAGTCCCAGACAATGTGACCAGCGATTGGTCCCGAAAAAGAAACTGATTGTGAGCAAACATGGGAAGAGCATGAACTATAAATGTAAACTTTTCCAGTGATCAGCAATTCAAAACCAGCACATTAATGAGAACGATGTGTGGTCACTTGGAGGTACACAGTGAGGTCTCAGCGGTGAACTGCAGAGGGGATTTGTCCAAAAATAAACTGTTGAGTAAAAAATAACTTGCACATATCATACCCCCATATTCCCACACTTGATAATACTGCATTGCTGCACATGGGGCCATACTAATGCCCTTGATCTCGCTTACCTTATTCCGAGTAGGCGAAATCACAGCAGGCAGTTCGAGTTTGTGCACCCTCTCCACCTACCAAAATAAATAGAGGTGATAGTCTCACTCCATCCGGAACTACTTCTGCTGTTGCATGGACTCTTTGGGAAAGCCCAATTGCGAAGACGCAATCAATCGTAAATGGGAAATAATTACACTTACCTCATACATACTTAATGTATATTTGAAAGCCCGTCTCAAGTTATCTTCGATCATCGAGCCTTATTTAATCAAATCTGAATTTCCTTGATTGCGAGATAACACCGTCCCTCTACTAGTCTGTACGCTCACCGGTATTCCAAAAAAAGTTTCAGATCAATTCAACTTTACAAGTATATATCATACCAATTCAGTCATTGCTACTCTCTTGAGGAATGACATGGAAACAAAATAACAACTACATAAGAAATAACACAACAAACGATTAATCAGTATTCGTTCACCTTAGTCAGCGATCTTGGATGTCGTTGAGCAGACGCAAAATATTGAGAACTAATGCAACGGTCAGAAAGTCACTTATTCGGACAATAAGGAGCGCTTTACAGAGATTGATGAAACTAGAAGACGAAGATAGTCAGCTCATATAGCGAAATTGCAAAATAATTCATACTCCAAATACAAGCTGATGGAACCCATGATGTATTCATCGGGCGAAAGTCGTTTGTTGATTATATAGGTGTCGTAGACAATGTACCCGCTAAATATGAGACAGCCCCCAATAGCGAAAATGATGTCCATGGTGCGACCAAAGGGGAAAATCATGCCGATGAATCCCGTCATGACAAGAGCGATGAGAGCGCCAAAAAGGAAAGGTCCCATTCCAGAGAAGTCATACTTGCTTTGAAAAGTGAAGAGAGTTAGACCGAGGAAGACTCCCAGAGTAATCAAGCTAATGGCTGCAATCAGGATCTGTATGGTTCACAAAGATGTCGGAACTCTTACAGGGCTTGTAAGACCAAGATGTTGTCGAAGAAAGCAACGACCACACCCAAGGTGAAAGCTTCCATCAACGTGAAGGTAGAAAGGAGAGCAAAATTCCAAGGAGGAGAATGTCGTTTCCAGTACAGTAAGCCGAGATTGACGAGAGTACCAAACAGAGGGACATAGAATGACCAAGTGCTGGAAGGCATTGTTAGAACCCTGATTAAGGAAGACAACGACAACGAACTGTGTTTGAACCCAAAAAATGGCATCTGGTGATTGGGATATCATTCCGCCAATAATGCAGGTCGCAGTCTCAATCGGAAATCAGTTAGTTAATGGCACCAATGGTCGAATACCCACGATCTGACACACTAAACGCTTATACATTAGAGTCGCTCAGATACAGGGATACCGAGCTCACAGAGAATGGTATAAATCTTACGAACAAAGGCATTTCGAATCTCCTGTGAGCTTTCGGAGACACTGACACCATACTTTGGCGATAGTCAGATCACGAACTGTGCCGATATGAAGTACGGACCTTGAAGTCATCAGGGAGTTCACCTGGAGCGGGTTGGTCGTAGAAACCACCAAAGCCACCCGTACTAGTTTGCGCAAGAAGAGGCTCCTGTGAGTCACGCCCATCCCTGCGTCCGTCTGCTGTCCCGTAAGAAGGAGGAGGAACTGAATAATTGCTCATGGTCGTTGCTGTGAGAAACTGATTCTTGCTTACTCAGCGCAATGATATCATTCTCACTGCGGACTGTGGCTGTGCTGCATAATGAACATGGCTCCTTTTCGTCTTTCCGCATCCTACAACGAACTATACGAACTGGGCCGCCGCCCATCTCACAACTATTCTTCTACTACCACCACTCTCTTTTATCCACCTGCCTCCGCGTTTTCCACTCATACTTCTGTTGCTGCCTTGTATACACAACTCGCCTTTGCTGAACGTCAAATCTTTATTTTGGACGCTGAAAATGCACTTCTTCGGGAGAAAAACGAGAATCTCTGGCTTATTTTTGAAGTTCTTCTGGCAGAGATAGAAATATTGAAAGTCGTTTTTGGAAGGGACACTCACCTTGCCAGGAGCGCGGTCTCGCTACTCCAGAGAAAATTGACGGATTATCACAAGTTCAATAGCGTGCTAGCTCAAGGGTATCCTCGCAATTTTAATGACGCTCATGTTAGTGCTGAAAAAAGAGATATCGAGGCTACACTGATCGAGGATGCAACTCATCAAAGTGATTCTTCCCGGTCCAAGGTGCTTCAGACTCTCATCAATCATCATGATCCGGAGAGCTTGTTTGCAGCTGCTGACATGGCGCATAAATTGTGTCGACTTCCTACTGAGAAGGAAAAAGCAGTTCGTTTTGTTGATTCACAGGCTACACCCAAATTCAATGGCACCACTGCATTTGTAGCTCGGTTACCTTCGGCTGTGAGCGGTTGCCCAGATATTGACAACAATTTAAACCGCTGTCAGGATATATTTTTAAGCCATTCGGGCGATCCTCTAGAGTCGGAAGAGCTTCAAATCAATAGTGCTTTCACTTGCTCTCGCAGTCGCCCTTCATCGGTCCGCACCGTATCTGTTTCAAATAAAAAGGAAGATAAATGGGCATCTCGACCCGAGGGACAGGAATATTGTAGTCTTCAAACGTCTAACTGCCCCTTTGAGACGAACTGTGCACGCCGTTTTATCTTCCCCAATTCAGTCGATATTGAAGTACGAACTGTCAAGAAAAGGCATGGTTTCTTAATGCCTTGTATCGTCAGTGTTCTCTGTGCCTTTTCCAAGATCACTGACTGATCCGAACCACGGAAGCCTGTTCTCCAGAAACATGCCTCTACTACCACCATGACTGCCCACCTTATCAGCGATCCTATGCTTCAAGGAAATGAAGATTCCCCAATATTTCCTGTGTCCTCTCTCTCCAACACCAGCTGTTCTCCTATTACAATAGATCCCTTGTCTCTGAATCATCGGAATGTGTCACTATCTGCGGAGCGTCTCTGCGCAACATTCAGTAGTGGAAGCCTTGGATCACTCGAACCGACAGTTTCTTCTGGCTCCAATCATAGCTTCGTTGCAAACTTCCTCTCCAATGATCCTCGTGTTCCTAGCAAATCCTCAAATGTCAAGGGTGAGAATGTACCCAGCTGCTCGACCATGGTTGGCAATGATAAGAAGAGAGATTCTTATGCACAGTTCGAGAAACAGATTATTAATCCATTTATCAAAAAGCAACTCGAATCAACCACCGTAGCCCAATCTTCGACGGCTGAGATGGCGGATATCCATTCATATATCTCTTCTCAAGAGCAACAGAGCGATATAAGCTATCCTCCTCTGCAGGTGTCTCCCGTCACTGGTGTTCCGGAACTTGCCTTGAGATTGCCATCGATCGAATCCACAATCTGGCCTTCGCACCCTTCAACAAATCAGGTTTCACAGCGGTCCGCTCGGCCAGGTCTTGACCCTATTACAGTTGATCCTTTGACACCAAAGGATGATCACTCTCAGGTCCTCGCCCGACAAGATCAAGCTATGAGGGGAGGTCCCGCTGTTCAACTTCACAAAATGCAAACCACCGGTGGAAAAGAGAACAAGTTGAAGGAAGTTTCCTGGAACACGAAGGTTGCTGATTGCTCTAACCGATATCCCCGGCCCCGTACTCCTATAACCGTCAATCGTGCCCTGAGGCCAAAGTTGAACATCATTAAATGTGGACTTGCCAAATCCGTTGAATCTGTTAGACTTGCCAATCGCACCAACATACCTGTGCCAGTGTCCCGCACTCGGATTGAACATCGGGCCGGGTTAACTTCCTCGTCAGTTTCGTCCCTTCAAGCTGGTCCATGCAAATCAATTGGGACCTCGACTTGTCAAAAGAATACTCCCATCTTGAAGCCATGCAGTCGACTCCGGGTAGTGAATGACTGCAACCCCAGAGAATCATCTCTTACCCATTCTGGGACCCAATTTCGAATGAGTTCGAAGGGCTCGGAAACAAATGCAGAAAAGGCGCAATATCAGCGCGCTAGAATCGATTGTTACGGACGAATCAGGAATGATATGACAGGGGTTGAACCACCCCAATTCCAAACTCAAAGAAGCTTAATTGAATCCAAGAATCGGAGCCCCGGAAAGCTGTGAATCACAATTCCTTTGCATATCTTTCAGGCTCAGTGGTCGTCGGGACAAATTCGGGGTGCCTATATTACTAGTCACAGTAAATGCAGCATCGGTAGATTTTTATTCTCTTCGAACTATAACCCAAAAGACTCCAGGCTTAAGCCTTCTTGACGGTCGGTTGAATACCATGATGGAAATAGGGAAGGCTTGAGACTCAACTTGACACTGAAAGTGTTTAAAACCAACCTTGTATGCTGTCACCAGGTGCGATTGGTTGTCGTCTTCAGGTCAAGTACCTTCATACCTGACTCCATGCGGATGTTCGTAAGTGAAAATTTTCAACTTTATCCTGATCTATGGTACCAGTAGGTGGGCTCGGGACGGAGTAAACTGAATTTTGAAATTTGAAGGTCTTCACAAATTAGTTCCATCCTACGGAACATCTAGTACCTCGGGTCGATAAACCTCGGTCAACTGTGTGTTCGCTGATTTCTTGCTCCGTCACATCTCACGTTATTGATTCTGGAATGTCAATGCAATATCAAAAAGCGACTTCAATCAGAAACAGAACCCTCGAAATTTTGAGACTGAGCAGCTCCATTAGCGTTAGGAATGAGGAGAATACTATCCTATTAATGCTCTGCATTGACCAGTGATATGATCATGGTGTTAGGTGGCGCGATATGGGTGAGTATGAGGTTGGCTACAGATATGTCACCTTTGCTGTTATGGAAGATGCGCGAAATCTAACCAACCATTCGTCTTCTGATGAGTCAAAATTCAGATCCCAGGCCTAAGTGGTGACAAAAACAAAGGTGCTTGATAATGAGGCTTTCAGGCCAATCTAAAATCTTTTTGTGTTCCATCGTGCGGGATACAATCAATTTTGAAGTGAAGGTGTTAATGAAGTGCTCCCTGCATGTTCAGGTAAGAGCTTCGTTGTGGAGTAATTGCATACCTAAGAAATCAGGATCTTCATTGCCTATGGGAACAGTTTGTCCATATGTCCGCTCCTAGGGAACTAGCACGGTCGTACCCTTGTCAAAGTCTGTTGTGTTGGAATATCAAGCCGACGTCGTGATCCGGCTGAAGGTTCAAGAACCTTCTAGAACTCTTCCTTAGTATATAAGCTTGGTAGTTCGTTGTATGTACTCACTGGTTTGCAAAGGAATAAACTCTTCTCTTTTATTCCAAGCCAAACCAACCAACCTGCAACTCCGTTTTGACGACATGTTGGGTCATACGAGACACATGGAATCAATCCAGTAAGGTCCAAAGATCAGTCAGAATCAATAAGATCATGAAACCGATTGATGATAATAGGAGGAGTGAGCCAAGCCGCGAACTACCCTAACCTATTCAATGCCTTGCAAGCTCTTGTGACATGGAATCTAGAGGAAATTTGCCAATAGGACAGCGACTAGAACGCATTTCCGTTCACCTCTCGATCCATGACAAAGCATCCATGGCCTAGACTGATCGTTGACTGCGACTGAGGGTCTACTATTATATTAGATTCGCAGATCGGCCTCCAATCCGTTTGACCCTGCAATCGAACGTCCTCGCCCTGTATACTTTGATTCTACATCCCTTTTTTAATATTATTCAGTTCTTTAGATGTGCGTCTCATTCATTTTCCGAATGAGTGAGATATGGGATCATCCGAGATCTGTATTTAGAATCAGTGATTCTTACATATTGTGCGCCACAAGAGATGACTTGGTGCTAAATGTAAACCTCACTAGAATCGCCGTTAGTCAAAGTTCGCTAGTCAAAATTGGACATAACCACCAGTTGTATATCAATATCATGTCATCAGAGCAGGCATCTAATTAGCCTCCGTCAGGTGGCAAACATACTTTTGGTATGTGTCTAGATCCTTACCCATCTTCATCGTTCCCTCAATAGGTAACTAAGGGATCTACACGGTATTGCAAATACGCATCGACAAATAGGTGTCCGTTACTAATTGTGGACTAACAAGATTTTTCAAAGTAATCCATCTTTGACAAATGGGCCCTGATATATCTCAGGAGTTCAAGACATCACCAACGACTTTTGAATGATTGAGATCCCATAATATCTAATCATATACTGCTATCAGAATCCCAATCTACTCACCTCTCACCACTTGAGTCATTGGGATGGGGACGTTGCATTTTTCGTGCCTATCCGGTGGAGTATCGGCTTCACCATACCTCAAGTTTGTACATTGTGCTACTAGTTGTAGTGCATTTGTGAATAGAAAGGGGGACAATTATCCCTCCGAATGTTGAAATGCAGTTCGGCAGGAGGGTAGATGCCACCTAATCTCTGAGGATTACTCTCAAAATCTGAAATGAATCCTGTCACAACGATGAGCGATAGAACGATTGATAGAATGGTTAAACCATGTCATTTTTGAGCGGATACGGTGGTAATCCCCACTGCTCCGGTACAAAATCCTCAAGGCTTTTCAAGGTCTGGTCGGCTCTCTCTTCCCCTGAATAACCGATATCCAAGAGATTTTGATCAGGAACCCACACGACTTTAAGAGTTCAGCACCTCAGAAGTGTCTTTAAATTACTTGATACGAACCCGACATTCCCGCTCTTTTCCCTGCCTGCAATCCGAGCACGGCATCCTCGAAGACAAGCCCTTTGCCCCTTTCCATCCTTTGCTTATCCGTGATTGGGACATTGACTGAACCAACATCTCGGTAAAGGAGCTCTTTCGCGGCAGCAATGAAAATATCGGGCGCAGGTTTCCCCCTGATGTTGTAATGAGTGTCATCACCACATATCACTTTACCCTCGAAACAACTAAAAGTTGTTTGAAGATGGGCTGTTTTTAATTCATAGTTTCGTCTTCGGGATCCTGTAGCGACTGCAATGGGGATACCATGAGCCCTTAAATGTTGGACCAGCTTGTAGACTCCAGGTAATAGTTGGACTGAGGGCCATCGTTCATCTTGGAGTCGATTCCGTTGTGATCGATAATCTTCAAGAGTCAACTCTATGTCAGGAAAGAATGATAGTAAGTATTCTGCAGCTTGGCGTTCAGCTATACGAGAAAGTAATGATAGGTCAGTAGAGAAGCCCGTGTAATGCCCAAAACTCATCTTACGTTTACCCATACATCCAGCTTTGATTACCCAAGTCATTTCTTTTCCATGTTTACCAAGAATTTCATCTTTTCAAGAATTAGTCTGTAACTTCGGGAGCACAACGCGAGACTGACTCGTCACGTCGGTGTAGATTTTCTCTGAGTCTATCATCAAGCCTGGTGTTGCCAATGAGAATACGGATCGGAAAGCACAGCAATAGTAGCAGCTTGCCATCCATGTCGAAGAGAACATACTCAATTTTTTGGGAAAACCCAGTGATATCGGCCATGTAAGGAGGATATGGTTAGAATGCTATAACAATATCCTTACTCGTTTGATCACGCATCAGTTACCTCACACTATTGTACGGCCAGAACCTCGGCAAACATAGGGGGTCTATGACATCTTCAATGATTATGCTATGTATGGCACGCGTGGTAGACATAAAGCTGCTTTCATTTCACAGATGGGATCCACCAGGGCCATGGGTCCGTGTTAATTATGTCAGCACCAACACTTGAATAAGCCCAGAATGCATTTATTAGAACCGTTATCAGAACGAACCTTGGGACCCAGTGCCTGCAAAATCAGCTGCAATTGCTTCTCGAGCCTTGCCAGGGGATTGAGCCAATCATGGCTCGAAACTTACTCCCAAGGTCGAGGACAAAGCGGGAGCCCAGCGGGCTAATATAAGTGTTTGTGCTGACATAATTAACACGGACCAGTGGCCCTGATGGATTCACAGATAGTTCTATGTCACTTCTCCGTCGGTCAATCCGTTTGTTCATCTTTATCTGTGTAATCTTCGGCCTTTCATGGACTTTTGGTTTGTCTTGGGAGCTCCCAGAGTTTAGGAAGGACCCAGCTATCTTCACCTCATCACGCGCTAAACTAGCGGCGGCCTTCCGCTCAAGGAAGCAGTCCAACGTGGCTGAGATATATGGGTTACTCCATCTCGTTACTGCTGATTCGGATGAGTACCAACATGTGTTGACCAACAATATGGAACTGGATCCGACCAAACGTATCAGTTTAAATGACTATACCACTGGAAACGAAGACCTGAATTGGACTGCAGAGATGGAAAGGCTGGATAAGGAATTCCCTCTCGTTGTGTTCAGCAAGGTATGCTTTTGACTCGGAAGAGCACAAATTTTCTTGATCAGTCCAGAATTGATACCACCTGCAATAGACCTTTTGTCCGTGTGTCGCTTTCCCCAGATTCGTGGGCTCGCTTCGATACTCACACCTTCTAATTTCTCAGTTATTCCAGACAAGCTAAAAATCTCCTTTCATCATACGAGCTACAACCCCAAGCCAAAGTAATCGAAGTCGATCTGCGAGGCAAGTCACTTGCTTCTTATCTCATCCCGATGCTGTGCAATCTGAGTATAACCAATAGATGACTCTGCAGCACTCAAAGCCATTCTCACTCGCCTTACTCAGCACTCCACATTTCCCAACGTTCTCCTTCGTGGAAAATCAATTGGGGGGTGGGACGAGCTACGTGCATTACATAGTACTAATTCACTCAGAACGGTATTAGCAGAAGGCAGAGTCCTTGTGAAAAACAGCAAATTTCATTGAATGTCACACTTCCATGTATTTTTGTATGATATTTCAAGGTGTCGCATCATGAATATCTCTTACATCATGAAGTCCAACAGCTAGTAATCAAGAACCATTATTCTGTCACCGCCGTTGTTTCCGCTTCAATCATTGACTCCAGATTCAGACACCGATCATAAGCACTATCCATCATCAGCTTTCGTGTAAATAACGTGCCAGGAAGCTGAAGTATACCTGAGAATACCATTCATTCAAGGCTTGGCAGGTATAAGGAGCAGCGCAGACGGTAGGCCCCACCCACCCCACTCTATATTATAGTGAGTTAGTATCTCCCGAAACCGAGTTACAAGGATGTTTCGCACCCGCCACACTGGCCCCAGTGCGTCTGAGTTGCCCCATTGGCGGGAGCTGTAGTGGTGGTTTGGGGTGGAGTGGTGGTGTCGGGAGGAGGACTGCTGCCACCAGTGATACCGAACCAATTAAGAACATCATTGGCTTGAATCGGGATATTGTGGTCTACGTTAGCAGCACTGATAGCCTGAAAATCGGGTCCGTAGGTTGATCGGGTCCAACCAGACAAGGGTGAGTTCTGTTGAATCGATGTGGGAGTCTGACTATAGCCGAAGACGTTAGTCCATTGCTTGACACCTTCACCGAAGTTATGATAATTGAGGGTAGTATCCCTCCAGAATCAGTGTCAGTATCGATTGGAGGGATGGTGGGGCTCCACGTACAAAGTACCTTGCCAGATTTGCATCTTCGGTCGAGCACCGGTGTAGCCTGGGTAGCCGGTACGTACGAGGTCACCCTAGAAGTGAAGCAATGATTGATTTGGATACTGATTTAGCTATGAAAGGGTGGCCGCACTTACCCACTGTTGGGCAGTCATCGTGATCTGGCCGGTAGCACAAGGGGTGTTCCACATGTCGGGACCCGCAAAGCAGCCATAAGGAACGCCAGCAAATGCAGAACCGGCCATGAACAAGTCGGGGTAAGCGCCAGCCAGGACGTTTGTCATCATAGCTCCAGAAGAGAGCCCAGTCATGTAAACGCGAGACGCATCAACACCCCAACTTGAGATAGCGAAGCGTACCATGTTTGCGATGGCGATCGAGTCACCACCACCATTGTGGGTGAGGGTGGCGGTGGTGTGAACATCCCAACATCCCCCGGAGTCGGGGGCATTGGGATAAATGACAATGTACTTATATGTGTCAGCTAGGTTGGCATACTGGGTGCCAGTGAAGAAAGCCTGGGCAGTGCCTGAACAATAATGTATGGCAACGATGACAGCTGGATTTGCTGGGAGGTTCAGGGGCTTGTAGTAGTAGAACCCAACATTGGTGGGGTTTGATCCCCAATTACCGGTCTGTTGTTGAAGAGTAGATTGAGCAGCATTAGCACCCAACGCGGTGGCTAACACAAGCAGGGCTTTTGAGAGCGAAGAAAACATACCAGAGGTTGTTAAGGTTAAGAATGGATCCAGTAAGTTGCCTTTTATGAGTCCTGAATTGTCGTTCCATCATATACGATGTGCAAACCTCGTGAGCTGCTTTCGCCGGGGTTGGTGCGTCGGAAAATTGCACAATCAGAATTTTGATGAAACGTGTTACTCTAAGAGGAAGTCTAGGGAAATTCCTTTGTCGGAGAGAACAACACATCATCTTCAAGGAAATGGAGCATACAGCGCACAGAGACAGCATTGGTCGCCCGCGCCAGAGAGTAAGAAACCCAATGAACAGTTCATGATCACTGGTAATTCAGGTTATGTCCGATGTCCGATGATCTTTCGACAAAATGCCGGAGTAAACTATCCGGGTGGATGTCAACTTCTTTTTCGGAACATAAGCACAAGGAAGCTGGAAAGAACAAAGATGAAGCATCTCAATATAGAGAAGTCGAAACACTGGTTGACCGAAAGGAGATATCCTGTTTCTGTCGAGGCTGGATTATCATTGAAAGGACTTCAGTGCTTCCATCATATTGGAGTGAACAAAGAAATAGAATTCAGTCTGGAGTTCACGGCTTGTTTGGACACCGTAAAGTAGAGGATTTGCTTTACACACATCGTTTTGGAGGGCAACTTGCCAATATAGCGCAACACTTAGCCTCATATAACCAGTACTGAGTTTCCTGTCAGAGTTGCCTATCTTTTCAATATACCCAGACGATCTTCGAGGGATATATCTGGAAAATTATATGAGGAGAAGATGAAGCCCCCCATTTCGTAAAATCGTTGGAAGGTAAGTGACAGTGGTTCTTCAAGCCATTTATCTGATAAGTCTGCTGCTATACACCTCTTCTAGTTGTCTTGTAAAACGGGTTAATGGATCCCAAGCATGATGAGACAGACATCATAAATATGGTCTGTGATCTACTGAGGTTTAAGAGTGCTTTGCTGAGTCATATTAATTAACCAGGCTTCCTGACGTACTTTGGGGTAGTAGTATACTCCCGAGCTTAGTTTTCAAATCATTCCACTAGAACACAGGGAATACTATTTGGTAGAGCAGGGACCCGAGTCAACGACAGCACATGATTTATGGCTAGGACGCTGGAGTCTCTAGACCTATATTTCCGCACTAATTTTTGTGAGACATGTTAATGTCTGTGATTTGACGTATGAGAACCATTTTAGTGTATCGTAGTGTTAACAAGTCAATTTCGATTTGTCGCATTTGCTCATTCATGAACGCATGCACATCAGCGGATCAAATTGATACATTCCGCTACCCTACATTTCTTTGAAATACTTCCTCGTTAACCGGGAATTAATATTTCACGTATATCTATTTCTCCCCTCGTTCATCTACCCTGTGGTGAGACAGCTAGTGTTTTTAAATTCAGTCCCATGACACATGTGTTCATTCAACAAATCATATTGATGTCTCGAGTTCTCAGACATCATGCTAAGTGGTCCTTCTCGATCGATGGCCCCAATTTTGACATACATTTGGCGTGCAATGTATGGGCACACTCTATGTCAGTGGACAGCTATCAATCTTGTAACAAATTTTCTTTGGAATATTGACTGGGTTCTCCATAATTTAAACGACATCATCAGGGTCACTAACTTATAAAAATTCATAAAACCAGCTAACATACTATTTTTGAAGAAGGATGCATCAAGCGTAGGAACTTCTCGGATCCACCTAAGGACCTGGGTGTATAATGGTTGCGCGCGAGATGACATTGACAGGAGTATTATGAACAATTTCTGTCGCACATCAACAGACGAAACAAAGACATGAATACAAAGGTAAAAAAACGTGATGAATTGATGAAGCGAAGTAGGGACCATAATATATTGATCAACCGGACCCTGTTCATTATTGTGTTCTTTACTCTCGTTCGTTACTAATGTCTATCCTTCAAGTCCCTGGCCATATTTCTCGCAAAGAACACCTACCCCTCCACAAATCAAGCAGACCATTTCACCAGTCCCCATTTATTGTCCTGCTCCGAAAGCCAAGGCAGCAGGCAACATTTATCGCCGCCCTAGCCATCCTCCTCCTCACTGTCTATATTTCTTTGCTGCATCACTGGGCTGGCCCCGGCTCACAGATTCTGCCAGATCCAGAGAGTACAAGATCAAATCAGATATCCTTAATTCTTCAGTCCATCCACAAACATGGCACGTCTCGAATGACAAAAACAGCTGCTGATCAAGTTCATCTGACCAAAAAGGAGGAGCTTGCTGCAGTATCTAGTTTCCTGGCAAGTTTATCAAGCCGGAACCACATTCCTCTCTTTGTCGATCCGTCCAGCCCCATCGATCCTCAACTGATACTCGACTTCGACACCAGGGCTCCATGGGCTGCAAAGGAGGTGCAGGCGATGGTTGATGATGTCTGGTCAAGGAATCCGGTTTTTCTCTACTCCAAGGTTTGCGTATTGCCGGCCCGATGCAAATCAGTTGACTGACTTCTAAACCTTCAAATAGCATTATTCTTCAGCTTCGCGTGATGTAAAAGCGATCCTAGATAAATTACACCTCAAACCATCACCGACTATTATCGACGTTGATACTCGGGATGATGCTAATGTCCTCATCCCGATGCTTCAGCGCCTCACGTCGGTTCCCGATTTTCCAATTCTAATCGTCGCTGGAGAGGTCATTGGCAGCACCCAGGACGTTCATCGGTTGAACGATGATGACACATTGCGCAAGATGATCATACACTCAGGTGCATCAATTGGTGTTGGGAAGAGGAGGAAACACAAACACTAAGCCGCAACCTATTGCTTATGCCTTCACTTATGGCGCGGTTCATTGATTTGATACCGTTATAAATTTTACGGACTATTAATATTAACTCTCTGATTCAATTCCCAGACATGTGTCTGTTTTGCGAGAAATAATTCATCAAAAGATCTCTCGTACTGTCTCCGTCCACCATCTTTCATGTAGTCAGTTATTGACGAAATATCGGACTCAAGTTAAGCCTCCTTATGATATCAGGTTACCATATGAGAGTCAATCGAGCGGTGTGGTCATTTCCTTGTTAATCATTCTTTGGATTACGATTCAGGTGATGGATTTCCGTGATAAAAGGTAGCAGAGAAGGCCTAAAGATCATGTGAACGTGAGAAGATCCTTGACTTTGGGCCGAGGTGTACGAGAAACCGCGTAAGTCTTGAACCACCATTTGGTCTAGTTTTCCCCGCAGCTCCGTGAGGGGGAGGAAATGAAGGCAAGTATCGCACAGAGAGCCCTACACTCTCATATTTGCTTCCTTTCAACAGGTAGATCTCGCCTTGTCGCACCATTAATCGACTAGACCAGCTTCATATCTAACTCTGTCACATAAGCTGCCAGCATGCCTGCTAGCACCCCACCTGCTGTTGTCCCGCCACCAGCAACATCCAATCAGTTTCGGTCATTGTGACCTCGAAACTGGAGCTCACATCATGAACAGCTGCAGCTGTTTCATGTATAAACCTGAAAATGGAATGATCAATTTTGCCTCTTTTCTATCTGACAATCCTTCAGTGATTGCTTGAACTAAATAACTTAGTTGGCGTTAACCCGTTTACTCACAATTCCTTCCTCCTTTTTATTTTCTTCTCGTTTGCTTTCCCTATATGATTCAGATTAGTTGCAAGCAATCTGACCTTCACTTGTGTTTGTGTAGATAGGATGTATTTTGTGATGTATTTTGTACGCTACCGCGAACTATCGAGCACTGCATTATAAATTTATTGGATAGAAAAAATGATAATTCAGTCGTTCACATGGTTTGCTTTTGTCCAAGATATGAATCTAGGGTTCAACAGAGAACACTGTCATAATGAATATGGCTAGTGTGATCATGCATAAGATCCACAAAGAATAGTCACGAGGAGAGACCATCCAATATATGCTATGTCCTGATGGTCGTGTGTTTACCAAATCCAAGTCGACGGAGACGGAATTTATTCTAGTTGATTTTGATTGGATTTATTAATAGAACCCTCTTCGTAAATCACGCATCACGTCGTCAGTCGCAGAACATTCTTTTTGCGATCTTCAAGGCCGTATTAACGATGGACGAGCATTGTGCCCGCATTGCGCATATAGGAAACATACCATTTGTTGCTTCCGGTTTCTGGAAACCCGCCTGAAGGGACATCAGCAAGTGGATACCCTCACCGCTCTGTAGCTACATCACATCAATCCATCACTACGAAGCTAGTTTGAAATACAAGTGCGTAGGAACATAGATCTGCTATTTTAGGGACCCTGTATTTATTCTCATGCGAGATACACGTGGGATATGTGCCGGAACCGCTACCTGAGGTCCAATTCTGGACGGGCTCGTTCTCATGGGAGGTGTTAAAGTTCATGCGGAGAAACGGAAGGTTATATGTAGTAAGTCTCCTCAAGCGTTTGACGTGCGTGGGACAAATGTTATCGCAGATGGATCTTCTATATGAACGATGGTATGTTGTAGATCAAGGGGTTCATCAGAAAGCTATGTATTACTTGGATCTGATCGGGTAGAACTGGATACCTCTGGTCCTCACTGACGCTATGCAGAATTGCCTCCATTCCGGTGTATAACGTACCTGGAGTCTTCGAGCCGCTGGTTGGAAATATGCCTTAGCCTTCAATGTCCCGTGTATACAGGTTGTTCAAATTTCGTCTATGACAAACTCAAGAATTTGCCGAGTTCTTTATCAGTTTAAGGGCGTTAGCGAAAATATTCGTTGCGGTGTTATCCGGGGGTTTCCGATGCCGCATTAAACTATTGGATTACCTCACTAGTTTTCTGTTCGCTTTCTGTTGGTATCAATTGAATGTGAAACACTTTTTGCAGATACATGGGGTCATGTGTATACAAAAATATTCATCATAGCTGTCATATTGGATTCAAGCCACTGTCAGAGGACATCGTGGCGCACAGTGGCGCGCAAAAGAATGATAGGGTAACACGGACTAATTCCAATTAAAAACCTCTGATCTGCCGCGAATCATGTATCTTGTTACTCCTTATGAAGGTCTCAACTAGATTAAAGCTCGAAGCGACTCGGTGACCAGTCCAGCCAATGATTATAGAAATGGGCGCTGTTAGTTGCCGAATGACGGAGAACTGTAGAGTTTGATGGAGTCGGTTGCTCGGATAAAGTGACATCTGGTAGAGGACAAGGGTATGCTTCTGAACGAGCTTGCCGGTTAGAAGAAACGATTTCGAAGCCAACATCACCTCATCGGTCACCGTTCGCGGAGTTTGAATGCGACCTGGTCGCCGATGGTTCATTTGAATTCCAATCAAAATCTTGTTGAATCTGCAGACTAATCTGCAGACAATCTTGCCATATTCATTTCAATCTCATCCATCACAGAATCGCAGTTCACTATGGTCTTCCCTGCACGAACCAGACGAGAATTGGCAGTCAAGCCCTCCATCGACCAGAATGTTCACTCATACCGCAGGCCATGCTGAACATCTGATGATTCTACTATCCCCATATGATATGTGCTACATATTCCCTGACAGTTTTGTAGCCCGATTTGGCACAGAATACGGCAATAGAAGCAGTCAGACACGCACCTCAAATTCCGGGGTCTCTATCTTGTGAGTGGGCTCACCGTAGATGGAAAAGGGATAGTGTGGTTTCCCCATCCTATCATCGGAGGAGCGGCCAGTTTGGCTCTATTAATTCACATTGACAGAATGGACCAGGCACATCTGTTATTCTCACCCTTCTTCACCCCTTCCCATTACAGTGTTTCTAAAACTCTAATAATTATCTAGTTAGCGATAATTCAGGTCCTTCGACGATAGAATGTGTCGTTAACGGTCCGAAAACCCCATCAGCCTTTCATTCGCCTGGCCTGTCAGTTTTCCGTTAAATCGGAGTGGACCAGCCTTGACCGTTCTCTGCTCCTTTTCACACCAGTGACCCTCCGCTCTAGCAAATGGATCACCAATTTCTACCGTTCATTCCTGGATCCTCCACTATGCAGCGTGCCACATGCACCGGCATCCGCATCCGTTCTCCATCTGATGCTCGGGTGATATTCCATGCCGTCCTCCTTGGCATCCTCCCAATGGTTACGCGACGACTTGATACGGAAGAACGAAGTATGATTTCTCCTGGTGCTGTTTATGTATGGGAAGAACGCGGTCCACAGGCGGAGTTAACTGGGGTAAGTAGACTACCAGTATCTTTTATTTTCAAGCACCTCTAACATGTTTGTCATACTGAAGGTCGGCATCGAGCGTTGGACTGATGGTGCGATGCTTTTGATCTATTAATCACATGGGCCTTAATGAGATATAAAAAGGTATTCGTTGGGGCCCTTCAAGAGTGCGAGAAGTAGGCTACTATGTTACCCACTTATGCCCCTGCCAATTGATTGCTTCCCTAGGGGTTCCTTTTTTATCATGAGAAGCAACCACAGAAACATTTGTTTTCGGAGTCACAAAGTGCTCCCGACGATTCGTAAGTGTTGTATCACTTCGTCATTATAATCTCAGGGGCTCAACTCTAATGATTCCTTCCATATGATTTCAGATTCGATCCTAATCTTCATATTTTAATCAAACAAACATACACTGTCTTCGTGGATACCCCAAGGGGACAAAGAAAGTGGCATCTGAGTGAGTTCCCTTACAGATATTCTTTTGGCATGGTTTTATTCGCGATCCAGTCGCTTACTTCACAGAAGACTCGCTAAAGCAACTTTGTTCTATTGATGACATACCTCCCTTAAGCAGCATACTCGTCCCTCATGGCAATTACAAGAGTGCACGGTCTGCCAAGGGTAGGCCAGATCATATCTTTAATTCCGAGTCTGAATCCGAGTTTTCCCGGATCGAACATGTTCCCTATAAGCATGGATGCT
>Ga0153942_1000228_pt1 | contig 20920 bp, 16 predicted proteins | sample TSNJ026MetaG_FD_104731 | JGI IMG/M metagenome (GOLD analysis project Ga0153942, IMG submission 104731) | Attine ant fungus gardens microbial communities from New Jersey, USA - TSNJ026 MetaG | ecosystem: Host-associated > Fungi > Mycelium > Unclassified | place: USA: New Jersey, Brendan T. Byrne... | reverse complement strand
GGGGGATTAAGATGAAGTTACCGGTTTTTGAAAAGTATATAGAAGAACTGCTTGAGAAGAGCACTTTGGATATACCTGCCTGGAATATTGAAAATGCAAGAACGGGACAGAAGGCCGGGTGGAATTATGTGGACGGCTGTATGGTTCTGGCGCTGCTGGAAATCTTTCAGGCAACGGGCGGAGAGAAGTATTATCATTTTGCCGATGCTTTCATTGACCACAGGGTAATGGACGACGGCAGTATCGCAGGGTATCAAGTGGAGGAATATAACATTGATCATATAAATGCCGGTAAGACATTGTTTGCTTTGTATGAAATCAATGGAAAAGAAAAATACAAAAAAGCAATCGAACTGATCTACAGCCAGGTACAGACCCAGCCAAGGACAGCAGAAGGAAATTTTTGGCATAAGCAGATCTATCCCAATCAGGTATGGCTGGACGGAATGTATATGGTACAGCCTTTTTATATGGAATATGAAACGGTGTTTAATGATAAGAAGAACTATGATGATATTTTCAGCCAGTTTGCCAATGTGGTAAATCATATGCGTGATTCTGTGACCGGACTGTACTATCATGGATATGATGCTTCAAGAGAAGTATTCTGGTGTGATAAAGAGAGCGGATTGTCAAAGCATTTCTGGCTGCGGGCAATTGGCTGGTATGCCATGGCACTGCTTGATACGCTGTATAAATGTGATGCATCTGCCAGCCACAGGGAGGAGTATGAGAATCTGAAAAGAGTATTCGTATCCTTAATGGATGATATGCTGAAATATCAGGATGAAAGCGGAATGTGGTATCAGCTTCCGGCGCTGAAGGGACAGGAGCATAATTATCCTGAAACCAGCGGAAGTGCAATTATGGCATATTCCCTTTTAAAAGGTGTACGGCTTGGCTTCCTTCCTGAATCTTACCGGGAGTATGGTAAGAAAGCCTTTCAGGGAATATGCAGCAGATATCTGACGGAAAAAGACGGACACTTAAGCCTGGGCGGAATCTGCCTGGTGGCTGGGCTGGGCCCTGCAGATAATAGACGCAGGGATGGAAGTTATGCATATTACATGTCAGAACCCATTGTGGAAGATGATGCCAAGGGTGTCGGTCCGCTGCTTCTGGCTTATGCTGAGCTTCGCAGACTGAAAGATTAGACTTTCAGTGTCTGCTATCCCGCCAGGTGTATCCCAATCAGACAAGGATACCCAAATGCTCCAAAAGGATTTTTGCACCCATGACAATCAGGATAATGCCTCCGGCCAGCTCCGCTCTGGAACGGTAACGAGTGCCGAAAGTATTCCCAATTTTAACCCCTGCCATGGAAAGGAGAAAGGTGATGATCCCAATCTGCACGACAGCGGCAACGATATCAACCTGGAGAAAAGCCAATGTGATACCAACGGCCAGGGCATCAATGCTGGTAGCCAACGCCAGGAAAAACATGGTTTTGGCATTCAGGGAATCATCCGGTAATGATTCTTCCCCGGAAGTAAAGGCATTTTTAATCATGGATGCACCGATTAGTGCAAGCAGGATAAAAGCAATCCAGTGGTCAATGGAGGTAATATAGCTTTCGAAACGGCTGCCAAGCAGATAGCCGATCAGCGGCATAAACGCCTGAAAGCCTCCGAACCAAACCCCGACGATAATGGTTTTTTTGAGTGAGAGCTGCCGAATCGCAAGACCCTTGCAAATAGATACTGCAAAAGCGTCCATTGACAGGCCAACTGCAATGGCAAATAAACTGAATAAACTCATGGTTGCTCCTTTTCTCATATGGAGGGAAACAGTGCATGGTGAATCGCAAAGACTCATAGACAATAAGCGAAAATCCGCTGTTGTCTATGAGTCTCGTTATCACAATACAAAATCGGTACTGTATCATTCGTATTGCTAGATAATACCAGATGACAAGAAATGCCATCATTGTGTTGATATTATCACAGCTGCTGCTGAAACTACTCCCTCACAGGTAATAAGATATTATGTTTTTATATATTAGCTTATGAAAACAGTTTTGTCAATAAGGAACAAAATGATTTCTGGGCTTGCTTTTCTTATTTGTTTGTTCTAAAATGATATTTATAGAATCGTCTTTACGATATGGATCTGAATAGGAAAAAAGACATAACTTAATGGGTTATTTTTTAATATGAGGAGGTAATTAATAAAATGCTCACAAAATCACCGTTGTTAAGCATTATAATTCCAGTATATAACGTTGAAGATTATCTGTCTCAGTGCATTGATAGTGTGTTAAACCAGTCTTTCAGAGATTATGAAATAATACTTGTAGATGATGGTTCTACAGACAGATGTCCTGCATTATGTGATGAATATGCAGCAGTCGAAGAACGTATAATGATTGTTCATAAAGAAAATGTTGGAGCATCTGGTGCAAGAAATTCGGGAGCGGATGCCGCATCCGGGAAGTATTTGCTCTTTATTGACTCTGATGATTATATTGAAAAAGATTCTCTTGAAAAAATTGCGCAATATTTGATAATTGATGGTGATTGTGATGTTATTTTTTTGAATTCAATTGGATTCTTAAAAGACGGTTCATATACAGATTTCGGATATACTTATAATAAGGATATGGTCTATAAAAAGAGCAGGAACGAAGTATTGGAATATTTCATAAGTATTTCACAGTTTCCAGTCGCTCCTTTTACCAAACTAATCAGACGGCAATTTATTATGGATAAAAATATATCTTTTACCGAAGGACTTGATTGTTGTAATGATCTTGACCATATGATAGGACTGATAATTGCTGCTGAATCTTTTAATTGCTTTGATTTTCCATTTTATTACTACCGATGTTTTCGAGAAGGTTCTCTTTCCACAGGTCGGCATGACAAACTATTTCGTTCCTTACTATTTATTTTTGAAAAATGGGATACTTTATCGAAAAAGGAATGTGTCGAATGCGCTTCCGTAATTCATAGAATATTGGCTTTTGAGTATTGTCCCCTTTTATGGCATTATTATAATTTAAATAAAAAGGAAAAACCTGTTTATAAAAATAGTATAAAGAAATTTGCTTTCTTAATGTCATTATCGAACGATAAGCGGATTATTCTGACAAATATTGTTTATAAAATATTCGGTTTGAATATTGTTTCATGTCTTATAAATTATTATTACATTGTAAAATTCAGATTTAGGAGATAATATAAGTATGCAGGTAATGAAAGAGCCTCTAATGAGTATAATCGTTCCAGTATATAATGTAGAGAAATATCTGTGCACATGCGTGGACAGCATCCTCTCTCAGTCATTTAGAGATTATGAATTGATTCTTGTAGACGATGGCTCCCCAGATAGCTGTCCGGTTTTATGTGATGAGTATGCAGCCAGTGATAAACGCATAAAGGTTATCCATAAAAAAAACGGCGGATTATCAGACGCCAGAAATGTGGGAATAGATGCGGCAATAGGTAAATATTTGCTTTTTATAGATTCCGATGATTATATTGCTGAACAATCGCTCGAAAAAATTGATCAGCACTTAAAAATAGACGGAGATTGCGATGTTGCTTTTTTAAGCTCCGTGGTTGTTTTTAACGATGGCTCATTTTTGAGAATTGGCTATCATTATGATAGAAATATGATATATAAGAAAAACCGAAATGAAATACTAAAATATTTTATTAATATTTCACAATTTCCTTCTTCGGCATGTATTAAACTTATCAGGAGAAAATTTATAAATGATAAAAAAATATACTTTACAAAAGGAATCCTTTGTGAAGATTTTGATCATTCAATGGAACTGCTGCTATCTGCTGATTCTTTTAACTATTTTGATTTTCCATACTATTATTACCGTTCTTTTCGGGATGGAGCTATTTCCAGCAGTAGTCATACCAAGTTGTTTTATAGTTTAATATATATTATAGAAAAATGGTATAATTTATCACATAATATTTATATAGATTATTCTTTAGTTATAAACGAAATACTTTCTGATAAATACTGTCAGCTTCTATGGTATTATTATTCATTAAGCAAAAAGGAAAGAGCTGAGTATAAAAGTGTTATGAAGAAATACTCCGAGCTTATGAATTCATCAAATAACAAGCGTGTTATATTAATAAGATTTGTATACAGATTATTTGGTCTGTATATTGTTTCTGATCTTATAAATTTATATTATTCTTTTAAACTAAAGCCAAAAAAATAAATGTAATCAGCTATTATTATCTTGATTTCTTATGATGGAATAAACAATATATAGTGGTTATCCATGAAATGCACGACAAACCGAATAATCTATTACAAAAACGTAATAGTTTAATAATATTATCATTTGAGCAGTTTAATAGCCATGTTAATTTGTGTACTTTCTCTTTGTATTCTTTTTTTGCCTTGTATGATAACCCTCGATACCTTGGCAATAATATCCAAAAGTTTCTCAAGCTCCAGTTATTTATAACCGAAGCATATTCCCTATATGTCGATTCGGCAAGTTCTGTCCATTTTGTTATTATGTAAAGCAAATCCGTAAACATTCTGATTGACCGCACATTCATCACAGAACCTTCTCTGCCTTCTCTATAATAATAGAAGTCATAATCAATGACATTATAAGTCTTGGCATGTAGAAACAGCTTAATCATAAAATCTACGTCTTCGCATATTATATTCTCAGTAAAATAAATATCATTTTGAATTATAATATCCCGCTTTATTAATTTTCCCCAAACGCAGTCGGGGAGACCATTTGCTATATTGCTTAAAACTTCTCTATGATTTTTCATAAAAAAATCTTCTTTTTCAAATTTTGTGTGAAGTTTTATAGTACCATCAGGATATACAGTTGAGGAGTTTAAAAAAAACAGATCGGCTTCACCGTCATGACTAACAGCAGAAGCAATTTTTTCCATAGATCCATCTTTAATGTAATCGTCAGAATCTATGAATAGGATATATTTCCCTTCAGCTCTTTTAATCCCTTCGTTACGCGCCGCAGAAGCTCCTCCATTGTCTTTATGTATGACCTTCACACGGTGGTCTCCTTCAGAATATTTGTCGCATATATCAGATGAAGAGTCTGTAGAACCATCATCTATTAATAATACCTCAAAATCATGAAAATTTTGACGTTCTAGAATACTATTCAAGCATTCTGAAATGTATTTTTCAACGTTGTATACGGGAATTATGATACTAATAAATATATTATTTCTCATATCGTTTCTCCATTTTCAAATAATAATTAAGCGTTATGGATAAAAGCCTCAAACCAAATAATTTATAAAATATTTTTATAAAAAATGACTTCTTGGTTTTAGTTATGTTTAACAGCCATGACAATTCATCCAATGTATTTTTATATATACTTCGGTTTTTATTTTCTTTATTTCCATACATCAGCACAAGATCATAATAGTGGTGATACATAAAAAGACATATGATATCTTCAAATTCTTTATACGCGCCTACAGATAAGTTTAACCACTTCAATATTATAAAAATGATATCGGAAAATTTTTTTTCTGAAAATTTCCACAATATAGATCCTTCTCTTTGCTGGCGGTAATAATAATGTGGATGTTCGCAGCAGTCAAAGTGATCTGCATGCAGATATAATTTTATGCTCCAATCAACATCCTCACATAGGATCCCCTTTGTAAACATTATTTCATTTTTGAAAATTAAGTCACGTCTTACTAATTTTAAACATGCAGAAACGTGAAATTGTTGCCCTTTTGCCAAATATTCCAGTATATCTTCTTTATTTCTATTTCGGAAAATTTCTTTTGTAAAACCGGTACCAAAACATGTCACTTTACCATCAGGATACAGACAAAAGGCATTTAAGAATAAGATATCTACTTCACCAATGTATTTTATTGTTTGAGAAATTTTTTCAAACGAAGCATCTGCAATAAAATCATCGGAATCCAAAAAAAGAAGATATTGACCAACAGCAGCAGAGATTCCCGCATTTCTGGCATCTGACAATCCCCCATTTTCTTTATGTATAACCTTAACAAACTCATTAGCGGCAGCGTATTCATCACATATTGCCGGACAGCCATCAGGAGAACCATCATCTACTAAAATCAATTCATAGTTTTTGAAGCTTTGATTAAGTACGCTGTCAACGCTGGATTTTAGATATTTCTCTACATTATATATGGGAATAATAACACTTATTAAAGGTGGTTTGACAATCATTATTAATATTTTCTCCTTGAGCTGTTTATTTGATAAACTTAAGATAGTGGAATATCTCCTTGATTTCATTCTTATCAAACAATATAAATATATTTATTATCAATGCGATACAACTACAAATCAAAGCGGCGATAATAAATATTGGCCATGTGCTTACATTCCATATAGATTTATAAATAAAGCATATCACTAACATTACTATATTACAGAGAAGTCCTTTAAAAATTGATACATATAGCGTCCACCATTTTATATTCAGGCATCGGGCTGCATAAACAGGTGTAAAAATAAGATTCCTTATTAAAGAAAAAAATAAGGAGACTAAAGGTATCAAAACAACACCAAATGATGTTACTTTTAGTAGTATGGCTATAATGGCTGTATTTAAAATTCCCGTTATTAATAATACAATAGAAGAGAGTTTAAGTTTATTGGTTACTGTAAACACAGAATGAATTGGCTCAATACTTCCGGTTATTGCTAAAGGAATAATCGTTAAATTGGATAAAAGATATAAAAAAGCTGTTTCTTCATCTGGCAGCCATAATGCAAAAAAGGTATCGCCAAATATGATTAAAAATGAAAGAGGAATGGCTATAATTAAACTCGTAATTTTTATGGATAAGTTTATAGAATCCAACAGCTCTCTTTTCTTTTTTTGTGCATATAGAATTGTGAATTGCGGTACAAATACAGTTACCAAACTTGATATAAATGATATAATAAAGTTTGGAACGGTTTTTGATAAAGAGTATTTACCAGCTAAAGCGGAACCAATAAATATATTACTGATTAAAAGATCAAGATTATTCAACAATACCCAGCTTAATTGATTTACCGTATTCCATAATCCGGATTGTAATAGCTTTTTTATAGCTGAACTGCTATATATCTTCCAAGATAGTATAACCTGGGGCAGTAGTTTTTTTGTATAGTGGATATTGGCAAAAAGCATATAAACAGTTACTGCCAGCGAAGAAAGTATCAAATAATATATTTTAGGCTCAAAGAACCAAAAGAGTAAGATTGTTATTACAAGCTTAATGATATTACCCTCTATATTTCGATATGAATTGAGTTCAAGTCTGTTTGTACTGAAGGTGGCAACATTAAATACATTACCTATTAATGATATAATTATATTTATAAATACAAAACCAAACGATAGCTTTACATCATTTATAATAGCATGAGGTACATTAAAAATTTTATCTATATAGGTAACTATGAAAATGGAAGGTATCATTAACAAAGACGCAATAATGATGTTAGCTTTGAATACTGAATTAAAATATATATTTGCCTGTTCATTATTATTTGAGTTAATCTCAATTGATATGAATCTGCTTGCCATGGAGTTTAATGCAGAAGTGAGAATCGATGTATAGTTTATCATATTATAAGCCAACGGAACAAAACCGTATGCCTCGCTGCCAACCTTGCCCACCACATAAGGGGTAAGGGCAAATGTCAAACCGGCATTAACGGCAAAAGCAATAAAATTTGAAATCAAATTAATGGAAAGCTGCTTATTTTTCATTTTTAGTACTCCATCTTCTCTTTCGGCGGACATAATTCCAATAGGTTGAAATGAGCTTATTCAACTGTGCAGCTCACTTTATTTTTTCAAAAATTCCAAGTGCAATTGAAGTAAGACGCAATCCAAAAATATTATAGAATAATCTTACAAATAAAACACGCCGATCTTTTGTTTTTTTCAATAACCATGTGTATTTTTTTACTTCTGCTTTGTATTTTTTTCGCCCGTGACAATCAATTTTATTAAATCCCGATAGTAATAAACAATACTGGAATGCAAAGTAACTATATATTACATCGGAAAATGTTCTGTAAGCAGAATTTTCTGTTGTTGCGCAAACCCATTTAGATATAATAAATAATAAATCTGTAAATTTTTTTTCCGAATAGGAAAAAGTACAAGAATCCGCTCGTTCTTTTCTATAATAGTATATATATGAATCGCAATAATTATATGTTTTAGCGTATAAATAGAGTTTCATACTAAAATCCGTATCTTCACCCCAAATAATATCATTAAAAAAAATATCATTAGAGATTATCAATTCTCTCTTCATTAATTTTAAACATGCGCTGGTATTAAAATCAGAGATGGAGGTTAAAAAGGTTAGGGCTTCCATGTGGCTTCTTTTATAAAGCTTATCTTTATGAAAAACATCATCAAAATATTTTATATTATTATCGTTATAATAATATGCTGCATTTAATAATATAACATCTGTTTTCCCATCGCTCTTTAATAATTCTACAACATTTATTAAAGAATCATCTGCCAGTAAATCGTCACCATCAATAAAAAGTAAATATTCTCCGATTGCAGCATGTATTCCGGCATTTCTTGCATCCCAGGCTCCACCGTTCTCTTTATGAATCACTTTTATACGCTTATCATCTGCGGCATAATCGTCACATATGGCAGGACACGAATCCGGAGAACCGTCGTTTACCAAAATCAATTCATAATCCATAAATGATTGATTCAGAATGCTATCCACGCAATTACGTAAATATTTTTCAACCTTATAGACTGGTATTATAATACTCATTAAGGTTACATTTTCATTCGGCATACACTTTATCTCCTTAGACTAAATTATAAAGACAGCAGATATCTTGTGTCAAATTGTAGGTTTATAGTACCTATATTAATTAAGGCAATAAGCCTCAACGGGATGTTTCATTATAACAAAGACGAATTGCTAAATCAATATAATTAAAAATATTTTAAACTTGCTTTTCTTTTTATACTGTTCTAAAATAGAATTCACATAATCGCCCTTTAGTCATGTGAGAACATAGGAGATAAAGGTTGGCGAAAATAGAGCAATGGATATGTGTGTAAAGCAGCACAGATGGGAGCCAATGTGAAAAATATATGTTTTTTTTCCGGAGACATAACAAGATGCGGCGGTACGGAAAGAGTGGCAGTCCAGATTGCTTCCGCACTTGCGGACATGGATGAGAAATATGAGATAACGATAATCAGTCTGATGGAAGCAGCAGAATCACCATTTTTTGACATTCCCTGTAATGTACGCAGACATGTCCTGCTTTCAAAGCCGATCAGTCCTATTAACAGGGCCATACTGCATTTTTCCTCTGTACTTTACCGACTCATAGGTTTTATCAGACATAATCACATTGATATTATCATCGATGTGGATGGTGTACTTGATGTATTTTCGCTTCCTGCAAAAATATTTACAAAGGTAAAGGTTATATCCTGGGAGCATTTTAACTTTTATGCAGATCTGGGTAATAAATACCGCTCATACATAAAAAGATTATCAGCCCGTTTCGCTGATTATATCATTGTACTTACAGAGGAAGATAAGGGATATCATGAAAAGGAATTAAATTTAAAATGTCCCATAGAATTTATCTATAATCCCCTTCACATGGGATGTGAGGTTAGTTATAACACGGATTCCAGGAAAATAATCAGTGTTGGCAGGCTTAATACACAAAAAGGTTTTGATATGCTGATTGATGCTGCGAGAATTGTATTTGCAAAGCATAAAGACTGGTCATGGATGATCGTTGGTGAAGGGGAAGAAAAAGAAGTTCTTGAAAATAAAGTTAAGGAATACAATCTGGACAAGCATATATTCTTTAAAGGAAATACTAAGAACATTGAAGATTATTATAAGGATGCTGCAATATTTGTGCTTACGTCACGATTTGAAGGTTTTGGTCTGGTTATTACGGAAGCCAAATTATACCGCCTTCCGGTTGTCAGCTTTGAATGTAAGGCAGGACCGAAAGAATTAATACGAAACCAACATAATGGTTTTTTAATTCCATGCTTTGATATAGAGATGATGGCTGATAAAATAAATTTACTAATTGAAAACGATCAGCTTCGGGTAAGGTTTTCCGACAATGCTTATGATGACACTGCCAAATATGATTATCCCGCTGTCCTGCAAAAGTGGGAGAAGATATTTCATTCCTTATAAAAATATATCTAAAATGTGACGTTTGTTATTATAAAACTTGCATTTACAAACAGTAAGAGCGGATTGGAATATTATAGTAAAAAAGGCTTATATTTCCTTAAATAATACTTCTTTACAACATGCCCATAGATATGATAGACTATGAATGGTTCTACAATACTACACACAACCGGAACTATAAATATACATATATTTGCCGGAACTTTTTAGTATCATAACTCTGTAAGGAAGAAATTATGAAATTATTAATTATTATTCCAGCTTATAACGAAGAAGCCAATATTGGAAAAGTAGTGGAAAATATAAAGATGAATTATCCGCAATATGACTATATTGTTGTAAATGATGGTTCAAGAGATATGACTTCAGGCATATGCCATGAGAACGGGTATGATATTCTTAGTCTGCCGATTAATCTGGGATTGGCTGTTGCTTTTCAGACCGGTATTCGTTATGCCTGGCTGAATGATTATGACTGTGTCGTTCAGTTGGATGCGGACGGACAGCATTTACCGAACTATATAGGTCCCATGCTGGAAGAACTGCAGAAGGGAAACGATATCGTTATCGGTTCCCGATTTCTTATGAAGGCAAAGCCCAAATCATTGAGAATGCTTGGAAGTATCATGATTTCCAGGGCAATCAGGTTAACGACCGGAGTGAAGCTGACCGATCCCACATCTGGTATGAGAATGTTTAACCATAATATGATTCGTGAATTCGCAGAGAATATAAATTATGGACCCGAACCGGATACCATATCATTTTTGCTGAAGCAGGGTGTTAAGATATCAGAAACAGCGGTGGAGATGCATGAGAGGCTTGGCGGGAAAAGTTACTTTAATGCAGTCAAGTCCATAGAATACATGTTCCATATGCTTTTATCCATACTGGTAGTTCAAAACTTCAGAGTACGTTATTAAAACCAAGGGAGGCAGCATCATGACAGTATTACTCCGAATTATTTTAGTCCTGTGTTCCTTAAGTACATCGGCAATTATGCTGAGGAAGATACGGCAATCCAAGTTACAGATTGAATACATTGTATTTTGGGTATTTTTTGCGGTTATTCTGATTATTCTCAGTATATTCCCCGATCTGGCTGTTTGGGGATCAAATGCCCTTGGAATATATTCACCGCCCAATTTTGTTTTCCTTATTATATTATTTATGATGATTATTAAGATATTTTTATCCTCAATTGAAATATCCAATCTTGAATATCGTATCAAAGAATTGGCACAAAAGCTGGCAATTGATGAAGCACAAAGTAAAAACAGTCATAATAAAGATACGGAGAATGAGTCTCATACTGAAAAAAATGCAGAAAAATAATATAAAGAAATTTACAGGAGCAGCAGATAATGGAAGTGTTACTAATAGGAGGATCTAATAATTTTGTAAATGAGCTGATCAGTAAATTAAATAAAGAAGGGCACCATGTCTATATACTGACAGGTAATCGGTATCATGAATCTGCCTACAAAGGGGCATTTGAAAAATATGAGTTTCCATATGATTGTGATTCTCTGAATGAAATATTTGACAGTGTGAATCCTGATGTAGTTATATTTATGGGAGCTTATGATACAAATTTCAATTGGTTCAATGCCAGGAAAGAGGCTGTCCGATATTCAGCAGGTTTGCAGAATATACTGATGGTTTTTTCTTTGTTGAAAAAAAGACGTTTTATTTACCTGTCTTCCCAGGAAGTATTTCAAGACTCTTTTTCCTATAATATTGAGGAAAGGGAGTCGGTGACTGCCAGGGATTTCCATACCATGGCCATTGCCCAGGGAGAGGAGCTGTGCCTTAATTATCAAAAGACTTTGGGCATAGATATGATTATCCTGCGGCTGGATCAGGTGTACAATTTTCCCACGAAGCTGACAGAAGCCAATAATGTCTGCGCATATATGTGTATAGAGGCATTGAAGCATGGTGTCATTTATGCCAACGGCAGTAATATCTTTTCGCTGTTGTTCATACCTGATGCGGTGGAATTCGTATATCTTATTGTGGCGTGCAAAGAGCATAAAGAGTTACTGTACCATATTTCCTCTTCTGTGCCTGTCAATGAAATGCAGTTGGCTGAAATGGTGCGGGAGAATATGGGAGGAAATGTTAAGATAGAAGATAATACTTCCGGAGAAATATATCGTGTTGTATTGTCCGGCAAAACCTTTTATAACGAATTTAATGTACGTGCATTTAACCGTGTGGAAGATGTTGTCAGGGATATGGCATCTTATATAAAGCGTCACAAGAATCGCTTTTTAGAAGAGGGAGACTCCGGTAATACATTCTTTACCAGACTCAGGCAGAATTTAATGAAGACACTTAGGGTGACGGCACCATTTGTGGAGAGTATCGTGGGATTTATTCCATTTTTTATATTGAATAACAGGGCTGTGGGAAGCGAGTATTTTGCCAAACTGGATTTATTTCTGATCTATGTATTGTTATTTGCAATCGTACACGGACAGCAGCAGGCCACTGTTTCAGCTGTGCTTGCAGTGATCGGTTATTGCTTTGGGCAGATGTACAGCCATACAGGGTTTGAAGTCCTGCTGGATTATAATACCTATATCTGGATTGCTCAGTTATTCATCCTCGGCCTCTCCGTGGGGTACATTAAGGATCAGTTGACTTTAATCAGAGGTGACGGTGACAGGGAGATCAATTATCTGACAGGCCAGCTGAATGATATCAAAGATATCAATACAAGTAATGTCAGGATGAAGAATATCCTGGAGACCCAGATTGTCAATCAAAATGACAGTTTAGGGAAAATCTATGAGATTACTGCCGGTCTGGATCAATATGAACCGGAGGAGGTTCTTTTCTATGCGGCGGAGATTCTGGCCAAGCTGGTTGGCAGCGAGGATGTGGCAATATATACCATTGCCAACAAGTCCTATGCCAGACTGTTTTCCGCTACCTCTGATAAAGCCAGAGAGTTGGGTAATTCTTTGAACTATACGGAGCTGCCGGATATGTATAATGTCCTTTTGGAACACAGGGTGTATATCAATAAAAGTCTGGCGGATAATTATCCGGTAATGGCTGACGCTATTTATTCGGAAGATGAAATGCAGCTGATCCTGATGGTATGGGGAATTCCCTGGGAGCGTATGACATTGGGACAATCCAATATGCTTGCGGTGATCGGTTACCTGATTCAGAATGCGGTATTGCGGGCCAATCGGTATATTGAAGCTTTGGAGAATCAGCGTTATGTTGAGGGGACAAATATACTGGAGGTAACAGCGTTTTCTTTGCTGGTAAAGGCATATTTACGTGCAAGGCGTAAGAATCTTACCCAATGTGCGGTTCTGCTGATTGAGGTGGAGAGCGGCCAGCAGGAAGAAGCAGGCGTTAAGCTTTCGAAAATGCTCAGGCAGACGGACTTTTTGGGGAAAATGGAAGACGGCAGGCTCTATGCCCTGTTGGCAAATACGGACGATCAGTCAGCGAATTTCGTTATCAACAGGTTTACATCTGCAGGATATCCGTGCCGGGTAGAGGAGGAAATGAATGTTTGACATGGGATTAAGGGAATGGATCGTACTTACCATCGTTATTGTGAGTTCCATTATTTCCATTATGTATATAGTATGGGGAATGGTGATATACCCATTGATAAAGAAAGACATATTGCAGGAAGAATATAGTCGGATGGGATATCTGCTGCGGGGAATTGTAATGTTGTTGTGTCCGTTGGTTGGTCCGGGATTTTTTCTGGTTGGTCAGGTTATTTACTTATTAAATTTCCGCAGCGATGTGGATCTGGAGGACGTAATCTTCAGCAAGGACCGTGTGAAAACATTTACCAAGGCTGATGATGACCTGGGACGGGATATGGCGCCATTGGAAGAAGCCCTTGCAGTCAGTAACAAAGATGATCTTCGTACGCTGATGATGAACATTGTAAGAGGGGATGTGCAGAAGACCCTGACATCCATTTCCCTGGCATTGAATAGTGAGGATACGGAGACTGCGCATTATGCGGCTTCGGTGCTCAGAGATGAACTGAATGATTTTCGCATGACTGCTCAGAGGATTTATAAGCAGATTAAGGAAGCAGATGAGGATCAGATCAAATATGCCCAGTTTCTGCTTTCCTATATGAATTGTGTATTGGAACAAAAGGTCTTCACCAGTATGGAACAGGAATCCTTTGTCCGGATGATGGAGGAGGTAGGTGATATTCTTTATGAAAAGGAAAGCAAGCTGCTGGAGAGTACCCAATATGAATGGATCTGTTCAAGGCTTATGGAAATAAAGGAATATGATCTTGCCGAAAAATGGTGTATCAGAGGAATGAAAGAGCATCCGGAGGAACTTGGTGCCTATACATGCCAGCTTAATTTTTATTTCACAACGCAGAAGAAGGAGCAGTTTTTTGAAGTAATGGAGAAACTGAAGAAATCCAGAATCATTTTGGACAGCAAGACATTGGAAATGATCAGATTGTTCAGCCGGGAGGTAAGTTCATGTCAATGAAGCTGTTGACTATATTGCAAACTACAGAAGCTTTTGTATTGTATATGATATTAACAGTGTTGCTTCCATCTTTGGTATTTTCAAGGAAATTTAAGCATTTTCATTTTACTGTCCGTTTTTTCCTATATTTTGTGATTGGTAATTTTTATATTATAAATCTGGTATATATACTTCAGCTTATCCATATATCCAACCGGTTTACCCTGATTGCGGGAACTGCTTTGCCTGCTGCCCTTGTGTTATATAAATCAAATAGCGGCATGATCAGTGAGCTTTATAATAAGTACTCTGTAATTATTAATAAAATATATTACAGGCAGATGAGGCAAAAGACACTGCGGCTAAAGATCAGAAGGTGGTGCAGGAGCAGGCTTAAGAGGTTCTTTAAATGGTTTTGGCAGCTGCTGCACCGAAGGATCCTGGATATTCTATTGGTTACCGGGCTGACGGTATTGATGCTGTGGCTGTTCGGAAGCAATCTGCTTACTACTTATGGATATACTACTTCCGATATGCCGATCCATAACTATTGGATCAATTATCTTGGAAAAAATGAAATCTTTGTGGCAGGTGTATATCCTTATGGGTTCCACTGCGTGATTTATTTCATTCATGAAGTATTCGGTATGGATACCTTCGTACTTTTGCGTGTATTCTGGATGACCCAGACATTTTTAATTCATTTTGTACTGCTGGCATTCCTGAAGTATTGTTGTAAGTCCCGATATTCTGCTTATATCGGGGTTGGGTGTTATATTGCGCTGCCGGTATTTTTGCCAGAGACCTACTCCCGGTTCTTCAGTACCTTGCCCCAGGAATTTGGTATGCTGTTTATCCTTCCCTCCATTTGCTTTGCAATTGCTTTTTTTAAGGAAAGGAAGATAGAACTGGAGCTGAGGATACAGGATAAGTGGGGTGATTCCAAGTGGTACCTTCTTGGTTTTGCCATGAGCTTCAGCATGACATTCTCCATACATTTTTATAATATGATGATTGCGGGATTGTTCTGCGCAGGAATAGCAATTGGTTACTTTTTCCGTTTTTTCAGAAAAGGATATTTTGGAAGGGTGGTAATCACTTTCGTTCTCAGCATGGTAGTAGCCATATTGCCAATGGGTATTGCATATGTAACAGGGACACCACTTGAAAGCTCACTTTATTGGGGAATGGGGGTTATGTCGGGTGAAGTCGAGGGGGTTATGGAGGAAGAGATTTCTGATGAAACACATATACCGGAAGAAGGAACAGAAGTATCAGAGGAAGCGGGTATCATAAACCGTCTGAAGGATATTGGTTCCCGGGCAAAAGGTCATTATTATCACAATATGTATCGATGGGTGCTGGACGGTGAAATACCGTTTATACTTAATTCTGTATTTGTATGTATGGTGATTTTACTATTGGCAGCTATTGTCTGCTTTGTTTTGAAAAGAACTGATTATGGTGCCTTATTGATTTCTGTGGATGTATATATGCTGTTGATGTCAGTCTTGCTGATATCCGGAAAAATGGGGATACCGGAATTAATGGATGCCAGCCGGTGCGGTATATTTTATAATTATTCACTGCCTATACTATGGGCACTGGCATTGGATTCCACTCTTTATGTACTGCTTGGCGGTATAAAGAAGAAAATGGTTCTTAATATCATTTCTCTTGTGTGTGCGGCGGCAATCGGCATAGGCCTTGTATCTGAGTATGGATGGAAGAAACCGATGCTGATAGATGGATTGCAGCGTAATGAAGCAGTCACCTGCCTTACGAATATTATATATGAAAATGACGACTTTAAATGGACGATCGTTTCGGCGAATGATGAAACAAGGATGGGAGAGGATCATGGGTACCATTATGAAACAATTGATTTTTTACGGGGGATGGAAAATTCGGTTTCAGAAGAATCTATAGCGCTTCCCACAAAAGTGGTATATTTCTTCATAGAGAAGGTGACAATTGATTACGGTCTCATGTTCAAAGGGAGTGGGCAGGCAATCTCAGAAGAGGGAGCGGCCATGGCCCTGCCTGATGTAACAGGTATTTTTGTTTATACGGAACAGAACAGATGGATTGTCATGTCCAGGATGTATTATTGGGCACAGGAGTTCCGGAAATTATATCCCAATGAGTTTAAGGTGTATTATGAGACGGATGATTTCGTATGTTATTATATTGAGCAGAATGAATATCAGTTGTATCATTTCGCAATTGATTATGGTTATAACATGGCTTATGGGAAATAACTGATTCATGTTAAAGGAGCGTATTGCAGATGGTAACCCAAAGGAATTTTTTAACAATAACGATAATGATGTCCGTGCTGTTTTTCATGTTCCAGTTTTCCGGTGTAATCAAAGAGGTACTGAATGATTATGAAGTCAATGAATATGAGGAAGATACGAGGACGACACTGACTGAGAAGGATAGTTATTCTGCCGATATATCCCGGACATCTCCTGAAAGTAGTGAGTATTTTGTGTATATCGGCAATGTGCAGGATTCTGCTATAGGAGCTGTGGCAGAGGAATGGTGCTCCTATGTGAAGAGAGATCTGATAACATATGAATCGGTACAGGAAAGTATGGTAATCTTTGATTACCAGGTAATCAGAGATTCTCAGGTAATCGGAGGTTCCCTGCCGGAAGCGATACTGTTGGATCCGGATTATCTTGAGCTTGCGGATATTACACTGCTTATGGAATATGTGGACGAGGGTGTAAACCTGATATTTTGTAAGATACCCGCTCATGACTTCATCACAGGAAATCAGGAATGGCGGGAGCTGTTGGGCATAAGTGAGGTCAGGAGCGGTGAGGAGATGACCTCGCTGGCTGGAATCTGGCTCCATGACGGTTTTTTGCTGGGAGGCGGGATTACTTATAGAGCAGAAACGGATGAAGATGTGAAGCGTCAGGATCTGGATCTTGAAGTGACATGGTATGTAACGGGCAGCAGAACCAAGACATATATGACAGGTGAAATAGAACAGTATGGGGAAGAAAAGAAGCCAGAAAATGAAGAGCTACCGGCAATCATATGGAGAAACAGTGTTGCTGGAGCAAAGATATTTGTGGTAAACGGGGATTATCTGGAAGACAGTACGGGTCTTGGTCTGTTAAGTGCGATCATGTCGGAGATGTATAGTTACTACATATATCCTGTTGTAAACGCACAGAATGTGGTATACATCAATTATCCGGGAGCGGCTTCCGAGAATAATAAAGTTATGCAGACCCATTACAGCCGGAACCAGAAGGAAGTATACCGTGACATCATATGGAGCGGTATTGCAGCTCTGGCGAGTGCCACATATTCCAAGGTTACCTGTATGATGAGTCCGCAGTTGGATTATGAGGATGTTAATGAGCCCGGCAGTTCTGAGTTGATTTACTATATGAAGCTTCTAAGAGAGCAAAATATGGAAATTGGCTTGTCATCTTCCCAGGTATCTGATCTGGCCCTCTCCGCAAAACTGGATCAGGACTTTGCTTTTTTGAATGATAATGTACCTGAATTTTCCTGGTTGTCTTTTTATGTGGGCAGCTTTGAATCCGGGGCGTGGGAGGATATTTCTTCCCATCCGTTAATGGGTAATATCCGCACGCTGCTCAGGGATTATGAAAGCGGTCGGCCGGTTATATCCTATGCAGAGGAGGATATCACACTACAGAGTGCAGTCAATACAGGGTCTGAACATACGTATTCTGAGAACCTGCTGGTAAGGAGTGTGGAAACAGCACTGGGATATTCAGCGGTTGCAATTGATATCATAGAGGTAGCTTATCCGGAATCAGAGGCGTATACCTGGGAAAAGGTATATGGTTCATTGTCCTCAAATCTTATTGCTTATTGGGAAGATTATAAGATGTTCGATGAGACTACCCTGACGGAGAGCGATAAAAAAATCCGTGAATTTCTGGCACTACGTTATTCCCATGAACGTGTGGAAGATGTGATTTACCTGGATATTACCGGTTTTAATGAGAATGTAAGCTTTATCCTGCGTACCCATGAAGAGAAAATTACAGGAATCAAGGGGGCGGAATTTACGGAGATAGAAGAAGGCGCCTGGTTGATTAAGGCAAAGGAAGCACAGATTGAAATATCACTTACACAGACACGTAAGCCATATTACTATTAATGTGAAGCGTTAAGGTTAAAAAGAGCCGAAGGCAGAATGGGGTGTAGAATGAAAGTATGTATTGTTGCAGAAGGCTGTTATCCCTATGCGGTAGGCGGCGTTTCCAGTTGGATTCATAATATGATACATTTATTCTCTGATGTGGAATTTTCATTGCTGGCTATTGTTGCAAACAGATCCATAAGAGGAAAGTTTGAATATGAATTGCCGGTTAATTTAATGGAAGTACATGAGATCTACCTGGAGGATTATGATTGGAGCAACGGGAGAAAGCGGTCGGGCAGATCAAGGCTTGGTAAAATGGAATATCAGGCATTGCGCAATCTGATTTTGAATCAGAATGTGGATTGGGAGGTATTATTTCGCCTGTTTGCAAAACCGGAGCTATCTATTGATGAGTTACTGATGGGTGAGGATTTCTTCAGAGCTGTAACAGATTGTTATAAGAGTCAATATTCCCAGGTGGTTTTCTCTGACTTTTTGTGGACACTTCGGTCAATTTATCTGCCGTTGTTCTTTGTTCTTAAGACAGAGCTGCCGAAAGCAGATCTGTACCATTGTGTGGCTACAGGGTATGCGGGGGTGCTTGGAGGAATGGCCAAGGTACTGCATGGCAGTAAACTGCTGATATCCGAACATGGAATCTATACCAGGGAAAGAGAAGAAGAGCTGATTAAGGCCAAATGGGTAAGCGGAATATATAAAAATATCTGGATCGATCAGTTTAAGAAGATGTCAAAGCTGGCTTATGATAAAGCGGATTTGGTTACCAGCCTGTATGAGCATGCAAGAGAGCTTCAGATTGAGCTGAAATGTCCGGCAGAAAAAACAATGGTAACACCAAATGGAATAGACAGCAAGCGTTTTGCTGATTTAGAAGGTAAATCTGAGGAAGAAGAATCCATGGTAAACATCGGCGCTGTACTGCGCGTGACGCCAATCAAGGATGTGAAGACCATGATTCAGGCTTTTGGTTATGCGAAGAAGAAGCAGTCACGTCTGAAGCTATGGATCATGGGGCCCTGGGAAGAAGATATGGAATATGCCCAGGAATGCTTTGACCTTGTGGAAATGCTGCAGATTCAGGATGTTATCTTTACGGGGCGTGTGAATGTAACCGAATATCTGGGACGTATGGATCTAACCATATTAACCAGTATCAGTGAAGGACAGCCGCTGACAATATTGGAAAGCTTTGCGGCACATAAACCGGTTATTGCTACAGATGTGGGGAATTGCCGGGGACTTATATATGGAGAAAATGATGATTTTGGACCTGCCGGTATTCTGGTACACATTATGAGTGTGGAAGAAATTGCGGAAGCAATGGTTGAAATGGCAGAAAATGCCCTGCAGAGACTTAAGATGGGTGAAAACGGATATCAGCGTGTCATGTCTAAATACTGCAGTGAGCATATGAAGGAAACCTATCAGAATATCTATAAGATGTTTGATCCGGATTTATTGGTTTAATGAACGGAGGGAAATGAATCATGTCAGGTATTGGAGTGGATCTAAACAAAATTTTTGAAAAAAATACAGTTGTAACAACCATTATCGGCTCCGGTTATAGTCTGGTGGTAACGGTTGCACCGATGTTTCTTGTAATCGGTAATATTCTGATTATGGGCCAGGTGCTTGGTTTCTCAGAATCAGGATATATTTCCAGGGAACTTTTCTCGTGTACCATATTATATATTTTTATTTTTGCCTTACTTACGGCAGCTCCGTTTAACCCTGTATTGTCACGTTATCTTTCCGATGTGATCTATGAGGAGAACTATCAGGATATTCTGCCATGTTTTTATATCGGCTTGGTGCTTAATATTGTGACAAGCTGCCTGGTTGGGATTCCATTTTGTATATGGGAATATATAGTGGGAAATGTGGATATTATTTATATCTTTACCGGGTTCTGCGGTTATATTGCATTGGTCCTGGTATTTTATGCTATGCTTTACCTGTCGATTTGCAAGGATTACAGAAAGATTTCACTGTTCTTCTTTATCGGTATGGCAGAAGCATTTTTATTGGCAGTGGTTCTGGTATTTATTTTTGGCTGGGATGTTACCTACAGCATGCTGTTTTC
>Ga0153942_1000227_pt1 | contig 20938 bp, 17 predicted proteins | sample TSNJ026MetaG_FD_104731 | JGI IMG/M metagenome (GOLD analysis project Ga0153942, IMG submission 104731) | Attine ant fungus gardens microbial communities from New Jersey, USA - TSNJ026 MetaG | ecosystem: Host-associated > Fungi > Mycelium > Unclassified | place: USA: New Jersey, Brendan T. Byrne... | reverse complement strand
TTGGCAGGAATGGCTATGTCCTATGGCTATGTCTATGTAGCACAGATCGCTATGGGAGCCAATTATAACCAAACCCTGAAAGCAATCACAGAGGCTGAACAGTATAACGGACCTTCCCTGATTATTGCTTATGCTCCATGCATTAACCACGGTATCCGCAGCGGCATGGGTAACACTAAACTGGAGGAGAAACTCGCGGTGGACGCAGGTTATTGGCATCTGTTCCGTTTCCATCCCGAACTGGCTGAACAAGGAAAGAATCCTTTTGTTATGGACAGCAAAGCACCTACTCTGGCCTATGAAGACTTCCTGTCAGGAGAAGCCCGTTATAATATCCTTCAAAGAACGGATCCGGAAAAAGCGGGGAACCTCTTCCGTACAGCGGCGGAGAATGCAAAGGAACGGTATGATCATCTGAATCAGAGGGCGTCGCTTACTTAAGGAGAATAAGGGGATTTGAGCACTCGTTTATGAGGAAAGAGAAAAGACTATGCTGCAAAGCATATGTCTTTTCTCTTTTACATAATTGTATATTCCGGCTTATTCAAGTTAGAATATCCACAAAAAGAGAAAGGGCACTCACCTTCAGTATATATTCTTCTAGGGAATGTACGGTTTATCGAATTATTTCGAGGCATTCCTCAATGTATCTGTGATGACCGGATGCTAATACCCTCTATAAGGAGACGGTTTGCCAAAGTCCTCCGATAAAGGTGCATCCCCCTCTGCGAGCCGTTGATTCACTCTATTTATTCCCGAATGTATGATGAAGCTGTCAGATATTGCGTATAGTTATTCCAATATAGTATTCCCTACTTCCAGCAACAGCGAAAGGATAACCAACTCCCCTGTTTTGCTCTGGATAAGGCATATCTTATCTTCCGTTCAGTCAACCTGGGAAAATGTCGCCTACTCTATTAATTGATTTAATATGATTGAACATTTATTACCCCCGTTAGTGTTTAGATGCGTGAGATCCCGAAAGTCTTTGTCAGTAAATAAATCTTTTTCTTTATTTAAGTCCATGAAATCAATTACCTTTCCTGAATATCCTAATTTTTCTAAAGCTGAATAAAAATAAGAACGATTTCTTTCTATGATTTCTACATTATTAAGTATAAAACATGGACTCATCGGATAAATAATAATAGTTGTGTTAAAATTGAATTTATTACAAATTTGCAAAATGTGGTCTAATCTAGAAATATTAACCATTTCCGTTTCCTTATGTGATTTCATCCATATTTTATCTGCAATGAAGTATTCTTTGCTCTTATTTTTTATGAATGTATTTAATTCGCGAACATCATATACGTGATTAGTAAATACTCCTTCGCACTGTTCATATCTTGCCGAAAAGATATTTTTTAGTGCTCTATACTTGAGTATATATTGCCATGCATCCTCCTTTTTTACCAAAAATCCCCCATAGTCATTAAACTCATCAAAATATAGCATTCTTGTATATATTTGATTAGAACATTGAATATCCCAGTTGAAAATGTAGTACGGCAACTCTAATGCAATCTGTTTTACATTACTCAGTAAATCAAAATGATTTATTACTAAGTTTGAAAGCCATAAATCATATGTATGTAAATCACCTCCGCCAATGCTAAATTTAAACCATGAATCCTTTAAAAAATGTGGCATAAAACCAGATCGTGAATAAGACATCCCAAATAATAAAGAACTAAATCTTTTGTTAATTCTCAAAAAATCATTATATGGACTAACAAATGCTCTTTCTGGATGTGCAAATACTAGAGTAGGTAATATCTTTTTCTCATCTATCCCAGAGAATGTGAGTTCATTATTTATTTCATACCAACGTTTGTAATTTGTCTCACATACGATAATGTAATCTATTTCATTTTGTCTTACAAACAATTCATGAATTTTATAGTATTTTTTATATGCAAAAGTTGTACAATTAGTATATTTATCAGATAAATCAGAATAACCAATAATCTCATAATTTTCATTTAACCAATGTTCAATTTTATACCGCAAATCAGTATCAATTCCTAATATTACGATTTTTTTCATAAATTATCTCCGATATCCTACTTTTTTTTTCTAAGCAACTTCTTCGCAATCCAGTTTTTTACAGCACCTTTAACACCAATATCTATTACAATTGGTACTTCCTTAATACTTGGTTCCAGAGTACTTTTTTGTAATAATAATTTATTTTCTAGTTTTTTAATTTTAGTTTGCAAAATTTCATTCTTTGTTTTTAGTATTTTATAACCTTTGCTATTTTCTTCTATCTCACGTAAAAATTCTGTAAAATCTTTAATTCCCATGAATTGATTATACTCTTTCAAGCTACATATAAATGAATATATTAGATTTAAATGATTCAAATATTCGGATAAATTATCCTGTTCGATAAGGTTCGCCGTAATATAACCATTTTGCTTAAAGAAATATGTCATTGTTTTATGTGTTTTGCCAGGATTACATTTTAGAAAGTACTTTAGTGAGTCAAGTGAACAAAAAAAAGCCGCATCAATAAAATTTATATTAAAACATTGCTCATTCTTCTGTTCTAAGCCCATAAATTCATCATAATATTTCACATAGTTTTTAGATGTGATCTTTTTAAATGGTAAAATTATTTTTACTATATTATTATCATGAAAAATATCTAGTACTCTATTAATTGCTGATAAATTACAAATATACATTTTCAAATAATATAAAAATATATTATCTTTCTCGCACACATAATTCACTTGTTTTTCGACTAGAACACCAATATTCTCATATTTATTTTCATACACAATATTATTTAGTATTTCATTGAAATTACTCTTATCACTATATAAATTAACCTGAATGCTACTATTGATTTTATCTTTATATCTTTTATATAATTCTTCATTTATCCATACTCTTATTTCATAATATACAGCAATTTTTTCAATAATATTAATACTGTCACGGAAGTTATTTTCAGTTTCATACCATATACAAATCACTATCTTCTCTTTTCTTGCTTCCAAATCTACTAGATCATTTTTATTAGTATAAACATAAATTCCATTAAATAATCTTTTTACCGTCTCTAAATTATTTTTTCTAACGATATAAGATAACATATCATTACTAAATAAATTACAAATATCATCTTTATAATTTATCAGTATTTTTATTTTATTTTCTTTTTCTTCATCCCAATGGTACATATCGCCCATTCGAAGATGCTCCTTGCATACCATGTATAAATCTTCTGCTTCATTCTCTTCTTCATCGAAAAAGATACTCCAAGTAAACCCTGCCTTTTCTAAATAATTTTCTATTATAAAATCATTTTTTTCAAACTCTTCATATTGTACCCATATTTTCCAAAATGAATAATCATTAATAACTTTTCGGTTAAAAACTATGAAAGAGTGTTCTATACTCCCACCTTCTTTTTTCAGACCCCATATATCTGTTATAGGCATAAATTCTTTTTTAAAAACTCTTTCAAGAAAATTTTTTCTAATAAAATATTCATTTGTCATAAATAAAATCTGATCATAACTATTTTCATTTAGTCCTCCCAAATAATCTATTAATACAATTTTCCATGCATCATAAATTGAGGAATAATCCTCTACAATAATTTCCGTAGTGTATTTTTCTATATTAATCCTAGATTTTGCCGTTAAATCACCATTGATTATAACAATCTGTCTATCTGATATATTTACTAACTGTTTTATGATTTCGTGTCCACTTTCATCAAATTCCGAACAATCATCATATATAAAAATTACTAATCTTTTCATAATACTATCCTTCAGTTAACCTTTCTAATACTCTTTTTGTATTTTTATTATCTATAAATTTATAAAAATCTATCTTTCGTTTTTCTAATTCTTTTGGCAATGTATCAAGTCTAAGAGCACCTAACAATTGTTCGATTGAATATACAATTATTCCTAAGTTATACTTATAAAAATCAACATTTAATTCATAATGACCATCAGTGAATCCTTTAGGCATGTAATAGATCGAAATTGATTTCTTTTTATAAGCGAAGTCATATGCGACAGAGGAATAATCCGTAATCAAATATTTTGATATGTTAAACCATTCATTGAATTTTTCCTCATTTGTTGCCTGCGAATATAGTATTGAATTGTCATTAATTAATCTTTTTATTTTAAGCTGTAAATCCTTAGAAATTGCTGGATGAAAAATGTAATATATATTTCTTTCTGGATACATAGATTTTACGATTTTAACCGTCTCAGAAACAATAGTAAAATATTTATCCGTATATTTCTTTCTATATGTAAAAATAAACAAAATATCCTCTGAATTTGGTTCACTCCATTTATCCATTCGCGGGTATCCTGTTATTTCTACATTTTCTAATCCACAATGGTTGCTAAAATATTCTTTTTCTAACCAAGAAGAACAAAAAACTTTTTTAGGTTGACTCAAAAATAATGGGGTAAGGAAATTTGAATTTTTGTCATATGATATCCCGTGTGGGCAATAATACCAACTATCTTTAAGAAATGGATACAAATAAATTTCATGCTTATAATCCGTTGGTACTACATCGCTTAATGTCCAACTGCAACAGATTTTTTCACTTCTTAAAAATAATATCTTATGTTTAAAACTGTTATATATTACCATTTTATTCTTAATTTTTAAATTTTTTTCTTGAATATATCTAGCTTTACTAGTTATGAAAAATATATTTTTGTTGTTTTCATGGCTATTGACAAATAATTGCCAAGAATTGTCATTTGTTAAGCTTCTAAATTCAGCAAATAATATAGAATTCTTTTTTGTATGTATCATAATAGCTAATGCTGTGTTAAATATCTTTTTTATATCATATTCCTTAAAAACATTCATAAAAAATTTAAACTTAGAAGTAATAATCATTCTGTTATTCTTAAAATAGAAATATTTTCCTTTCGCTAATACTTTACTTGATGAAAATGCAGACCATATAAAAAGCATTTTTAGGCATAATGGAGTTGTAACATCTCCCTCTATACTAAATTTCAAAGCATTTTTTTTATCAATAAAATCAGCATTAAATAAAATACATTTTTCATTATATTCTTTTAAAATATATTCTTCAAAGCAAATAAATGAACTATTTAGAGGTATAATTTCAGGATGGATATCTTGATGATTACATTTTATATAAATATCTTTCAAAACAGAAGTGAATACCAGGTACTTTGCAGAATCTGTTTGAAAAACACCCCAAAAATGGACAGCGATTTTGTCAATTAATCGCAATTCTTTTTTTATGGAGTATTCGTAATGAATTAATGGGTTTATGTCTTTTGAAAAACAGTCTCTGTTTGCCTCCATATATGTGTGAGTATTTAACAATTTACTAGGGTTTCTATTTTCCCTCCAACCTTGTATTAAGTAATGCTCCAAAGGTTCAATATTTGAATAATCAATGTCTGTATATTGTTTCTTATACCATTTTTCATTGAAATATTTTGTCATATAGATGTGACCATACCGATTTTGCCGTCCTTCACGTTTGCCATATTTTTCATAATGTAATAAAGGACATATACCAGCTTGCTTAACATCTAGATTATCCATTAAATAGAATCTAGTACTGAAAATAGGACTTGGATTCTTCATCTCTTTCCATCCGTAATTTATATAATGCTCAAGCGGATTCATATTTAAGGAGTTAACATCCTTATATCGCGTTAAATACCAAACCGCATTAAAACAATTAGATTCTGCCACTTTTTTATAATCGTCAACAAGGCTCATTTTATTCTATGTATTGTGAAATACTTTCCTTCCTATAATGTCAAGCCCAAATTCATTATTATTTTGGGCCTTTGTTACTGTTCACAGCCGATGCTATTCATAGCAAGATGATTCACGCAAATTGTAAAATCATGCAAGAGATGCCGACTATTCTTACCGACCTGACAGGGCTTTCTATTGGCACTGATTTCTTCTGTGTATGCTATACCATTTTCAGTTATCTGCTGGTTCTTGTGCATGAGTAACCCTTCTGTTCGCTTCACCGCTATAGGTTTTTTTTCCAGAACCCTAGCTGACTTTCGCATTGTTATCCGAATACCCGACAGGGGTCTGGAATATAGGATGCAATGTCTTGATTACTATGCTGCCATAAACTGTGATTTTAATATCCTTCAGCACTTTCTCTGGATCAATCAGTATCTTAGCCGTTTATGTTCTCTATGGCTGATTTTGGTCTCTCCCTTATGCTTTTCCGAAATGAATGCAACAAGCACTATCCCGCTGAGTTTCTGTATTCCGCTCTAGTCGAGAAAATACTTACCAATTTCTCTCCATATATCTTGTGAAATATCTTCTTGGCTTTTGTTTCCATCAATTATTATAAAATTTTCATTATTTCTTTGTTTTTCAAAGGCTTCCAAATATTTTGTCCTGACCTTAATCAACCTTGATTCTTTTTCAAATAATTCTCTATGAAATCTGTTCTGAGAGATTCTTTTTATTGCCTCCTTGGGGCTAATGTCAATAAATACAGTAACTGTCGGTTTCAAAATAGCACTGCTTTGTTCATTTGCACTAATAACCCAGTCCATTGGCATATCAACACTATGATAAGCATACGATGAAAAATAGTATCTATCAGTAATTACTGTAATCCCATCAGATATTTTAGGAGCAATTCCATTCACATCATTTAATAAATGGTCTAAGCGATCTGCTACAAACAAGGCTGCAATCACTTTATTATCTGTTTTAATTCTTCCCGTCATAATTTGATGTATCAATGTACCAATTGGAGAATCTGTAGGTTCCATGGTCGTATAACAGGTAATTCCCAAACTTCGCAATTTTTCTGTTAATAATTGTATTTGAGTACTTTTTCCACTCCCATCAATTCCCTCAAATGCAATAAATTTCCCTTTATTCTTTTGTGATCTAGAATTATTTATCACTTTCATATCCTTTAAACCTTTCTTATATTTTTTTTGTATAAATAAACTGACTCCAAATCAATGTCTATTTGATATGAACTTCAGCAAATAGATAAATAGATAAATACATAAATACATAAATACATAAATACATAAATACATCTGCTACTTCTTCATGTAAATCCCCCTTTCCCCTAAAGCTTAAAATTTCCTCGAGCAATCATCTTAATTATATTTGTAATTTCCCTCACTTCAGCCGTTAACGCAACTAATAAAAACATAAATTATCAATATTTTCATCTGTTACCTTCCTATAGGTATGAATATAATATATTTAATATCCAAGACATTTTCCTATTCTTCATATCTGTTTCCTTCCATTAATATCCTATCCAATGTTGTTAGTGCCTCAAAATACGTTGAAAGATTAATACCTTTTACCTGTTTCAGTCTAACTAAAATATCGTGCATAATAGCGTTTCTATTTGTTATATCTACACGGGCAAATTCATCATTCATCACCGTAACCGTATAATAGCCTTCTGCTTGTGCAATATATGGCATAACTCTCTCCATTGCATGATTAAATGTTCCATCCACAGGCATTGGCTCACTTGGAAAAGCTTCCTCTAAATAGCCATGATCAAAAAGTTTTCTTACTGCACTTCTTCTGCACCATAACACACTTCCTAGTGTAATAGGAGGTTTTTTTTCATCTATTGGTACATGCACATTTAATTCCTTTAAAATTTCACATGTTTCCTTATAACAAATCGTCCAATAATCAATTGATGTGTGAAAATAAGTTCCATGATAAACTTCTGGAGGTGCAATTATTCCTATTTGAGGGTTATCTTCAAATAAAGCTAGAATATTTTCGACATAATTTTCACTTCCGATTGCATTTTCCCATAAGCTGGTAAAAAAGGAATGTCCCACCGAAGAATAGTATAATTGCGATGATTTTTTATCATGTATCAAGCAGAAGTATTCATACGCTGTTATTCTTTTTGCGTGAATAATCAAGAAAGCTGCCCACTCTCTTCCACGCAGGTTACACACTTCTATAAAACAGTTTTCCCATACCATTTGCTTTAATTTAAATGCTTTTTTATCTGTATCTGTTGATATGTAAATATCAATGTATTTAGGTATTTCTTTCAAGTAATCAAGACATATATCAAATAAGTCTTCATAAAATAAATGTACAAAAAGAGCTACCTTTTTTTTATATTGTAAATTATTTATATTTATTTTTAGTGGTAATACATAATTCAGGTTTAGGTTTAACTTTAAATCATATATATTACATCTTCTGATTAAATAATCATAAATTAAGTTTACATTATAATTTGTTTGTGTTTTAACAAATGCAAGAACTTTATCTGCCTGATTACCCATATTATAAGACAGAACTGTTTGTCTATTATTTAAAAATAAATATTTGGGTATCACAGGTAATTTCTTTTCTCTAAGCATTTTATAAGTTTCCAATAAATAAAATGAAATATACTGTTTTGCACTTTCTTTTTCCCAATCAGTTGTATCCGAATATACAGCCCATTTAAATCCATATTGTTCAAAATATGATGTTAAGCTAAATTCAAATTTTTCTTCATACTCTTTATAATCCTTAAACAAAGCAATTTCTTTCCAAAACTTCTTGAATAGCTTATTTGATAAGATATTTTTCTCAAATACCAAAAAATATGTCTGCAGAAAACGTGACCAAGTAATTTCATCCTTTATTATATTACCATGAACAGTTATCCCCCAAAAATCAATTTGCTTTTTATACATTTCATCAAAAACATATTTTATATCAAAAATTGGACCTAAAAATGAGTCATTAAATAATACTAGCTGATCACATTTCATTAACTTCCCTTGTTTATATAATTTTAATATGATATACTTCCATCTATTTCCATCATATCCTTTTACATTTTGATATATCTTATTTGTAAATCGTCTCAACTTTTTAATTTCCTGTTCAGGAAATTGCGAATTACAAATAATATATATTTCTTTAAAAAGTCCTTGGAGCTTTTCTAATAGGTACAATTTTTCCTCATCTATAAATAAATATGTATCTGCAATTGAAAAAACACCAATTCTACATATCATATGTATACTCCTCTTAAATAATATCTAACCACCTTGCCAATTCCTTTGGTGGGTATAAACAGAGAGAATTACCTCTGTTGACAAATATGCTCTTATGTGTATCCAAATCCAAGGATATGTCCCGAACCTGCGAAACTTAAACATCCATAAACTTCTTAATCCATACCGCTCATATATTTCCAACTACAGTGCCAGATTATTCTATTTTAAAACATGTAATCCCATTTTCTAAATGTTTCTAGAATTTTAATCCGATATATAACTTCTTTAATATCAGTAAAATTAAGTGTATCTCAATAATATATTTCAGCAATAAAGTGTTGCTTTATTCATTTTCTGACATGTCAATATAATACGACATTATATTGAATTAATAATATAAAAGGCATAATATTGTCATCTGTTTATAGGACATCTATTACCCTTAAAGTGTTAAAAAACAATGAAAATTCTGAGTCACAGAATAATGTGGTACGATATTACTAAATTAATGATTGCAAAATTCAATATAATGTCGTAGAATATGGAGAGGCTTACTGTTAAATATTTATCTGCAAAGAAAGGAATACTTCTAATGATAAATGATATACTGCAAAAGCTTCATCAATACCTACCTAATCATAAGTCAAAACCTATAGTAAATTTTTTAAATAGTTTATCAGTTGATATGGAGGATGGAGTATATCCAATAGATGGTGATGACATTTATGCAAAAGTAATGACTTATCCAACCCAAACATTGGAAAAGTGTAAGATAGAAGCACACAATATTTACCGGGACATTCAATTTACACTTATAGGTGCGGAAGGGATCAGCCTTTTTAGCAGGAACGAATTGCAGGAAGAAACAATATATGATTCAGTTAATGATTGTATCTTTTTCAATCAAGGTATTATGAATAGTTATATAAGAGTAATAAATAAACCTGGTTATTTTACGATGATTTTACCGAACGAAGCCCATCGGCCACAGGAAGCGGTAGAAGGAGAAAGTAAAATAGTTAAAAAATGTGTAATAAAGATAAGAGAGACATTATGGATAAAAAGTTGATTGCAATGATTCCTGCAAGATTGGGCTCCAAGAGAATCCCCAGAAAAAATATCAGATATATGGGTGACAAACCTTTGATACATTACCCTATTGAGATGGCAAAATCTGTAAATCGGTTTGACAGCATATGGCTTAATACGGAAAGCGAAGAGTTAGGGCGGTTATCATCTGCTATGGGCATTGGGTTTCATAAAAGGGCAGATGAATTGGCAGGGGATACAGCTACCAATCGCGAGTTTACATATGAATTTCTTCAACAGCATATTTGTGATTATGTTGTTATGATAAATTCCACTTCACCTCTGCTGCGTAAAGAGACTGTGGAAAGGTTTCTTGATTATGTAACTGATAATGATTTTGATACGGTTTTATCAGTTATATCAGAGAAAGAAGAAGTTTTTTATAATGGAAAGCCATTAAACTTTTCCTTGCAGGAAAAAATAAACAGCCAGCTTCTGGAACCAGTGGAAACTATATGCTGGTCCCTGACAGCATGGAAGAGAGAAACTTTTATGAAGCTTCAGGAACAGGGGAGCAATCCTGTATTTGGCGGAGTTATTGGGAGATTTGTAATTCCCAAAGATGAGGCATGTGACCTGGATACCCTGGAAGATTGGAAAATAGCGGAAGGCATATTAATGTCCAGAATAAACATATTTGAGGAAAGGTATATGGAATTATGAACTTAGGTGGATATTCAGGAGAATATTTTAAAGACATAACTGCCGCGCTTAAAAACACGATAGCAACCGATCATGAAAAAAAGGTATTAGAACTTGAGGATGCTTTCGAAAGATGGATTGACATTAGTGAGAAAAAGAAAAAGGAAAGAGGTATTTTCTTTTTCTGCGGAAATGGTGCCAGTGCTACCATGGCAGAACATATGTCCCATGATTGTTACCAGAATGCAGATTTTTTAACTCAGACATGTTCAGAGACATCCCATATAACAGCTATCAGCAATGATTTATCGTTTGATGATGTATTTTCATATCGAATCAGTAAAATGCTGGGGAAAAATGATATGTTAATTACTATTTCATCCTCAGGTAACTCCAAAAATATTATCAAGGCAATTAAAATGGCAAAGAATCTGGGTGTATTTACTGTTACAGTATCAGGCATGAAGGAAGACAATATGTCGAGACAGTTGGGTGATTTAAACTTTTTTGTTCCTTTGGACACCTATGGAATGGTGGAATCAGCCCATGCTGTTTTATTACATTGTTGGCTGGACATGTATATGGATAAGTATACGGGAGGCAGGCATTAATGAAAATAGTAGTCGGAGCATCATCTTTTGCTGAAAACAGTGAAAAAGCAATGAATATATTACTGAATAAAGGAATTGAAGTTGTCAGGAATCCATACGGCAGAAAGCTGACAATTAAGGAAACAATTGAACATCTTCAAGGGGCCGAAGGACTGTTGGCTGGTTTGGAAATTTTAAATGAGGAAGTATTTGCCAGATGTCCCAAACTGAAGGCTATAGCAAGAATCGGTATCGGAATGGATAATGTGGACGTAGAAGCGGCAATGCAATATGGAATCAAGGTGTCCAATACGCCTGATGCGCCTACTGAAGCTGTAGCTGAAATGGCACTGTCGGCACTTTTAACAATAGGACATGAAATAATCCCTTGTAATGAGGATTTGCATAACAAGATTTGGAAAAAAAGAATGGGGTTCTCTTTAACAGGATTAAATGTATTGTTCATAGGATATGGGAGAATTGGAAGAAAATTTGCCGATCACTTAAGAGCATTGGGCAGTAACATTATAATTTATGACCCATTCCAGCCGGAAATTTCTGAATTGGATTTAAAATCTGCACTGATGAAAGCAGATGTAGTAACAATTCATGCGTCCGGAAAGGAAGAAATCTTAACACCGGATGTTTTTGCATACATGAAAGAAGGAATCGTAATCTTGAACTGTTCCCGTGGTGCACTAATTAATGAAGATGCATTATGTGATGGTTTACATAGTGGAACAGTAGCTTATTTTTGGGGAGATGTATTTTGGCAGGAGCCATATATGGGAAAATTAACTGATTGTAAAAATGCTGTATTAACTCCTCATATTTCCACATACAACACACGTTGCCGGGAATCAATGGAAATGGATGCTATAAAGAATTTGCTGGAGGATTTGTGTTGTGAATAAAAGCAGGGAATTAGAACTTGCCATACAGGCAGCGAAAGCAGCAGGCAGTTTTTTACAAAAAAGAGAGCAAATATATGTGGCCTCTATGGAAGGTAAGGATATTAAGCTTTCATCGGATCAATTAAGTGAAAAGATTATAATGGATATCCTGGAACCTTCAGGTATTTCTGTTTTATCAGAAGAATACGGTTTCAAAGGGCAGGAAAGCAGATATTGCTGGATTGTAGATCCTTTGGATGGAACTATTAACTATTTTAAAGGGATGGATGAATTGTCCTGTGTATCGATCGCATTGTGGAAAGATGAGAAACCGGTGCTTGGGGTGGTATATAGATTTATGGTTGATGAATTATTCTATGGAGAGGAAGGATTTGGATCCTGGTGCAATAACAGTAAAGTATTCCCTTCTTCAATAACTGAAACGACTAATGCGGTAATGGCTACAGGATTTCCTGTTAAGAGAGCATATGATACGGGAAGCTTACAGGAATATATTAAGCAGGTACAGTATTTCAAAAAGGTTAGAATGCTTGGAAGTGCCGCCATTATGGGAACTTATGTGGCATGCGGCAGAATAGATGCTTATTTTGAGGATGAGATTATGGTATGGGATGTGGCGGCGGCTGTGGCAATCGTAAATGCGGCAGGAGGAATGTCATCCCTTGAAATGCTGGAAGACAGCAAATGTAATTGTAAATGCTTTGCAACCAGACAATTAATGGAGGATTATCGTGCTAAGGGCTTATGATTACAGTGAAGATTCAGCAGATATCATGGAATTAAAAAACGAACGTTTATTTAATGAAGAAAAAATGATTGCGCAGGAGTATGTAATTAAACATTCCCTGAAAACAGAAAGCAAACATTGTCCTATTTGTAATTCCGGTAGTTCGAAGTTCATTTTCACCAGATGGGATATTAATTATCAGTTTTGTAATGATTGTAAAAGTATATTCGTTCCGGCTGATAATGAAACTTTATATGATTATCTTGAATTGGATAAAATGAAAAAATTAAGGCTTTCTGATGAATACCAATCTGAGGCTGAACTGAGAAGAGCGGCTATATGGTCTGATTTGGTCATGTGGGCGGAATATAGGTCCTATAGATATCTGGGTAAAAATATTGATTTGGATATTATTGATTATGGAAACAGATATTTGGGTTCAATCAATAGATTTAAAGAATCCAGGATGTGCGGACACTATGATCTGCAGAAGTCTATTATATCAATGGATACGGTACATTTGGAATGTGCGGATGTTGTATTGTACCTGAATCAGATACAGCATGAAAGTGATCCGGAATATTCACTAAGATGTTTATATGAAAAAGTTAAGGATGATGGAATCCTGATCCTGAATACAAGGTTGGGCAGTGGATTTGACATACTTACATTAAAAGGAGGTATAGATAACATTTTTCCATACGAACATATCCTGCTCCCTTCAAAAAGAGGACTGGAAATTCTGCTTAACAGGTCAGGATTTGAATTGCTTGAAATAACTACACCAGGAACCAGAGATATGGAAACTGTCTTAAAAAATAAAGACAGGATAGAGGAAAGCAATTTCTTTATAAAATATCTTATAGATGTGGCTGATCATTCTATATTGACAAATTTTCAGCAGTTTTTACAAAAAAGCGGGTTGAGTTCTTTTGCCCAGGTGATAGCCAGAAAGAGGAAATCACTATGAAAAGGATAAGTGTTGTAATTATTGGAATGGGGAGAATGGGCAAAACGCGATATGAAGCAATGAAGCGTCATGGCGGCTATGATATAATTGCAGTTTGTGACAGCAATGCGGCAAATTTGAAAGGATATGATGAGAAAATATATGAAGATTGGCAAGAATGTATAGATGAAAATGATGCAGATGCTGTTATTGTATGTACCTATAATGTAATGATTCCCGAAATCGTATGTTATAGTCTGAAGAAGGGTCATGCTGTATTTTCGGAAAAACCGCCTGGGCGGAATCTGCAGGATACCTTACAAATGAAGAATGCACTTGATCAAAGCGATAATCTGATTTTAAAATTTGGATTTAACCATAGGTATCATAACTCGGTTATTGAGGCAAAAGCTTTGTTGGATTCAAAAATCCTTGGTGATGTTGTGTGTGCACGTGGTGTATACGGGAAAGCAGGCAGTCTGAAATTTTCTGATGAGTGGAGGAATGATACCAGCCTGTCAGGCGGGGGGATTATGCTTGACCAGGGTATCCATATGTTGGATCTGATGTATTATTTTATGGGTAAGTTCATCAGTATTCAGAGCTCCGTGGATCAGCTGGTGTGGAAGGACATGCCTACGGAGGATTCGGCATTTTCAATACTGCGTACGGAGGATGGGAGAGTTGCTTCCCTACATTCCAGTGCAATTCAGTGGCGGCACAAGTTTAATTTGGATTTGATCTGTACGGAAGGGTTTATTTCTTTGAATGGGCTTTTAACTTCCAGTATGAGCTATGGTGAAGAAAAAGTCAGTTATTATAGGAAGGATTTGGAAGCCAAGGATGGGAAGTTGGGGAAACCTGTGGAACATACTATGTGTTTTGATACGGATGAGTCTTGGGATTATGAGATGATAGAGTTTTATAAAGCTGTGGCGGAAAATAAGTCGGTGGAGCAGGGTACTATAGAGGATGCTGTAAATTTGATGGAAATGCTGGAGAGGATATATTGTTGCTAAGGAAAGGATAGTTATATGACGATTTCAAAAGAGCAATGGAGAACCTATACAAAAAAAGAGAAATTATATATTACATGTAAAAAGTTACATATATTAAGAGTGGCACAGTTTGTAAATAGAATGATACTGAGAAATGAACCAGCAGATATTATAGTAGATATTACCCCTCAAGAAGATGTAGATAGTGAATTAAATAATTGGCATTATATTAACAGCCGCTTTGAGGTTGCAATATTAAAATTTCAAAGTATAATTCCTAGCAATAAGAAAAAAATTGTGATTTCAAGCCATTTTCTGGAATTTGATAAGGGGATATGTAGTTATTTAAATAAGTTGTCAAATACTATTAAAGATACAGATTTAATTTTGCTTTCCCATGCCATAAATATTACAAATGAAGAGGCAGACTGTAAGGTTGATTTTCCTTATTTTACTTTGCCATATACGGCAGGTATAAATAGATATGACAAGCATGTAGATATTCAATTACCAGAATATGAAGAAAAAACAATAGATGAAAAAAAATATTTGAAACTACTAACTCAACGACTGGAATTAAGACATAAAGATATGGGGAAAAACTACCCAAAGGCATTGGGGTATGAATTATATAGATATTATCAGGCATTTCTAGATCATTTTCAACCTGAAATGGTTATTTTGTGGTGTGAATTTTATGCAGCGCATAGTATTTTAAAGGATATTTGCGAAGAACGGAAAATTAAAGTCATTTATATGGAGTTTGGTGCATTGCCGGGTTCTTTTGCAATTGAGGAAAATGGTCAAATGGGAGAAAGTCTAGTGGCTATAAATGCAGATAAATTTGCAAAACAATATGTATCTGAAGATGAATTGTGTCAGGCAAAAGAAGTGATAGACTTTTTGAAAGATTCAAAGTTAAACCGCAGAGTTCAGCCCAAAAGCAATGCTACAAATGAAATAGCAAGAAAGTATAAGCCCAATAGACCGGTTATTGTTATGTTTGGACAAAATGATTATGAAGCAGGAATCAAACCGTATTCAGAAACAACAAAAAAATTTCACTCACCAGTTTTTACAGGAAGTGATGATGCAGCAATATATGTAGGGCAATTAGCAAAAGATAATGAGTGGAATTTTATATATAAACCACATCAAATGATGGTAAAGGTCGGAGAGTGTTTACCGGATAATTTCCCGGAATCAACGATTTGGATAGGTGATAGTGATATTAATGACTTGATAGATTTGGCAGATGTATGTATTACAATAGTATCACAATGTAGTTATATTTCATTGATTCGAAATAAACCGGTTGTTATGTTGGGGTATACTCAGCTGAAGGGGAAGGGATGTACTTATGAAGCTTTTGATATAGATACAGTAAATAAGGAAATAGTTCTTGCTTTAAAAATAGGATATACTTCTGAGCAAAAAGAAGCCTTCCAGTTACATGTTGCACAAATAACTAAATATTATCTCTTTGACGATTTACAACATGTACAAAGGATCGGTCAGCCTATAGAAAAAGCAGTTGATTTCGTATATGACATACTTAAGGATTTACCAAAGAGTAATCAGAATAAAGATTGTAATGTATTATTTGTTTGTATAGATAGTTTTCAGCTAAAAGGAGCAATTGAACTAAAAAAATGCATGAATGATTCGGTGGAAGCTGATTTGATTTGGGCTGGATACAATCAAATGAATTATGATGTGAAAAACATCTTTGGTACAATATTTACCTTACCATATGATAAAGAACAGTTCAGGATAAAAATTGATGAAATAAAATTTAAACATTTTTATGATGATATATTTATTTGTGACTATAATGGAGGGATAATTGCATTATTTAACAATCTATCGAAAAAAAAGGATAACATAAGAATTCATTTGTATGATGGGGGTAAATTAGAATTTTATGTTAAAGATATAGCAAATGATATTGTACGTAGCAGTAACAATGAGGAAACAAAAAGGTTTTTTGGTAGTATTTGTGAGATTTGCATGTATGAACGTGAAATGAAATTGTGGAAAAAAAATATGAATTGTCCAATCACAATAATGCCGAAGATAAAAAAGATACCAAAGACACATGAAACGGCTATTATAGAGAAAACATATTTTATTTATATTGAAAGTTTTCTGTTTTTAGAAAGGTATACATCAAATGAGCTTCAAATAATTGAAATGATAAAAAATATAGTTGGTATAGATAATCTACTAATTTCAATTAATCCTTATAACAAGATTAATTTATATGAACACAAGGGATATCATACGACACAAGATCTAGATATTATTTTACAAGAATATATAAAAGAATCAAATTGTAAATTATATTTATTTTCATCTTTCATGGATGAGCATTATTTCTTTGTGAATCAATATTCAAATATAATATATTTTGATATGAGTGAGTTTCTAATAAGTAATTATCCTATAACACTATCTAATTCGTACGGCAAATTTAGAGATGTAATAAGAAATTTAAAAAAGGGATATTATCCAAAATCAGAAGATGAACTGAAAGAATTTATTATTTATGAGGAGGGAAAACAATAAATGGAGAAAGATGAAAAAATAAAGCCGCTCATCACTGTTATTGTTCCTGTATATAATGCAGAATTGTGGTTATACAAATGTCTGGATTCTTTAGTTTATCAGACACTCGAAAATATTGAAATAATTGCTGTTGATAATGGATCAACAGATGGTACAAAAAAAATTTTAGAGGATTATGAAAAGCGTTTTTCAGAGAAGGTATTTATTGCATCTATTGAACACACCAATGGGCCTGGTGGAGGGAGAAATTATGGTTTGGCACATGCGAGGGCATCGTATATTGCTTTTGCTGATGCAGATGATTATTTTGATTTTCATGCAATGGAATTATTGTATGACAAAGCTATTTCAGGTGATTATGATATAGTTTGTTGTGCTAATTATGATGTCAAAGGAAACTCCATAAAAAAGGCAAGAGAGTTAAAGCGAACAACTAAAGAGTTTGTTATAAGGAATGGGAGTATGGTCTTTTGGAATAAACTGGTAAAAAAATGTCTATTTGATTTAGCGGGGCCGGTACCGGAAAATATTGTGTTTGAAGATATTGCATATGTCAGTACATTAATCTCTTATTCAGATAAAATCGGGTATGTAGATAAACCTTTATATTACTATATTTTAAGAGATGATTCAGGCGTGAATGATTTAAAATCAGATCGAATTTTGCATTCTTTGGAAGCATATAAAATTGCATTGAAAAATTGCAACTCCGATGTTAAAGAACAACTTATTGCATCCATTGCACATAGGGTCTGTTATGATATGAAAGTTGCACGTTGGACTTTTGCAGATAAGTTTATAGAATATATCAAGGAAAATGAAGGGTTATTTGATATACCATTAGTAAATGAAGAAAAGTCAACTTACGATTGTTTAAATAAAATAAAGGGGTTTAGTGATGATAAAATAGCACAAACTGTATATATTAATGCTTTTGTAGATAGGAATTTTAAACGAAGAGAATATGTAAGCAATGAGTCTTTTTATGGTGAAACAGAGGTGGTTTACTTAGATGAATCTAATTGTAATATTAATATATTACCTATTATTTATAATGCTTATCAAAAAAGAGAATATGAGTTTGTTGCACAATATTTTGCACTTGAAAAGATATATGAAAATGGAGGTATTTATATATCAGATAATATTGAAATTATTAATACCTTTAATTGTCTGAAATACTTTGATTCATTTATAGGATATTTAGATAATAAGAATTTTACAGATAAGGTTTTTGGCGGAAAGGCTGGAAATAATTTGTTTTGTCATCTTATTGAAACTTATACATTTGAAAATGCATATCACAGAATTGATTATTCTTTAGCTGATAGAATAAAAAATGTTCTTGTAGTTATTTATGGAATTAATTTAGATGGAAAGACAAGAGTGCTTAAAGATAAAATTCTTGTTTTAGATCCACAAGTGCTAGTCACTGATATAGTTGGGGAATATCATATTTGTAGGCATGATTTTTCAGAGTATATTTCTGGTGACGAGTATGTGGTAATGAAGAAAAGTGTATTAAATATGTTACTAACTAATAATAATGGGTAACATTTAACTTTTAACAAGGAAATTAAGGATATTGAGAATGTATACCTAGAAATTGACTGATGCTGGCGATTAAACGTAGGGATATTGGAAAAGGAGGTATCAATGGTCTGACAGATAGGTTTCATGAAATCTGGAATAGCAAAGCAATGTATGAAAAAAACCGTTGTTTAAACTGGGAGAAAAGTGTGGCATTTAGAGGAATGTAAGAAAAACGTGGTAAGATTAATTTATTTGGCAATTTAACAATTGTCTAATATAGTTTTTATATGGAGTTTATATGATATTAGATAGCAATATGAAATTTGAGACGAAGAATGGTAATGGAATTGTTATTAGAAAAAGAACATTAGTTGATATACCTCGGAATCACTCATTGCTAATTGAAGCACCAGTTCGCATAGGTGGGGATATTATTCAAGTTGAACATATAGGTGCATTTTCTATATTACCAACTTCTGGCCTTTTCAGATGTATTGATTATATTGGACGTTTTACTATAATTGCACCTAATGTTCAGATTGGGAATCCACAACATTGTCCAGAGGCAATTTCACCTAATCCTATTTTTGGAAATTTTGATGCTCAATGGTGTGAGGGTTTTCATACTCTACTGGATTCTGAAGAATGGAATTTAGAGCAAAAAAAGAACATTGTAAAAAGAATGGGAAAAAGAATGGGTAATACTTATATTGGGAATGACGTATGGATTGGTTATGGAGCAATTGTTATGAGAGGATTGAAAATTGGAAATGGTGCGATAATTGGGGCAGGTGCCGTTGTAACGAGAGATGTTGAACCATACACAATTGTAGGAGGAGTACCTGCTAAAGTAATAAAGAAGAGGTTTAGTTTCGAAGATATTAAAAAACTTGAAGAATTAAAATGGTGGGAGTATGGTCCAGATATATTAAAGGGAGTTGATTTATTGGACATAGATTGTTGTATTGAGACAATCCAAAAGCGTATAGATTCAGGGATAGATAAGTATTTATGTGATAAATTTTTGTTTGATAAAGATAAATGTTATCTAATTGATAAGTTGGGGGATAAGAAAGAATATTCTTTTTAGTGGGTAAGTATTGTTTACATAAAAGAAGGTAATAGTATGAATACTACAATATAAAACATTTAGAAGGCGAGTGATTTTTTATTGAACAACTCGAAAAAAACCTTTATTATTCCAAGAAGAGGTGATAAAGATATATATGAAGAAAAAAATCATTTTAATGGGTAATAAGATTAATAATTGGGATTATATTATAAATAAATATGAATCAGTATATATGATAAAAGGTATAATAAGTGAAAACTACACTATAATTAAAAAAATTCCTAAAATAATAATAGGAAATAAGAAAGTTAAATATAAGGTTATGCTGATTGGATATTTTTGGAAGCATGACTTTGAAATATTAATAAGGTCGAATGTAGAATATATTCCCTACAAAGATGTGATACCAGAATGGTTTATTATATATAATATAACATCATCATTTAAATATATTGAATTCAAGAAGTATACTAATAATAATTTTGAGGAAATGGGTGAAATGTTTAAATTTATATCATATAAAAAGCCTATTTTAGCTGTCTTAGGGAATTGTCAAAGTTATTATATTGGTAAAATATTAGAAAACACAGATTTGATAGTTTCAAGATATATTATATGTTATTTTCCGTTTATTCAAGATATGAAGGAAGAAACGAAGACTGGACTAAAAATAGAATATATGAAGTATATATCTATTTTTATATACCAAAATATTGATTAGGGTGTCAAAAGTAGACACTGGGTTTCCATTTTCAGAGCAAATGTAGTATAATAGAGACATATCATAAATGCGAGGTACACGATATGTCTTATAAAGCGAATTCACACCA
>Ga0153942_1000226_pt1 | contig 21004 bp, 19 predicted proteins | sample TSNJ026MetaG_FD_104731 | JGI IMG/M metagenome (GOLD analysis project Ga0153942, IMG submission 104731) | Attine ant fungus gardens microbial communities from New Jersey, USA - TSNJ026 MetaG | ecosystem: Host-associated > Fungi > Mycelium > Unclassified | place: USA: New Jersey, Brendan T. Byrne... | reverse complement strand
GGAAGAACCTCTGTCGACATTCTGCAATCGAGACGTGATTCAGAAGATGTTCTGGCGCTCAGTGACACAGATCCTTCGAAGTGCTGTAGCCAACTGCCTCTTTTGATGTACGACGATTGAATTGTTTTGCAATTGTTATTCTGGAGGTTCAGGAATTGTCACCCTTCAGTGATGTTATGTCCAAATGAAGTAATACATCTGGACATGGATACTTTGGATTTTGAGAGCATGTATCGAGGTCTCGGGATGTACCCTTGGCATCGTCGTTGACCTCCGAGTGAAGTATCCATCTGGCACTATTGGACAATCCCATAATTCGATTCTTTTGTCTGAATTCCAAAGGATTTCCTGAAAGTTTCCACAATTGCCAGAGAGTGCGAGTGAATGAAAGGGGTTGATGGCCTTTTCGATGACAGCGAGTCTGTGACTAGTACGATGCACTATGTGTTGAGGTCAATATACCCAACCTGATTGCGAATAATTCTGCATCAGGTACACCGATTTTTCCTGCTGCCACTTTGGACGGCGAGATGTGTTGGCCTAGTTTCCAGCTATAGGCAACCACCACTGCCCTTTCCGGCCCAAGGCTAGCATCGGCTACTGAGTCCTGTCTTGACTCAATGTTTCTAGGCATAGATCGTCTAACCTATTCAAGAGTCAATCCCGTTCATCGTAATTTGATTGATTACACGGATAGAAGGATATCTGATCGAGAAAATTGTGTAGGATTCGTCATTGAATGCACCAAAGTGTCCTGTAAGAGACACTCCTGTTTCCACCAGGGAATCAAAATTCTTTCAGAAGCTTTTTCTGACTAAAGTTTTGCCTTCTGAAAAATCGGGGGTTATCAGTTGCCAAAATCACTGGCGACCAACTTTCAGTCAATACAGGATCAACTATGACCCGTGGATGTTGAGTGTGCATAATGAATGGACTAGGATGAACAGAGACTCGACAAGTGTTCAACTCAGAGCCTGCAAAAACTGTGTGAGCCAGTTGTCCGACTGTGACACCTGGGCATCCCGAGTCAGCTGCCCACTCTTGACTTGTATTGTGTAATGCATGCCGCGAGGAAGGGTGCCACTAGGGCCACAGGTCTGTGTTAATCATATCAGCACTAATCCAGTTATCAGAACCTCGGCCCAGCAAAATCAACTACAACATCAACTGCAATATCAACTGCAGCACCAATTACAGCACCAATTACAACACCTTATATTGGTCTAATCATATCTGAATAGAGAGGGCATGTCCTCGAGGTCCTTGTATGGCCAATTGCATTACACTTCGTACATTCGCTTGGAGCCTTGCGCCGGGCCACTTGAACTTGAGCCTTGACTACTTCAAAGCAACTAGACTCCTGCTTTATACTCGACCTTGGGCGCTGGGCCGAGGTTCTGATAACTGTATTTTTTGGTGCTGATATAATTTACACGGACCCATGGGGCTCCCACTAGGCGCACAGGTCTGTCCTGCTTAGTCATCCATCAGTAATGGAATAAGTCAATGCGAAATTCCACATTAGGATGGGCATAGTGTTCATCGAGACAATGATTTAGAGTCCAACCCTTAGACAACTCCTTGCGTAGTTGTTCTTAATCTGGCGCTTGTCTAGCATATTGGGAGGCTGGGGGCTTTGATCACGTGCATAGAAAACGGTTAAGAAGCCATTTTTCTCTCGTATCAACCTCTGATTTAGCCCAAGGATTAATTGACACAAATAAGGCCTCTTGCAACTCAAAATGTCTCTCAGGAAAAAACCCCTTAAGAGTTATAGGAGAGAGGCAGTCGGTTGGGAAGGCCATGGCCACGGTCGCGTTATTCGAGTCAAATTCATTGGTGAATTAAATGTGTGGAATTTCGCGTTGAATTTGGCCTAATATAACCAGACTTATCCTCTGACTAATGGATGACTAAGCGGCACAGACCTGTGCGCCTAGTGGGAGCCGACCCATGGCTCCCTATTAGTCAGCTCAAAATCAGAGATCTTATCATCACATTTTCCTTGGGAACAAGGGGATCTGATGGAATGTTGTTAGATGACATAGCATTGAACAATGAAAGTCCGAAAGGGCATTTTCTGATATTCTCAGTTGAGTTGAGTGATGCCGGACTTCCAAATTTAGCATTCTGTTCCGACAGATAAACTTTCTGCAAGGTCATCCGCCACCATTGTTAGTTGCGCATGGGTACAATCTCTCTGCTCAACTGTTGTGTTTTGGACTGGACACTCTACCAAGGAGTCAATTCATCTTACTGTGGGTCAGATCGATAGCAAATGGCTTAGAAAATATAGCTCTGAAAAGCTGTTGTAAAGATGCTGTTCACCGACCTCGTCTCCAAACCTTCAGTTCAGCACTTACAGGAACTGAGAGTCTCATCTGACCGTTTTCATCAAACTTGTAATAAAAAAAAGCATGTTCTAATTTTCTCCATCACTCAGGGTCTATGCAACCCGAATTAAGGATCTGAAAATCATCAACAAATCGGTGATTCATATCTTCAATAGACCTTGCTTGGCCTTTAAATCGTGACCTTCCTGTCTCCTAGACATCTCAAAATGAACGTTGACCCCAACATTTCTGAATCACCTATCATGGGTGCGAGGTATCTCAGTGGTAAAATTCTTCCTACCGTCATCTTCCTCTTGTAATGATCTGATTTTGTAAAAGCTGCAGCGCTCTCTGTCCTTTTCTATGACAGATGCATACATTTTGACGAAGAAATAGAAGACATATGGTTTAATTTACGGGAGAGAACATGGCTCAAAGTCATGTTCCTATGGGGAAGACACACATCTGAGGCCCTCGTAGTATACACCGCAGCAGGTAAATCAAGACATTGATTTCATGTGAATGTTGACTCTGAACGTATTGCCTAAAGTTATGGGTGGCTTCAGTACTAACTTGACCCAAGAGGAGTGAGCATCTCAGAAGGCTCAGTAATCATCATATATTGACTCAACATCTGCAGTTGCAAAACTTACATCATTATCTTGACTCTTTTCCTTCAAGCATCAGTGGTTGGCACAGAGGGTGTGCTCATTGGTTTGTGACAGAGCATAACTAACAGTAAAAATTTAGGTGTGGTTATCTATCGCTTACGATCGCTCTGGGACCGATCCCGTTGTGCAACATATGCTATTGGTCTAATGGCCTCATCTGTAGCGATACTGATAATCACGGCTACATTCCTCATACTCTCGGAGGTCCCAGGTGCGACGATTCATCCTGTCATTCGCTCTTTGAACTGGACTGAAGATTTTGTAGGCTATTTCGGTGTTGCAAAGAACCTTCGTCAGTGTTTATCTATGGCTGGTCGAAAATTTGTCCCCTCTCTCATTCTGGAAATTTCTGTCCTAGTAATATATATCGCCATCGTTTCGCTCAGAATTGTACTGATATATACAGCAGACGGCTTGGGACATTTTCAACATTTTCTTCTTCATTACAAGTACGTTCGCAACCCCTTATCAATGTTCCCAGGACATACTCTTCCGCTTCAAACGTGATGGAGGCCGCTACTTCATTTGTCTTTTTGGTAAACATATATGTCTCCTTGCCAGGTGGTTATCTCTGAATTCTCGCTGTAGTTCTTCATTCTGTGCAGGTATTTATGGCGGTATTTGGCAAGGTGAGAGCTGGAAGACTAGCTGTCATGAAATTCTGACCTTCGGCGGGAATCACAATTCTCTACAGTACCGTAAGCCTGAAAACACTGTCACTTACGTAAAAGTTCTTAATGACTGACTAGATTTGTCTGGGCATTGACTGTCATTATCAACTCTCGTATATTTCATCGTATAGGCAGAGATTTTGAATCCAAGCGGGGAATTCCACGTCGATGATGGCAGATGGCAGATGAATTTAGGTAGAAGTTAATGGGGCTCAGTTTGATCATGTCTCAACTCCCTGTCCTAGTACTTTACAATCTGTCTCATGATCTCCTGCAGGATCATCTCAGTCTACATAAAAAGTGCATACTATCAGTGAAGTGAGCTATTCTCTTTCCGCAGAAAATGACCTTATTGATAGAACACTCGATTTCTGTTGCTTGCCTCTCGATCGTGACACCTTCAGCACAGTGGGCAAATAGGTTAATGTTGTACTGCACAGCTTGTCCAGACCCCTTGGTACCCATCCATAAATAATATCTCAAACTCAATGATGTGCCCCAACAATGGATCAGCGATTCAGTAGGCTATGAAAAGATTTCCAGTGGATGATTAGATAGATTATGGCAAACCCTGAATCGAACAATTTTTCGACGGCCTAGCCTAAAAATTTCCAAACTACTCTCAGAGTGCTGTTACGCAATACTGGTCAAATACAACACTTTCTTGAGCTCAATCGATCTAATCCAGGTTCGACTAGGTTTGATTGCGAGTCACCTGAAAAACATCAATTCCTTTGAACCAACCGGGATCAGTCTTGGCTGGTTCGGTCCTGGCCTGCTTAGTGAATTATAGTCCATTACTAAGCTCGAAGACATGCAATGCAATAGCTGATAACGTGGTTGGAAATGGAAGAGGTCAAATGGTGACTGTACCGGTAGAACAAGGACAGCCAACAACCAATAGTGATCATCAAACTAACGTTTACCTTGACCAAATAAGTTTCCCCTTGTAGCAAACGCCTTCGCGACTCGAGCAGTACTCCAGGACATTGCAGGTCTTCACGGCCCGATTGTCCAGAAAATATCACCTTGTTGAGTGCCTTCCAGGACTTGATGCAACAACTGAGCTCAGACCTGCATCTGCTTCCTCAGAAAGTGGGATTCATCATGATCCTGATGTAGAACACAGTATCCCGGATGCTTTGAATACTGACAGCATAGCTGAATAAGGTGGGAAAAAAATCATCGATAAGAATAGCCCAAACAGACGACTCATCTGGGATTTGGAAATGGGAATCAATAAAAACAGATGACTATCTCAATTTTCCGTCCGCGTGTTCAGATCAAACTGTCATGCAACAATATACAGATATATAATCACCCTATATATGGTTAACAGCACTTACTGTGGCGGGGCAGCTTCTATTAGCATCATGTCCTCCACATGCGAGTATGGTGGGGCATTGCACAGCACGATTCAGCCGGTGTCTCCTTTGCAAGAGGCGAATTTGCACACGGTAGGCCAAAGATTACAAGACCAGAAGCTGTAGATTCCATGTTGCCGGAGCTTCTGAATTTCTGAACTATCAGATCACACACTGCTTCATTCGACAGGTATGTTAACAATGATGACATGCAGATGTTTCCATTCCATGGAATCCAGGTAAAGTAATAGTCATGAAAGCAAATTTAGCACACGTATGAGACCGTGTGATAATAGTTATGGCAAGGAAACGTATGCTACGAGTATCGCGGATATCTGGTATCTGGAATGCAGAATATGAGAGTGCAAAAGTAAGACAAGACGAAATGAGATTTAGGGAAAGAAAGGCTAGAAGATGAACGTCAATTCTTCCTTCCGCGCGTCTTCTTGCTCTCAGTAGTACCAACCAGTTCAGGGCCATGTGCTCTTTGATGCCGTTTGAGAGAAGCAGAGTGTCCTATGGCTTTCTGACAGATGTGACACCGATAAGCAGGCTCAGGGTCAAAGTGAGATCTCAAGTGATCTAGAGGATGATTTAATCAATTGTCCGGGAAATCAACTTGATTGACTGACAGACTAAATTGTGTTTCTTGGTGACAGTAGAGCCACAACCTCTGACCGGACAATAGAAGGTGGCATTGTCCATGCGACGTTCTTCACTAGCCCTCCTAGTCTGAGGTGATCCTACGACAGGCTTGACGAGCTCAGGCAAACCGCTCTTCCAATCCCATCCTTTGAATGTATCTTCCCCTTGAAGAGCCTCAACAATGAGTATATATTCCTCTAGAGTCATCGATGCTGCTTCTGCCGCAGCCGCATATCCAGAGTCTGCTGTCGGGCGTGCATAAGGATGCTGCCGAGGTGAACTGCGATTGGGCGATGTTGGGACCCGAAGTGAGGAATCAGAAGACACGGAACTACGTCTGGGGTGGTACTGTATTTTGTGTGGAGGCAAGATGGATAAGGACTGAGATGGAGAATTTGAACTGTCTAAGCAAGGAGATAGTGCAGAAAGTCCGGTATGGGGAGATTCGGAGTGGCGAGAGACGGTAGTTGAGGATTGAGATGAACACTCCCTGTCAGGGTCTACTAAGTTCTGCTTAGAAAACAACGTGCTTAATGATGGGATAGACGGATGGAGTCCATCGATAGCAAGAAGGGCTTGGGAAGACGCATCTTCAACGCTCGTTCCGAAGAGAGGCTCCATATGTCCATTCGATTCTTGGTCTATAGTAGGAAGGCTCCACAAGGTATCGAGAAGACTTGACATAACATCTCTTGGAGCCACTGTAGGCTGAGGTGGATCGTCAAGGTCTTCAGAGACGGCAGAAAGAGGTGATTTCATGGCAGAATCCAACGGCGCTAATAAACATGAGGACGGCGCATAACTAGTGGGCTGAAGAAACTCACAGTGTGCGATACTTGAATCAAAGGCGTACAAGCTCTCGGGAGAAGATGGCGAAGCTACTTTCTTTAGGACACGTTGCTACCCAGGGAAGATTATACTCACAAGACAGCGGAGTACATGGATATATGGGGCTCAGCAGACTGTCCTCGAATTGACCAGTGCCATCTAACAGATGATCTTCAATAGCAGATGCTAGTCTACAAAAGTGAGCACAAAGACAGAAATCCATTCAAAGGCAAAGCTCACTGGGAAGGCTCGTATAGATAATCTTCATAGGGAGCCTCTACGGAGATGGTAATAGGAAAGTCACCGTTGTCAGCGAGAGACATACTCAAGGTTCAGGGAAAGACGGTATCGAACAGACAACAACAAGCAGAGCTATTTAAGTGCTGATACAAAAGGAAGGACATGACCCAAGGCGGTGCTGCGAGATAGCTGGGGAGAGAATTCTCAATTTAGGACTCCGGTGTCATCGTGTTATGTTTGTGTGACACGATTCTTTCTTCTGTCTGGTAATGCCAGAATCGCACTAAACTGCTATTGTCTTCAACCTGTGTCTCGCATTCCTGGCTGTGCTGGTCAACCCTGAAATTCTTCACATGGCCCTTGACCAAAAAATTCTTTCTTTGTCAAAAAAGACTCGGGAATGATCAGTTCTGATCATGATGAACATTAGCCAAGAGCCCAGACTAAAAATGAACATATCTGAATTCGCATTTCAGGCGCTTCTTTGGAGAATTACAAATCAGGAGCGAATAACTCAAGTCCTACGCTAGATGAGAATAGGAATGTTAAAATATTAACCACAGACTGCGAACGAGCGCCGTGGTAACAAATTGACGATTTGAAAAAAATGTTAAAATATTATATGAAGGAAAAAGAAAATTGTGTCCAGCATAAACGGAGGATTATCTTCCCGAGAATTCCCGAAACCCTATGTGCGCTTAGAGGGACCCTGTCTGCCTTTCTGGCGAGAGCCTGGATGTTTACCGTCGAGGTGGCGGTTCACGCCACGTGCATGTCCATATCTAGCTGAACATCCTTCAACAGGGCATTTAAATCTCTTGAGCTGCATATGCCTTGAAGAAATATGGTCTATAATACAAACTTCAGGCAGAATGACCAAGTATTAAGGGAGGCGCGTACTCTCCATGTTCTGCTTGCTAGTCTGAGAGTCACCACAGATGTAGCAATGGAACTTGGCTTCGCGTTTACGGTTGGCCATTGCGGCGGCCAGTGTACGATTTGAGACACCTTTTGGATTGATGATTTTGGATTGTTCTACATGCGTGCCCTCCAGTGCAGAACGTACGGAACTACTGGAATCATCTTCATACTTGTGGCAATGTGTAATTTGACTATCACGCGTAGGGTAGGGTGACAAATTGGAAGCAGGATGAACATGTGGTGATGGCTGATGATCACTGATGCCTTGCGAAGTATTCGGTGTGCGTGAAGCGGTCTGACACCATTGTGCAGACTGAATGACAATCCCAGAAATTTCCTCTATGGTCGGGTGCTCGAGAGGAAGACCGCCAATATCGTTCAAAGGCGAAAGTAAGAGATCTGGTCCCCAACTTGCATCATCTGAAATCTCTTTGGCAGGAGTGCTGTGGTCGATGTGTCCAGCTGAAAATATTGTCATGTTGTAATCGACATTCCGCAGGCTATTGGTAGATCCGGTAAAACTTGAACCTTGCCCGCTGAGATCAAGGAGCTGCTTTCCAAGGTCAAGCGGGTCGAGATCAGCACTGGATTGTGAATTCTCTAGTTTCTGACCCGATCCCAGCAGAACTGAAGAATGCCGAGGGTCCTGAGAGTGTCCTGCCATCCGAAATCCGAACTCATCGTAGCTATTGGGGCTGTTGAGACTCAAGCCTGTTAGATCGGGGGCTAAGCCATTCTCAACAGGGTATACATGACCAGGGGACTGGAGACTCAATTGATCCCAATGATCAGACATCCGCAGATGTAGTCCTAGGTCTCGAGTCAATGTTATAAGAAAGGTAGACTGAAAATCCTAGATACCAGTTTGCATCCCTAGATCAGGAGTAAGTGGTAAGAATGCTGACTTCCCAGTGAGGGGAGTTGACAGTGACGAAGAGTCTAATGAAGGAGTAGAGCCCTCTTGTTTGCAGCTTGGCGGTACAAAAAGCAGTGAGCTGACTACAACAGTGGATGAGTTCCCGATTTGATGGAGTTCTCAACACACACCATTTGGGTATCTCGATTGAAGAGAGCGAGTGATGTTGTGAGAAGCTGTTGTAGGGGAAGGCTGTTAAGCAACTGTTTGAGCGCCTAAATCGCAGCCTCACATAACGGCGATCCTGGCTCTACCAAAGAGATAGATGACCTCGAGAACCTATTAAATACCGTTTGCGTAGTGGGGTTACTTTCGAGATCTAAAGATATGCTATCAGCTCAATGATAACAAGTGACCGTGAAGCTCAATAACATGCCCGATACTGGATTCCACCTTAAATCAGGATATGCAGGCCGCATCGCATGAGCAGGCCAATGTGCGCCATCGTCAATCTCACTCGCTACATGTCTGTGCAGAGAGTGTAGCGATCAGCCTGTTTGACGGTCTATGGGTCAAAGCTAACAATTACTACGCACCTAAACAGATTTCCTGCTCGAAAATTATCAGAATTTTCCATATGGCTAATGTGTTAGAAATCTCGAGCAAGGAGACTAAGCACAGGAGATGATAGGTAATTGTTGAGAAATGGAACGAAATCTGTGAGGCTTAATAGGTGCGGGGGTTTTATAAGGGTTTATGAGCATCTTTAACACAGGTGATAAATGATTTCTCACAGCACATGCCCCAAAAGATCGTTAACGGCATTGCTTCCGTCAGGCTTTCCATTTCCGAGCCCAAGTTTTTACACAAAAACATTCCAACAGTACAATTGAGCCACTTCGAGGCTATATTCCCAAAACATCGTGGCCCTTAGTCTACAGAAATTTTAATCCACCAAATGTTATCAACTTGGAATTTGTGAGATTATTGATTACTATGCTTGCTCTCTTCCTCTCTTTCCTGATTTTGTACGACCCCTGCCCATGGCAGTATTTTTTCTTGCCTCTTATCTCATGTTGATCAATGCTTTGTAATTGCCAAAGATTTATAGCTAACCCCTTGTACAGTAGGCTAGTATCACAAGCACTTTCTATATTGCTCTATACAATGCTGTCGAACATAAAACATGACAAGGAGATGGCCCCACTTGTCAACACATTTCTTGAGAAGCTATCCCAAAATAGACCTTTGTATCATACACAAACTAGCTGCATTTCAAGATGTCACACTACCTTTCTCCCCACAAACCTCTAAACAGCTGGTCAATTAGTTGACAGGCCCTGCATACTCACATCTTGGCTTCTGCCCCTCATACTACATTACTCCGAACCTCAAGGCTAGACTACCTCAATTCCAACCTGTCCTCTGTTAAAGATTTCTATATCCCGAAAAGGAAATCAACTGATCGATACTACATTGAGAGTCTCTGATACATCACATTGAATTTACATTGCATAATTTCAACAGATCAGATAATCTCAATGATGCTAGCCTAGCTTAAATTTCTGCAGGAGACCATTTCAAATTTGACAACTGGCTGTCAAGTTGTAACATTTACTCTAGAGCCAATAAGCAGTGAAAGCATCCTTTTTCCCTATGATCGACACAAAGGATGGGTAGGACATCATTTGCATAATAGAACCATTATAAGAGATTTTACCTAGCGCTCAAGAAGTCACTAATTTATCCGCTTGACCCTATGTTACTGGGCCTAAGACAATTTCATCTTCCATTCCAGCAATCTGGTCTATGAGACCAAGATCACAGAGAAACATTGAAACATCTTTCATCAATCGAGATTCTCTAAATAGTTGTAACCGTCATTGATGAAATCCAATCCACTGTGCTGGTGGATCAATATTATCAAATATGATTAAAATAATTCCTGTGGGAAAGCAAGGTCTGATTGTCAAAACACGATTTGTGGTCATCAATAATTTAATTTGGATTTGATAATCTCTGGTAAATTATCAACTAAATACAAATTTTTTCAGGGGTTATAAAGTTAGCACTGAAGCATTATTTGCTGATGGTCATGACATGAGCCAGATAGGAGTATCAAGTTACAGATAATGATCATGACTATGTAATCATTTAATGATGCTCACCCGATCAGGGTTCAATTTCCCACACTGATCTCTCCCCCTTAGTGGAAGCCCGATTTAAAGGCCAAATCAAATATACTGAGTCTGTCAATTTGATGAAAGCGGTCAAACAGGCACAGCCTTTGAGTAATTGTAGACTAAGGCCCCCATGTCTCAGCGCTAAATTACCTGTACTCAAGAGCACTGATCACATTCCAACCACTCAAAGGGCACGTTTATTTCACCACCAGTATTCACACCTAATTTGTACCGACTTCGGGCAGACGCCCCCCTAAAGCTTTGGTGTAGTCAGCAGTGTACGGCTTAGTATCTCATCCACCCCGTCTTGCCACCTGTTTGCTTGTTGCGGTATATAAAAATACAGGTCACTCTCTCGCACCGATCACGTGGATGTTTTTCCTCTAATGTCTAAAACATAACGTGCACGAATTGATGGCTTTTGCACCTGGGTTCGTAAGGTCAACCCCCAGATTTTCATTATCCCTATACATACAAAAATACATGAGCTCTTCACGCGACTCTCTTCAGTCCTCATCGGAGCGTAATCAAGAGCTTCAGGAGGCATTAACCGACATCCGTCAACGCGTGACAGCATCGAGCCCTGGTCGGAAGCCAACACTGATTGCAGTATCGAAATACAAGTCTGCATCCGATGTTTTGGGTTGCTACCGACATTCTCATTTCGACTTTGGTGAGAATTACGTGCAAGAACTGATTGAAAAAGCCTCACTTGTAGGTGCATTCATCTTCATCGTTTCATAAATCTGACTACATTTTCAGTTGCCCCTTGAAATTCGCTGGCATTTCATCGGGACTCTGCAATCTAACAAAGCAAAAGCTCTGGCTTGTAAGTTTGGCTTTCAACTCTGGACAGTTGGCAGAAATCTGAAAATAATGTGCTAGCAATACCCAATCTATATTGCGTTCAAACTCTCACTTCAGCAAAGGCTGCCGCTGCCCTGAATAAAGCCATTTCCACAGATCGCGTCACCCCGTTACGAGTTCTACTACAGGTGAACACCTCCGGGGAAGATAATAAATCAGGACTTGCACCTCTTTCCCCGAATGTTGACGTTGCATCGTCGGAACTCTACCAGCTCGCCAGCTATGTCATTATGGAGTGCCCTAGACTCCATCTTGAGGGACTGATGACAATTGGATCTCTGGAGCAATCCTTGGCTGCTTCTGAGACAGAAGAGAATATGGATTTCGAGAGACTTCGGGAAACACGCGATATTCTCAGAGAATATTTGGTCAAAAAACATGCAGGCACTCTGTGGGGACAAGAAGCAACAGGCAGCCTACTCCTGAGCATGGGGATGTCGAGTGATTTTGAGACTGCATTGAAGAATGGAGCTGATATTGTTCGTGTTGGGACAGGTATTTTTGGACAACGATCAAAGAAGTCCCTATGATCCCATTGTACCTACAGCAATATACCTCAACCTTTGATCTCCAACGACCTTACTCACTTCTGTGCGATCTTTAATCTTTCACCTTGCTGAGTAGTTGGTTGTCTTCTCTAAATTGTAAAAACAATTTTACGAAGCCGTGCTTGGAAGTCACTATTACACCGATTGGTAGAGGTGTGTCAAATCGATTGATTCATCATTCAGTCTACATATCCAAGATTAAAGAAATATAGACAGGATCAATGTGTACGTGCATTGCGTTGGGCTTCGGGCTTTGTAGATTACATGAACCAGCAAGACCCGCGAACTTCCAGATAATACAAATTCAAGCTTCTTCGTTGTTTAGACATACCGAGACTCGCAGACTCACAGTCTGCCAGCTGCAGGTTTCACCAAGCATCCTTCGAACATGGTTCTGCTGCTTGTGTGTTTAACGCTACAACACAAGAAAGTTCAGTGCATGACTTAACAAGATCCTATATTCGTGATGATTCTGATACCGATAGAGGAATGAATGGACTAGAGTCATGTGCTTGAATCATCGCTGTGGGACCCATATATTGTTTGGGAGAATGCGTAAACATGGCATGGAATGCCGGAGAGAATACAGCACTCTGAACTTGGTCATTGGTCTATTGGTCTAGTTGCGCTCGTAAATCCACAGCTGATTCTTCTGTTCAATGGAAAATATATCAAAGGCCCTGCGCTGAAGCGTGTGAGGGCGCTCCAACAAGATATTCTTGTTGAATACGACACGGTGAAAAGCCGGGATCTCCTTTAAAAGCCTCCAACTTTGGATAACATCCGGATCGGAAGGAGACACCTCAGAAATAATGTGTGTGAAATGCGATGCTGACGAGATGTCTGCAAGAGAAAGGTTTTCTGTCCTATTGTACGTCCAGGGGAGCGACGGAGCGACGCTGTGGGACCCTAGCAATAGGGAGGGTTGGGGTGGAGCGTGTAGGTGCTGGAAAAGCGTTACTCCGGATTGAGCGGCAAGGTTACAAATGTGGACATGAGGAGGTGCTAATGTACACCATGAATGTACGAAGAACTTGATAGAAATAGAACTGACCAGATACTGTTGAAGGAATGAGTTCATGGAAGGCGAAAATGGCATCACCACCTGGATAATTAGCCATGGATATCCGGACAAGGATACCGGTCATAACAACATTGGCGACTAATGCGCCTGCGGTGACTAAGAATGAAATTTGGCCGAAACGAGTTTTCTTATCTTTCAAGGTGCTGATCTGGTTTAATACGCGGATGGTGCAGTTAGGAAACAAAAAGACGCACAGGTATTTGAAGCCACGAGCAGCCACTACATTGAAAGCAGGGATGCTGTATATAATGAATCGCCATTCTTTGTGGCCCAGATTGCTGATGAGAAGGATGAAGACTATGTGGGGGAACAGGAGAGATAAGATTTTAGGGTCGCTAAGCAAACCAATGCACGCGATGGGAAAGCCCGTCATGAGCAATCTGGGAAGGTGTACAGTGAAGTAGTCTTGCCATGGGGAAACCTGAACTACATAATGAGTCACCTTTACGAAGGGCAGTAATCAACTTACCCCCCAATTAGAACTCTTGCCATACATGACATTGAATATGAAGGAGGAAAGCTCAGGCAAGAGCTTTCTTTGCCAAAAGTAAGAATCAACGAAGAAGGTTGTAGCTGGTGGTTTCTCAGAAATAGCCAGTCCCAAGTAGGATTAGGGCTAGATTCACCTGAAGCAGTAACTGCTGCAGCGAAGTTGGTTACCAAAAGGGAGAAGAGCGACGCTTGACCCTCAATGAATAACTGAAGGGTGACTGGAATCCAGAGAAGCAACAATTCTACTCGAAATACGATGCACGAAAATGCCAGCAACCAAAGAGCATACTTCCAAGAATTTTTGGGTACATTTGTCGAGCCGCTGTCGAGTAAACAAGAAAGAGCCACGTTCACTAAAGACCATGAAAAGTATGTCAGCATTGAGTCGAAAAAAATCCTGAAAATAATCAAGGTACCTAATGGCAATGCAAACATGTTGGGTAGTGTTCTGCCCATCCAAAATGGAAGGTGAAATTGGCTACATGTCAGAAGCACGAAAAATGATGCAGTTGTATACCCAAATCGCTTCGACACCGCTTTTCGGAAACAAGTAAGTAAGTCCAAGTGCATTAACCGTGGCCAGAGCAAGGCGAACTGCATCTTATAAGCTCAATTCAAGGGTATTACAGAACAACCGAACCAATTATTTGAAGTTCTGCCTTGGAGGATATTAGATTGAGATATGCCGCTATACTGATAAATGGGTGGACTATGCAAGTAAGCAGAGTGCCTCCAAGGAATGTCCGTGGTATTGGGCCAGAAAATATGAAGTGGTCAAACTTTTTGTTCATGAACATACAGTTCAGCGCGTACGATGTCTGCTCACATTCTTTAACTTGTCCGGCGTAAAACCATGGGTCAGGAGGTCGTGAATTGCCTGAATATTGAAGCTCTCCTCGACCTTTGTGTAAGGAGCTACGACAACATATGACCAGCCAAGTAGGAAGAAAGATGCATCGAGAGCTAGACTTGTAGGCGAGCGCATGAACTTGCACCGAATGTGCTAATTACCGGATTCTGTCACGCGACGTTATATTATCACGTCACCTCTACTGACCGTTGACGTTGTCTCCCATGGCGTCAATGTTTAGAATCATACCCATTTCTCTATATTTACTCCTAACATCGTCGGTGTCAGTAGTTCGTGGCCATAATCTGACTTCTCGCAGATCTAATAATGGAGCGTCGTTATTACCAGTGAGTTGACTGAGACTCAAGGTACTAGGTTCCGTCAGCTCATAATAATCGTAATTCCCTTAGGAATTATTAAACGTTGATTCAAGGCCTGGTGTGTATAGACTGAGCGCAATCTCTGATTTTGATCTGATTCAAAGCATTGACCCTCGTCAGGTAGATGCCCTCCTTGCTTCAACTGCATGCTTCCAGCCTTTACCTGTGGCCAATATGGGAGCTGCAATCAATATAATGGACAATGTGAATGCCCACCAGGATGGGCAGGTATTGATTGCCTCACACCGCGTATGTTTTTCGTCTTCATTTAAAGTATATTTGCGTCAATCATTCTCAGAATGTGATTCCTTGGCGGACAGGGACCATAGGCGGCCACGGGAAGAGGGCGAATCTTGCAAGTGCAAGGATGGGTGGGGAGGAATAAATTGTAATGGTGCGTCTACATCTTCTGCTCACGACTTTCTTTTGATTTGCTATTAGTTTGTCAGAACGATAATGCTTGTATCGGGTTTCCTCTCGAGGGGGGCATATCACCTTCAGAAGACGAATTACACTCTGAGAATATGACCTGTTATATGGGAGGAGAGACAGTCTTCAGCAATCATCAAATGTGCAATGTCACTAGTGAGCCTATACTACCTGGATCGCGAGCTCCGATGACTGATCCAGCTTACAGACAGGAAGATTCTCGATATGCTTCCAGGTCGTCCACCTCAAGTGACTTTCAGTTGCAATAAAGTGGATTCAACATGTTCTTTCCAGTTCTGGACTGCTGAAGTTGAGTCCTTTTATTGCGGATTGGAAGATTGTAGATCGGAAAGGCAAACGGGGTATGATTCTAATATTACGACATATGCCTGCGACAAGGTCAAGTGTAGCTGTGTGCCTGGTCGTTTTATATGTGGTGAAGCTGGTAGCGTTGGTGAGCTTCTTCCTTTCGAATCCTCGGTCAGCGATTTACATCATTCATAGATATTGGAGATTTTCTGAAGCAAGAGATTAAGGGACCAGCGAAGTTCAGCTGCAAGTCAGGCAAAGACTGTAAATTCGAAGAGCCAGCCATGAACGACCTCATAAACAGCATTTTTGGTGACACCTACATCACGCTACAGTGTCAAGGTGGGGAATGCCTTCATTATTCGCAAGTTCCAGGCTATGTGGTGAGTCATTTGTTCCTTCAATAGTTCTTTTTCTTTTTATTGTTTTTCTAGAAACCACCCAAGCCTAACAATACACGTTGGCTTGCACTCAGCTCTTCCGGCGCCATTTTTATCGTAGTCGTGTTATCAGGAGGTTGGTGTACATCCAAGAATTCCTCTATATAACGGCTCATTTTGTACTCTGGACAGTTCTCTGGTATGCCGGACGAATTGGAAAAGGAGATGACTTTGGAAAGATTCGCCTTCCCGAAGTGGAAGCAGCGAAATTAATGACCGGCCATGTACCCGCATCTCTCTACTTCTCTGGAGTGTCGTACAAGCTCAACGACCGTCTTATACTGGACAATATTTCTGGCAGCATCAAATCTGGTCAGGTTATGGCGATTATGGGGGCATCTGGCGCAGGAAAGTCGACTTTCCTCGATATTCTGGCACGAAGGAACAAGCGTGGTGAAGTAAGCGGTACGATGTTAGTGAATGGACGGGAGGTGAAGGATGAAGAGTTTCAGAAGGTCACTGGTTTTGTTGACCAGGAGGATACCTTGATGCCCACTTTGACTGTTTATGAAACAGTCTTGTACAGTGCACTTCTGAGATTGCCCAGGGACATGAGTTTCGAGGCGAAAAAGTTTAGGACACTAGAGACTATGAACGAACTTGGCATTCTTGGCATCAAAGATTCGAGAATTGGTGATACTGGTACGGTCTGGACGGTTATCCATCCTGTCATTACCTGAGAAATGATTTTATAGGCACACGTTCTATTTCCGGTGGTGAAAAGCGTCGAGTATCGATCGCCTGTGAACTCGTCACAGGCCCCTCAATCCTTTTCTTGGATGAACCCACGAGCGGTGAGCAAATCAGTTGTCGATTTTGGAACCCCTTTGTGATTTTGAATAGGATTGGATTCGTTCAATGCGTTCAATGTTGTTGAAAGTTTGGTTTCGCTCGCAAGAGACTACAATCGCACAGTCATCTTTACCATTCACCAACCCCGTAGCAACATTGTTGCTCTTTTTGATCAGCTCACCGTCCTGGCTGCCGGAAAACTCGTGTATTCTGGTGCATATGCCAAATGTCAGGAGTATTTCGCGTCCATTGGCTATCCTTGTCCAGCCGGCTTTAACATTGCTGATTACTTGAGTACGATGTTCTTTCCTGCTTTTGTAACCTACGTTCTAATACTCTTTTGTAGTTGATCTGACTATGCAAATCACGATGGAACCTAAAGGCAGCCATAGTCCTCAACTGGACTCATTTTCCACTGAACTAGGTTTAACGGTCGGTGACGAAGAACAAGGTCTTCCTCTCGCTGTCGTGCCACATTCTGTGCCTATTTCCGTCCGTTCCACTACGTCCGACGCACCCGTAACTGAGGACGCAGAACCTTCCGTCACGTCGTCCACTGGCCAATATCTTCGCAAAAAGACGTCGCAGATACTGAACGCTGTCAGCACGTATGGTCATGGCCAGCTATCTGAAACTCCCATTTCCCCTGGCCTCGCTGCACTGGTCCAAGCTTATGCAGAAAGTTCTGTCGCTAGAGACATTAGAATCGAGGGTGCACAGGCTGCCTCAGATGTTCATTCTTCAATGGCTGATGAGTTGTCTGATATCTCTGAGGAAACTCTCCTTTTGAGAGGTCGAAAGAGGGTATCTTGGGCTACCCAGTTTAGAATTCTGAGCGGAAGAGCATTCAAGAATTTGTACCGTGATCCTGCGTTGCTGACCGCTCATTATTTATCAGCCATTGCTCTCGCTAGTGAGTGATGCCCTTCCAAAGCTTACTTTTAAAAGCTCTGATCCTTTGTATCTACAGTCATTTCTGGTTCATTCTATCGCGGTGTCACGTATGTGCCTTACAGTCTCATTTGTACCTGTCGACTTATCTATTCCAGGAATGATATTGCTGGATTTCAGAATCGCCTAGGCCTGTTTTTCTTTACTCTGGCTCTGTTCGGATTCTCTTGTCTGTCTAGTTTGGGCTTGTTTGCAAATGAGAGGATCTTGTTCATGAGAGAACGGTGCGTGATCCTTTGTCGATTGGCTGTTTTCTGTTCTCATCATTTGAACTAGTGCTAACGGCTATTATTCAACATTCACATATTTCTCTTCTAAGGAAGGTCGAATTGAATTGACATACCTTGCATCAAGGCTGACTTGAGGATTTCAGATTCTCTTTGATATTTTTCCTTTGCGTTTCGTTCCGCCTCTGATATTTGGCGGTATCGTTTATGGGCTTGTCGGGCTTGTTCCCACTGTTGCCGGCTTTTGGAAATTCTTGCTTACTTTGGTCCTTTTCAATATGACCACAGCAAGTGTCGTTCTTCTCCTTTCCATCGCTTTTGATAGTATCAGCGTGGCTAGTCTGGTCGGGACCTTGGTCATGTTGTTCAAGTGCGTTTATTTGGAATCTGAGTCACATTTTTACTAAAAAAAACCTCCCTGTACAGCCTCATGTTTACTGGTCTCTTGATCAACCGCGAAACTGTGCCCGTCGCATTCCAGTGGTTACATACTATCTCTTTCTTCCATGCTGCATTTGAGGCTCTCGCTGTGAACGAGTTGAGATACCTGCAATTGAAGGAAGTCAAATATGGGGTAGAGCTTGATGTACCAGCAGCTACTATCTTATCAACATTCGGTCTGAGGGCACAGGTAAGTTCGATGATAGATCAGGTATGATGATCACGGTGCTCATATTTGTTGCCTAGTCATTCTGGTGGCCGAATATCTCGTTGCTTGGTATCTTTTTCGTCTTTTTCACTACTATGAGTTATGTCTGGTTGCATTTCTTCGTGAAGGAGAGACGGTAGAACTTTGAAGTTGTGATTTCATAGGCCCTTCGAAGAGATTTTGTAATTTTTATGGTCAGGATGTCAAGCTGGGGTAAAACTCATGAGGTTGGAATATGCTCAAAGTATGTGTTCTCGAACAAGACCAAGACACGTTCGTTGTGTCAATGGGTAAAGTGAGCAGACTACGAATCCATCATGTGAATTGATGCGGAAGACAAGCACTGACAACAGCGCCACCTTCATTCGGGAAGGTTATTCGACAATGATCTCGCTCAGAAGGGTTTAGAAAATTTACAAGATGTCGCGGCTGAACATTAGGGTATATGGCATGAAGCTCGAGCGTTGACAAGTCGAGCGTAACAATAACAATGACAAGATACCACCTTACGCACAGCCCGTGAGATCTTCGGGGATTATGGCCAATCACCAGGGACAAAGTTCAAGATGTCCACTCCCATGAGAATGCATCGGGAATAGTTGGTACGGTTGGTATTTTGAGATGACTCTTCAGTTCCTGAGAAGTGGTTTGACCAATATCTGCTGACGACTAACTGCAGAATTAGAACAGAGGCCGCGTGGAGGAAAGGAGAATTGATGAGGTACATGTGGGGAGACTGTCTCTCGACAACTATCTTTTAGGGGGTAACAAACACAGACGGACCAGAGAACGGCAAGAAGGAGTTGTATATTGCACCGGTAATTGGTCCCCAACCAATGATGGTGGAAGAATTACAATATTGAGCCGGCCGGAGCACTGCCACCGGAAAGAGAAACATATAACAGAGAGAATCACATGTTGCTCTTGTCGCATCCCCCTATGAGTCTCCTCACCCCCGCAGAGTCGCATGCATTCCAGTCATTTCTTTCTGCCTTGGACTACACAGATCTGTCGCCCTCTGAGTGGGCTCTTCTGAACAGCACCAATGCTGCTTCAGAAAACGACCTTCTCGGATCTGGTCCTTCATCGGAATTACTTGCAAAGGCAACAAAAGATCTCATGGCTCTTGATTCTGGCTACTGGGACACTCTCGGACAACAGCCTTGTGGACTTCCCAACCAACTATCACAGCAGCAACAGCATCAGACTTTTCCAAATGCATGCTCTAATCGGCAGATGTCTTTCTCAAGGCACGAGACATTTCCTTTTCTTAACACCAAGGCCCATGTGCAGCAGCCCATGTTATCTATCTCACCCTACCATACCGACCTTCATACACACCACCTCTCGCCTACAGCAACCTCCGCCCCCACATCGGATACAACTACACCTGCAACCCCACAATCCCCTTTTAGTGTTCCTGATCAGCCAACCCAGGTTCGGCTAGACCAGCACCAGCGGCCATCCACAAAACGATCATCATCATCGAGAGTCACTTCAGGGTCCTCAAAGCGTCGCAGACCATCACCTCCTGCAACGTCATCATCATCCAATGCAATCGCTTCCGGTTCAACGAAACAGGCACTGCTATCACCTTCCCAGAAGAAAGCCAATCATATTCAATCAGAGCAAAAACGCCGCGCTAATATCAGGCGCGGATACGAAGCTTTATGTGACACGGTCCCTGCCCTACGAGAAGCGATTCGGGAGGAAGAAGAGGCAGACGCTCGCATGAATATGATCAGTGGGCCATCTGCTAGACCTTCGCGATCAAAGCGGAAGAAGAAGGATGCAGCAGGAGATGGAGAGAAAGACAAAACTGACGGGCGGACTGGCCCACGAAGTGAAAATATTGTTCTCTCAAAAAGTATGTGGCGCATTCCTTCCTTATCTCTTATGTTGGCCCTTCATGGGCGTCTATCAGCTGGGTTCAAGTAGCTCAATCATCCTTTCAGCGATCGAATACATCAATGAGCTTCTTAGTGATCGCTCATCTCTACTCACAAGGTTGGAACATGCGAGATCAGCATTGCCTTCAGATCATCCCGCGCTCTCCCTTCCATGTCAGGGCGAACCTTTGTGGGAACGTCAGTGGAAAGGTGGAGAGGGAAGAATTGACGATGAAGCCGTTGAGGACGAAGACGAAAATAACGACGATGGAGACAGCTCATAGCCTATACGGGACTCATCGTAGTTCTATGGCTCAGCATATCCAGTGTCTCCAGTCTGTCAGATGCTCCCCAGGCCTGCGATCACTTCCTACCAAGATTTTAG
>Ga0153942_1000225_pt1 | contig 21033 bp, 40 predicted proteins | sample TSNJ026MetaG_FD_104731 | JGI IMG/M metagenome (GOLD analysis project Ga0153942, IMG submission 104731) | Attine ant fungus gardens microbial communities from New Jersey, USA - TSNJ026 MetaG | ecosystem: Host-associated > Fungi > Mycelium > Unclassified | place: USA: New Jersey, Brendan T. Byrne... | reverse complement strand
ATTCTGAATCTGTCTTATGCAGTCGGCTTTATTGACCATTTTTCTACCTCCTTAGAAATAAGATGTCCGCGGGTTGCCGTCCATCATCTCTTTGTGCGTGCCGCTCTGCATCTCTTTCCATCTTTCAATATGCTTTCTGTTTTCCAGCAACACGTGCAGATCGTGTTCCGCCTTGGTAAGTCCTTTGGACTCCGACCTAACCAATTCGTCAATGGCCATATCTAATTTTTCGATATATTTCTGCGTGTACATAGCCTACACCTCCCGGCATCTGCGCAAATGTTCTACTCCGCGAAGATCGAAGAAATCAGCCATGTTGTTATTCAGGTACAGCGGAATTCTCGTCCGGCCGCGTTCCGGCAGATCAATCCCGAATTCCTGATCGCCGAACGTGCATTGTGCTGTTTTTCCGTAGCTCGTTGTAATTCTGCAAACAGTCTTAAGCAGCGGGATAGCAACCGTTTCCCCTGACAATAATATTGTGACAGGGAGGCTTTCTCCGGCCTCCGGCAGTGGGGATGTTAACACCAGGCAGTATTTTGTACTTGGTTCCAAGGCTGTGGGGCCGGTTACAGTGATCTGTAAATTTGTACCGACTACAGCGATAGCAGTTGATACAAGTTTTGTGAAGCAATTCTTACATGCACTCATTTTTAAATTCTCCTTTAAATTTTTTGATTTATCTGTTTAAGTTGTTCAATCATTTCGGCAGTATTCGAAGTATTGCGCCTTGTGTTTTCCAGATTTTCTTTTGTCAACTCAAGGGTTCTCATGTTGATTAGCATATTATTAACCGCAACGGTTAAGATTGCGGCGGTTAAAAAAGATCCCCACCATGCACCTACAGAGCTGCGTATAGCAATCTCGTTATCGGTAATCGGTTGTTTCTTCGCCTGAAACCACGGTCGGCTCATCCGCAACACCGCCTTTGCCCATGAATCCATTTACAGCTTTTTCAATACTTACGCTTGCGCCGTTTATGATTCCTATAAATTTCTTTCTTTTTTCCGGATTCTCAATTAGCGTCCCGGCATATAGCAACCCTAAAACTTGAAACAATGGCATTTATTCACCTCCTAAAAAACAGAGCGACATTACGCCGCCCTGTGAAGCCTTTACGACGGCAAAACGAATTATTTAATTTCCGGTATTAGCACCAACCGCAATCATCATCCCTGCCTCTATCGCGCCCGTTAAATTCACGGAATCGATCAAAGCAGTTCATTTGTGGCTGTACACAAGAATCGACCGTTTTTACAAAATGCGGCACTGCGTTTGGTTTACGCTCGATTTCCTTTTCCAGACAGCCGAATTTTGCGTTCAGGTTTTCCTGAAGCTCCGCGAACATGCCGCTGACAAACAGCTGATTCTTCTGCTCCTGAATAACCATGTCTTTCTCGATCAGCTTTCTTTCCAGATTCTTTTCGTAAATTTTGTTCTGCTCGATGATACCGGCATCCCTGGACGTGACAACATCCTTATCAATCTGGCAATTGCTGACGCAGCAGCAAGGATTAGTCAGCCGACTACGGACTTCGTCGAAGTCGCGATCATGGTTATGCCCTTCGCCGCAACGTCCACCAAACAGCCCACCGCCAGAAAAGCAAGCGAAGAATAACAAAATAATGATCAGAAATCCCAGACCACCACCGCCGCCGAGTCCCCAACCGAGGCCACCGCCGCCAATGGAGTCATTCTCAATACTATAACTTGCCATGTTTTTTATCTCCTTTCATGATTTTTATGTTAAAGGCAAAAGCCTATAAACATTTGTTTCATTTCATTCTGTCAAGCTTTTCGCGGTACGAATTTATCGGAGTACTTGCCTGCCGATTGGGCAATGATTGGTTTGCACTAAAATTAGATGGCGCTTGTCTATATTGCGATTCCTGGAATCGGTCTTTTATTTTATTAAGGCTTAGGCCGTTACTCGATAAAATGCCATTGACAGCTATCTTGACAGCCGGATTACGATCCAATATTGTCGATATCCTATTGACCATAGGCGCACCACCAACGGCATCTATGGCCCTGTACAATCCCTCTTCGCTACTCCCGAACTGCTTTGCTCCCTGGATCGCCTGATCAAGCATCTGTTTGCTTTCGGGATTTGACTGTATCCTTGCTGCTGCGTTTTTGCTCACCTTGCTCACTGTTCTCACCAACGAATTTAAGTCCATCTTTTTCCTCCATTTTGGTTATTTTGTCGGATAACTTCTGGATAGTCGCCAGAAGTGTTGCATTGATTTCCTGTTGTTGTATCGCCTGCTCCTGTAACAACTCTTCTGCTGACTTCGGCGGCACGATGTCGCCCAGCTCCACAAGCCGATTGTAGAACCCCTCTGCTTTTGATATGGCTTCATTTAACGTTGATTCGAGTTCATTGCAGTACTCAAGTGTGTGACCTATCAGGACCTGCTGGTTTGATTGAAATTCCAGAATGTCCCTTCCGGCAATAACGCGTGTTGGATAACTGTTTATGGTTCCGTTTTCAAAAGAATAATTCATTCATGCCCCTCCTGTAATCCCATAGATATTTCTCCAATCAATGCCAAAACATTTAGATTGTCCGCGCAATCAATAGATAAGTAAAAATCAAACATATCCTCCGCTTCTGCCTCTTTGTATCCGATCCGCATTAGATGCTCAATGAATTGTTTTTCATTCATATAATTTTCCGTACCTCCGCCATAAAGTCACCCAGCGGCACGCCGTAGCTTCTGGCAACACTCTCGCCGCACTGAACACCGCTTTGCAGCATTACTTTGAAGCGTTCCCGTTGTGCGTCGCCCATCCCATTCACGAAGAGCCTGGCGCAGTTCCCAGCGGTGACTGAATGACTATCGGTTTCTTTCTTGCCGGCCGGTGCGTTCTTGGATGCCGGTGGCTGAATCAAACTACTTATCATCTCCAAACCTCCCGTAGCTCATTGACAAAACGATGCATGCAGCTTCAATAAAATCCTTGCTGAAATGCTTCTTTTCTTTGGCTTCTTTGATTGCATCAAGCGTCATTTCTGTCAAATCTGTCAAGGCTTCGTCTAATTTGTCGATCACGCTGAAACCTCCTGTCACGTTCATTCCTAATGTGTTAATTTTAATGGATTTAGGGGAAAGAAAAGCATTTGAATAATGTTTAAAAAGCTTAGAAAAAGTGTTAGAAAAATGCAATAAAAAAAAGAGACCTCTTATAATCAAAGAAGTCTCTTGTGCTTAAATCTATTTTGCTTTTTTCTTGTCAGTGCTTGCCGGATATAGTACGGCGGGCATACTGTCCGGCTTTTGTGCAACAATATTTTATTTCAAAACATTTGTAATTACGCTGCGCCATGCTTTTCTATGTAATTAAGAATCGCAACAAGCTCCTTGGCGTTTTCAAAAGACTCCCTATAAGCTGGAGTATCTTTCTTGACTTCTGATTTTATATAAGGAATTGTAATTTGTGGCGCATTCAAATCATTAACCATAATACGCACGATCAAAGAAGTGCATGTGTTTTGATGTTTTCTTTCTCCCGAGCTGCCAACCAGCGCGCCTATCGTTCCAAACGCAAGCCCGCCGATAGCAGTTGCCGCACCCTTGCCTGATGCAATGCTGTTTCCGTCCTCGTTCAATTCATAGGCCACCAAATCCGCAAAGTTAATAATTCTTTCGTTTCCACTTTGTGATATCGCGAAAATTTTATTTACGTCGTCGATAAAAAAACCACCGCCTGGCGCAATGATCGCCCTGCTGATAACCATTTTTGATTGCATTCGCTCTTGCGCAATATCAAATACCTTCTGGACGCGTTGCAATTCTTCCCGGGACTTCTTCTTGGGGCTTTTGTATCTCCAACACGACATTAGGGCCATGCAGCCGGATAATAAAACAACAATTCCGCCTACGTTACTTCCGGTTGAAATCATAATCGAAGCCATTAATGTGCAAAACAATGCTATTAAAACACCAATAAATTTCATACCTCGCATTCTCCTTTTCCTTCTTTTTCTCAATCATATCAGATGGTAAGAAAATTGTCGATAGCCATTTGTACGACCGGACAGAAAAGGCACGGTTTCCCATGCCTTGGTTTTGGTTATATGCTCTAACCTTCTGTGATTTCTTCGAGGTCGGTCATTAATTCCTCAATCGAAAAACTCATATCTTCCAAAGAACTTATATAATCCTGCATCTGTTCGCCGCGTTCGCCATCCTGTAGGTTCTCCGGTATGTTGTCAAATGCTTCCTGCTCTTCATCTGCCGTAGCGCTGATCACGCTCATTGCGTGTTCTAACAGCTTTATGGCTTCTTTTAATTGGTTTCTTCTGATTTTGTTCATATCCTTATTCCCTCTCTTCCTATCTTCACTCTTTTTCGATTGTTACATGCTTTGATATTTCTGCTATGGCTTCATCTGTAGGATTCTCAAGTACATAGCTCTTGTTATATCTATCCCACTTGAATCCCAGACGCTTTAATACTTTTTTGTCATCATCCGATGTTTTGGCGGGATTACAACCTTTTCTATTATAGACCCTTAACTCAACTCCGGATTCACTACTCCCTCTGAATATTGTTTTATACATCTGTGCGCTTGTCATGTCGTTTCCTCCTATCTTTCTGTATACCTAAGATAATTCATATCATCAAACCGTGCACCGTCTACTGCTTCGGCGGTGTTAAAATCATCGTATTCGATTTCCGCGTAAGTGCTTGGCAATCCATAGCTGCCGCATTCCTCGTCATCATCACAGAAAACGTCTGCATTCATGATCATTGCGTCGTAAGCCTCTTCACTGATTTGACCAGCGTTGTACAATTCAAGTGCTTTCTTAAAATATTTATTACGGCTCATATTCCCTTCTTTCTCCCCGTCAAGCCGGTAGGTCAGCTGCTTGCTTATGCGTATCTTTTTTTATAGTCCTTAAACCATGCGTTGGCCTCTTCTTCGGTTCCAACCGCCCCCAGCGAGTGGAAGTACTTGTTTTCAAGCAGCAAGGTTATTATTTGATATTTGTTCTTCCTTGCCTTCAAATCCTTTACCAAGAAAAATCCTTCGCCGTTTTTGCTTGTTCCTTCTTTCAATATTTCGAAAGTGTGGCTTTTGTAGGTTGCGTTGTTTGTTGTGGTAATTGTTGCGTTTTTCATCTTTGTATTCTCCGTTTGTTTTGCTGTTTTACTGTAATTACATTATAGCACATGGGAGTATGTATGTATATTGACACAATTACCAAATTTACATGGACTTATGTGCGGTATCTTTGTTGCATTTGTACATGGTCTTATGTATTTGATTGTGGTATAATAGTATTGCAAGGCAGGACATTATGTTTTAATCACTAATATAGAAAGGGGAGCTACATGCAAGAAGAAAAGAAAAGCACTTATGCGGGCTTCACAGAGGCGCGCAAGGAAGCAAACAAGCGGTACATGGAAAAATTCGTCGAGGTCAAAGTCCGGATGACGCCGGACGAAAGAGACGCAATAAAGGCCCACGCCGCTAAGATGGATGAAAGCACCAATGCATTCATTAAACGCGCCATCGACGAAACCATGGACGCTGACGGGCATATTATGAAGCCGGTGGTCGGTCCGGCGAACAACGCATAAGATAGAAAGTGGAGGTACTACTATGGCTTGGTATGATGGAATATATAGCTGCGGACATGAGGGACGCACAAACATAATTGGGCCTATGAAAAATAGGGAATGGATTCGCGAACAAAGATTTTCCAGACTGTGTCCGGATTGTTACGAAAAGGAAAAAAGAGAGAAAATTGAAAAAGAAAACGCAGAAGCTGTTCAAAAATCAAAAGAATTAGAATTGCCAGAACTGACAGGAACCGAAAAACAAATAGCCTGGGCGAATGCTCTTCGCATCAAATTTCTGGAAAAGGCAAGCGAATTAAAAGACAATCCGGGGAAAATAGAAAAAATAACTCAATATATCATATCCAATAAAATAAAGGCAAGTTGGTATATTGATAATAGAGACATGGGCAGTTTCAGTATCCAGAAATTATACGAGGGTATTTACAAGGAAATGCCCGAAGAAAAAGAAGTTATTGAAAAGGAAATAGAATCTGTTATCCGGACGGAATCCATCACAAAGCCGGAAGAATACTATTATCCCGGCTTTGTTGAAATAAAAATAAAAGAGGATAAAGTGATTGCTCTATATGAGAAAAATGAAGTTTTCCGGACTATCGTAAAAAAACTCGGTTACAATTGGAACGGACAATGGGAAAAAGAGATAAAAGAGACCACGGGGACACCCGAAGATAGAGCCGCGGAGCTCGGAAGCCACTTACTGAATGCCGGGTTTGCAATCTCAATCTTGGATGATGCCGTTCGCAACAATGCTGCGTGCGGAAATTACGAGCCAGAATGTAAGAAGTGGATTTACAGGCGCACAGGAACGAACAAGCTTGCGCTCAACTGGCCAAAGGGAGAATCCGAAGAAATATATAAAAACGCAAGAAAGATTCCTGCTTCAAAATGGGACAATCCAAGCGTTATAGTGGATGTTTCTCATTATGAGGAAGTGGAAGACTTTGCTGAAATATACGGATTTAAATTTACCGAATCCGCAAAAAATCTTATAAACCAGTATAAGATCGAGATCGATTCTGTTAGGAACGTGAACATTCAACCAATTACAGAAAGTATCGAAGCGGATAAATTAGAAAAAATATTGGAATCGGCAGGCGCAATTATTAGTGATTTAAGGGATGATTGATAATATGATGTTAAAAAATGAACTGCTTTCACACCAAAAAGTAGCCGTGGAAAAATTATCAAAATTAAAGGTCGGTGCCCTTTTCATGGAGCAGGGTACTGGGAAGACCATCACGGCCTTGGAAATTTGCCGGGCCAGATTAGAAAGCGATAAAATAAACAAGATTATTTGGCTCTGCCCGTGCTCCGCAAAAAACAATATAAAAGACGAAATATTAAAACAGGCGCCAAAAGAAATGTTGGAATTTTTCATAATTTGCGGTATTGAAACGCTGTCATCGAGCATAAGAGTCAATTCCTATTTGCTGTCAGTCGTAGATCAATACAAATGCTTTATGATTATCGACGAAAGTCTAATGGTAAAAAACCCAGCAGCTTATCGGACGAAAAATATTACACGGCTGTCCAGAAAATGTCCTTACAGACTTATTCTGAACGGAACGCCAATATCTAAAAACGAAGCGGATTTATTCTCACAATTTTATATATTGGACTGGAGAATACTGGGATATAAGACTTACTGGTCATTTGCAGCAAACCACCTGGAATATGATAAATATAACCCTACGAAACTAATAAGAACATTGAATGTAGATTATTTATCAAAAAAAATTGAACCTTATACATATCAGGTAAAAAAAGAAGAATGTTTGCAATTGTCTGAAAAGCAATACAGCTCTGAATGGTTTTATCTGACTGATGCGCAAGCAAAACACTATTGTGATATTTCAGACAAATTATTATTTGATCTGGACGAATTTAATCCGGAAACTATTTACCGGTTGTTTTCAGGGTTGCAAAGCATTATCTCAGGCAAAAGGGTGTATTTCGAAAAAGGAGAAAGAGGATACGAGCATATAAAAACAACACCTTTTTTCGAAGACGTTTACGAAAATCCGCGCATTCAAAAACTGTTATCTTTTGTTGACAGCAAAGAGAAAACTATAATATTTTGCAAATACACAGAGGAGATAACGAGTATATGTAAAATCTTGAATGACAAATATGGCGACGGCTCTGCAACCAGATTCGACGGTTTAATTCCATTAAAAAAGCGTATTAGTAACTTGCAAAAGTTTAAGGATGACGCAACTTTTCTCGTAGCCAACCGGAGCTGTGCCGGTTTTAGTTTAAATCTTCAATTTTGCCATCGTATCATAAATTATTCCAACGACTGGAACCTCGCAACCAGACTGCAAAGCGAAGATAGGGTACACAGATACGGGCAACAGCACGAAGTAGAGATCATTGATATCTATGCGGAAGACACGCTTGACGAAAAAATAATCGAATGTTTACGGAATAAAGAGAATTTATTGGAAAAATTCAAGGACAAAATTACAGAGTCAAACAAGGAAGAGATTGCAGAATGGCTATATGGAAAGAGAAATGGAAAAAGGACAAAATCAAAAGTAAATCTTTTTGATTGTTCGGACTTGGAGGAAAAAAATGCCTAAAATATTTACAGACAAAGATGTTTACACTGCTGCAATGGAGCGATTTGAAATAGCCTTCGATCAATTTGATAATATGTACATCTCTGTTTCTGGAGGGAAAGACAGTTCGATTATGGTCCAGCTGGCCGCAATGAAGGCGAGGGAGCTAGGGAAGAGATTTTCTGTGTTGTATATCGACTTGGAAGCGCAATACACGGCCACTATACAGCACATAGATGAATTGATAAAAGAAATATCCGACGTGCTGGATAATTGGTATTGGGTAGCAATGCCGCTTTCCCTGCGCAACGCGGTATCTGTTATTCAACCAAAATGGATATGCTGGGATAAAAACGACGAACACAAGTGGGTTCGCCCGATGCCACAAAATAAATACGTAATTAACGAAGATAATTATCCCGACGAATGGAATTGGTTTCAACGCGGCATGGAGTTCGAGGATTTTATATTATATTTTGCGGAATGGTTCAACGATATCCACGGCGGACTGACTGCCGCCGGAATAGGAATAAGAAGTAACGAAAGCTTAAACAGATTCCGGACTATAATAAGCGATTCTAAAGAAAGATATAGCGATTATGGTTGGACAACCCGCGTGAAGCTAAAGACACGCGCATTGAATGTTTATAATTTTTTTCCGATATATGACTGGGCTACGGAAGATGATTGGACGGCCGTAGCGAAATTTGATTTAAAATTTAACCAAATCTATGAACTTATGTATAAAAACGGATTGTCGATTCACGAGCAAAGGTTGTGCCAACCATACGGCGACGATCAGAAGAACGGCTTAGATCAGTTTCGTTCTCTGGAACCCGAAACGTGGGAAAAAGTCTTAAACCGTGTACATGGTGTGAATTTTGGTAACATATATTGTCGCACGTCCCTTCTCGGCAACATTGATTCAGAAAAACCGAATGAAATGTCATGGGAACAATACGCCGTCTTCTTGCTTGAAAGTTTAGGTTTATATGCTCCGGAGCTAAGAGATCATTATTATAGAAAAATAAAGACTTTTCTTGATTGGTATGAGAAACAGGAAGGGATATCGCTACGAGAAATTAAAGACGAAGAGAATAAAAAACTGGAATCTGCTAAAAAAGTTGCCTCGTGGCGCAGGATAGCAAGGGCCATCGAACGCAATGATTTTTGGATGAAAAGATTGTCCTTCGGGCAAACAAAGAACGATGTGGAAAGGTTGTTTGAATTAAAGAAAAAATACAAAAATATCATTTATGGAAAAGATACGAGCGATAAGCACTTGAAAGAAATCGCCGGAAAATTAACGGTAGATAATAAGGAGGGAATTTTGAATGCCTAAAAAAATTGAATTTCCAGTCATGAATATAAGAATGATCCCACTTGAAAAGATCAAGGCCAATGATTACAATCCGAACAAAGTCGCCAGCCCGGAAATGAAGTTGCTTAAACACTCTATAGAAGAAGATGGATATACGCAGCCGATTGTAGTATACCACGACAAAAGCAACGACGAATACATTGTTGTAGATGGTTTTCATCGGTACAGATGCGCAAAAGAATATTTCAACCTTAAAGAAGTGCCCTGCACGGTCATTGACAAAGATATCAAAAACCGGATGGCATCAACTATCAGGCACAACCGTGCGAGAGGCACGCATCAGATTAAAGATATGAGCATAATCGTTGCTGATTTATATAAAATGGGATGGTCTGATGAAGAAATTTGTACCCATCTGGGAATGGAATTGGATGAAGTGATTCGATTAAAGCAAATTACGGGATTAAAAGAAGCGTTTCAAAATCACGAATTTTCTAAATCGTGGACGGAATTTGAAACAAAATACTATGCAGGGGAATAATCAAAAAAATTCAAAATACTTGCAAAAACCTCTTGACATACCATCGGTATCGATGGTATAATAAAGTATAAGATAAAGAACGGAGGGAACAGAAATGACAATGAAGGAATTAAAGAACACGAACTTAACAGAGGAATTATTTAATCAAGAAATGACAGAAAAAGAAATCGATCTAATTAAGTGCTTATTAAAATCAAGCGAAGCCGATGATTCAATTGAGGCGATGTTGATTAAGCAGTACTTGAACGATTAATAAAAAAGGAGGGATTTAGACATGAAAAAATACAGTTTAGAAAGAGAAGAAGAATTGTTTGCAGAGAAGGGATTATTAGTGGACGAAATTAGAAATGCTTATTTTGCCGGACTCGGCAATGCCACAGAGGCGCAAAGCAAAAGATTTAAAGAAATAGTTCGAGAGCTGGACGAAATGTATCAGGCAGACAATGCACCTGATCCGTGGGATGATTTTTGTTAATAAAGATATAGATAATCATGGAGGATAGACCATCCCGCCCCTGCCGGGCTATGCAGGGAGAAAGAGGGAAAATATGTTATCCCCGTTAGAGAAATTCGAAAACTTAAAAAAGAACGGATACTTTGATCAGGAAGGTCGGAATTACGCGTTAGTGGATACCCCATGGCCTTATTACGATGAATGTGATGGTTGGGAGGATGAGGACAATTTCCCGCGATATTATGAAGCGCGGGCGATATGCAAAGAGGAAATTAAAGCAAAAGACAATTGCCTTCGCGCATGGGAAGTACGCTACACAATAGAGGATTATGAAAAATGTGATTGGTCTAATCCTTACGAGATTTCGTACTGTGCGAAATGTATAATCTGGAGGAATATGAAATATGAGTAAGATACTATTATCGGAATGGGCAAGGAAAAATGGAATTAGCGATGTCACAGCCAGACAGAAAGCGCAAAAAGGATTTCTGATAACTGCCGAAAAAAGTGGCAAGTTCTGGCTGATCGATGAAGATGAGCCGAATGTGGATAACCGTTTAAAAAAAGAAAGGTGAGAATGAAAAATGGAATATGGAAGAGAATGGAAACGTATATTAGACGTGGTTTCGGAATATGGGATAACGGAGGCAGATTTGGATTCTGGCGAAATTAGTTTGGACGAAAAAATAATCTGCTACGCATCCCCAAGAGAGGTAACTGATTTTCTGTGCTCCTTGCCAGTGCCGCATGGGGCGCAAGTGTATGAAGATCCAATTGCTTTTGAAAATACGGTTGTGTCGTTTAGAAAACATGTCAAGCCAATATTCGCCATCACCGAGGGTGATGATGAAACACAGTTTGTTGTCAAATATTACGATGATGGCGGATGGGGATTGCTTTGATTTAGATATTGCCCCGGTTCATCGCCGGGGGAAAGAGGGATAATATGGATAATATTAATAACATGAATAATAGACCGGAAATTTATATTTATGAATTCAAAAAGCATCCGATAAGCAAGGATGAATTCATGAATATAACAGAGTCAGAAGGAATGTTTGCTTGGTTCTTGGAAAGCCTAGCAAGCAAAGGATATGAAAGTGAAGCTTTCAAAATGTGGTTTAGGAGTGAGAGTCTTTGTATGCTGTTTAAGCCGACCGGCATTCTGATAGAAGTTTTTTACGAGGAAAAAACCTTGCACGACGCTAAAAATCCTGATTTTCGATTGGAAGTCGTTGTTAATCGGAGAATGAATGTGTCGGATTTCAGAATATTTCTCGTGCTGCTACAACTCGATTTGGACGGGTTGCTGAACGACCCGTACTTAATGGAAAGAGATGTATTAAGAGAATATGAAACGATTCGATAGATATTGCCCCGACGGGAGAAAGGGATGAACAAATATGAAAAGATATGAATTCACAGATACGCACGAATTGAGTGAAGAAGCGTTTCGGGTTTATAGCGATAGTAGTTTTGCTTTTTATAAATCGGGCGATACTTTTTATGTGGCCGACAATAGTTCGGCTGATCCGTGGGAACTTGGAACTTTGGAAGACGTTGAAGAGTATCTATTGGTTTTTGCTGATAACGGCGAATAAAATCATGCAAAACCTTAGAGATAGCGGGAACCGGACAACTGGAACCCGCTATTCTTCTATAAAACCCTTATAATCTTCGACCTTACCTTTTTAGACAAAATATCTGCCTTGGATTTGGATATATTCATGGCAAAAGTGATCTCTATGATACTTTTGTTCCGGCTCCGAAGGTTGAAAAACTCCATTTCCTCCGATGTGAAATTGCATAGCTCACGAAACCGCTCAATTTCCGGCATTGTAAAATCGCATATTTTGAGTTGCTGGGTCATCAAATTGCTCCAATCAAAAAGGATGCCTTGAGCGACATCCTCGATTTTATTTCTTTTTCGTTTTTCTAACCGCCGTGCCTTTTTTGTTACCGCTCTTTTTGAGTCTCGTTTTGACTTTTTGTCCCATTGTTATTCTGCACCGATCCTCCGTTGTTGACATTTACGTTGTTGTAACCGTTTCCATCCTGCGAGTAGCCTATATAGTCGTATTGCGAAATGTACCAGACAAATCCACCAATAGTGGCAGTCCATAGCGATAATATTATAATCAAAATTATCCACAGCCGCTTGATTGTCGACTTCAATTCCTGCAATATCTCCGTGGCGAAGTTGAGATGTTCCACTCTTTCTTCCATGTCCACAATTCTTTCGTTAATATCCACAATCCCTCCTTGTTAACCAGAACGTTTAGGCACAGTCTGATTGTGTTCTTTTCTTAAGTGTTCGTCCAGGCGGTCATGCACGCGCCTGATGGAATCTTTTGTGTCCCTGGAATTCTGCCCGACCAGATTTTTGATTTCGTCCAAATCCTTGCGCACATATTCCATTTCCTTGTTAAATGCGCCCCAGCGTTCGCCCTCTTTTGTATTGTTTGTATTGCCACTGCGCCAAAAAGAAGCCGCGGCGAGACCACAGCTAATAACTGTGCATATTAACAGTATTGTAGATACATCCATGCTGTCACCACCGTTATAGTTTATTTTATCTGATCTGTCTATGCCCTATACCATTTTGTCGGCATCAACAAAATGGTTGGACATAATATTTTAAACCTATCGAATTCGAGAGGTTATCCAATGCCCGGGTATTGCAATGAGCCATCTCTGTCGGGTGTTAACGTGATCGGCTCCGTTGCCATTTCACCATTCTCATTCAAATAGTACCATTTCCCGTCAATGTCCTGCAAGCCTTTCAGCATAGCCCCGTCTGCACCAAGATAATACCAGTGTCCGTTATGCATGTACCAGACGTTTGCAACCATCATCCCGGCAGCGTCGAACCAATACCATTTGCCGTCGTTGGGATCTTTTACCCACTTGTTAATTACACAATCGCCCGTGTCACCATTGTAGTATCTCCATCCGCCATTCTCTTCGCACCACCCGGACTTCTTTTCCGATGCGTGATTTCCCGTATCGCCAACGCCGTAATGCATTGCTATCGCGGACGCTTCCGCTTGTGCCAGCCGGTCAAGATTGTTATCATCAAGCAACCAGGCTGTTGTGGCAGCGTTGGTATGAAACGAATGCTCAAGGATTAACCCCGGCGTTCCGACCGCGGTGGCTCCGCGAATTACGCCGTAATAATCGCCATTGCTGCCGCTCCTGTTTTCGATTCTGGCGGCTTGTTTTGTTCCCATGACATTTTCTACCACTTGCGCCAAAATAAGCCCCACAGCGTCCGCTGAATGATTTATAGCGCAATAAGCGGCCGGGTAATCAATGCTGTTATTGACTATGCTTGCTACCGCATTAGAATGATTGGATATGAATAGATCGCATCCTTTCGAAGCTATGCCGCGGTCATACGTTGCCTTGTCGGTCGCCTGATTTGAGCGTGTGGTAATGACCTCAAATCCATGTTGCTGTAAGTATTTTTTTTGCAACTCGGTCAGTTTCCACACCATGTCAGACTCATAATACCGGCTGTCTGCCGGTGACTGATTATATTTTCCGAAATGCCCTGCGTCCAGACATATTTTCATCGTTTTCCCTCCATCGTATTGCGTCAGGTTGTTGCTCTCAATGACTGCACATAGCTTGTCTACATAGGCCGTGTCAGTCGCGTACCCACCGGCCTTAATGATCTGCGCCGCCGTTCGGTAATCCGTGCAGCCGGAAAGACCGGCATATCGCAAGTTATTCCCATTCATGGCTCCTGTCAAGTAATCACTGTGATCCTTGATAGATTGCGCAAGTGATTGGTATTCGCGGAAAGCTGCCGTGATCGTGTATTCATTGCCGACAGAATCCTGCTCCTTGGTTTCCTTGCTGTATATGCTGCCGTCCCATTCCGATGCCCATGTGTTGCCGGACAGCACGGCCTTCATTCCGAATAGATTGTTTGCCATGACTGCCAGTTCGCTGGTTCCATATGCCGATTCCAGACAGGCCTGCGCGATTGTAACGCTTGCAAGAATGCCGGATGTCTTCATGTCAGCTTGGGCAGCTTCGGCAATTAATCCTATAAATATCTGTGACATAATCCTCCGATCAAAAAGGGCCGGAACATTCCCGACCCAATCAGCAGTTGCGATATCGCAATTATTCCGTCACTTCCGGCATGCCAGTGATTACCGATGTCATCACGGAAGCCACCGCTGCTACTGCCGAAATAGACAGCATCCCAAGCCAATCAACATCGGATACCGCCTGTCCGACTGTAATCATTGTCAAGCCGGTCTGGCAAAAGGTTTTCAATGCTCTCGCGCCCGCTGCTTTTACCCATTCTTTACTCATTCTTAATTCCTCGCTTTCGTTTTGTAAAATAAAATAACCACCCGCAGGTGGATTGTTGCTCATATCAATTTGTAGTGTGGCCGCTCCTGCCCGAACCACCAGTACCGAAGCCAGTCATCCAATATAATCCCGATTAGCGATACCGGCACCCACAGTATCACGTACTGCGGACACACTTGACCGAGAATATTTCCCGCCATATTGCTGTAATCCCATACCGCCCACCCGAGGTACAGGTTAACAACACAACCAGTCAAGAACTCTAAGGCCGTTACGATACATGTTCCAACCAATACTTGCCGCCAGAGTGGCATTTCCCACGGTATAATCTCGTTGATTAACCCCAGACAAACAAAACAGATACCGCCCAAAACAAACATAGTCCAGTGGCTGTATCCGCGCCAGAGTAGTTCAATCACGACATACAGCCCGCCGCCGATAAACAGCAGGGTTAAATACTTGATCAATTGTTTCATGCGTTCCCTCCGGATACCGCCGCAATAATGGTGGCCATATTATCTGCCAGATCAGCCGGCAAAGCTGCACCGTAACTGATAGCGTCAATCTCCGCAAATGATTCGGCGCGACGAATCCACGCGTTGAGGTGATTACAGTACGTTGTGTGATATAGTTTGTGTTCCGTCGCAGCAGTGCCGATACTTATGATATCAGCTGCTTGGTACAGTTTGCACAATGTGCCGTCTGCGTGATAAGGATATGCTGGCGCTCCAACTTGTACCGCTGCCACCGCTGCCGATAGATTGATTTGGTCTGTTTCGGTCAGACTGTAGCGCTCTGTGCTGCCATCAGATAGCTGTACATCAAATCCGGCTGCAATAGCCATAGCACAAGCCGCTGCTATTTCTTGCAACTTGGATAGCCGCCGTTCTGGTAAGGTTGGTGTGTATGGCCCTGGTAGTTCCTGCGGCGTGTCGGTAGGTGCTTGATACGTGCTACCATCATTGCTAAGATATACTGTTCGGCCTTCATCTCGGTAAATGGTGTCATATCCAGTTATAGTGGTTGCTTCTTCGCCACCGGATGTGTACAATGTGATCTTTCCCCATTCTGCCGGAATTTCATCAGCAAAAATGATCTGCATGATATTTGGTGTTTGCGGATGAATACTCTCGATATTGTATAATTTCTTATTGTTTCCAATTTTAATTGCTTCCATTTTCATGCTCCTTTTCTTTGATTTTCGTATTAAGATTTATTACACAAACCATTTTTTATTCAATCGAGTAATTAATCCGCTGAAAAACCTATACTTTGAACGCTCTGCCTCGGGTAAAAAAGCTTTATGTTCCCGCCGATAACCCCGGTGGATAAAGCCAGTTTTATTCTTACCGTTCCATCTCCGTTGTTGATGGCGCTGATTCCTTGCAGTATGCCGCTTGAGGATATTATAGAAGTATAGTTAAAACCTACTTGACCAATTGAGCTTGTCGCCATCAGTGATGGCACTGCCGTGACAACATAAACATCAGTGTAAAATTGTATTTGAAAACCAATTAGATCAAGACTGCTGTGGTTTATAATAACATTCATATTCCTGGCACTCGTAACGGAATTACTAAACCATGTTCCCATGCTATTAAGAAGCGATGAATATGCATTATATACCGCTGCGCTGCTAGCTGTCATTCCTGCACTTGCAGCTCCACTGGAGCTGGTATAGTTATCAGATATCCTGACGTGTCCGTAATTGCTGGCATTTCCGATGCCATAAGTTGTTGCACTGCTAGCATGCCCGACGGGTGCCTTGCCGCTTAATCCCGCGGTTAAATCGCTATTTGTTTGTGTGATTTGATCCTGCAACACCTTGGCCACCGCTGCCGAAACTGGCAATTGCGAGTTATTAGTGACAGCATTATTGACTAACATGCCCACCGTGAGAATGCCAGTTTTGAAATTGTTAAAATCTTGAATGAATTTTCGAATTTTACCGGCGAACGTTCTTGTCGCTTCGCCCGCTGTTGGTACAGGGAATTCTCCAGTGATTGTGTCGAATGTCATTATTTGTGTATTGGAAATATCACCGGTTCTCGGCACCCTATCTTTCAATTCTGCATCAATAATATCGGCATTACCATTAAAATCACCGATATTATAAACGTCCTCTGGGCTTGGTTTGATCAAATTGTAATTCTCCGTAAAACTTGCCATTATCCCAAGTCCTCCTCTCTGATTTTAAGATGCGTAAATTGCCCCAAAAATCCATGTGTGTAATCGCTTAGTGCTTGGTGCTGATTGTATCTGATAGTGAGTGTATACACCAGATTTGCCGGAATACTCTTATCAAGCGTTATTTTCACTTCATTTACCCAGTTTTTTCCGTGTCGCAAGCTGGCGATATTCAACGTGTAAGCGCGGTAGTTCAATTCATAAGACCAGCCATCGGAACCCATAATGTTGTTCATGATGTTTTTCAATGCTGTTTCCGTATACGGGATATCACTTATTAGCCTGTTTATAATCCGGCCACGCCTAAAATCAAGCGTTTCGGTCAATGGATCGGAAATTATGCTTAAGGCATTTTCCCACTGCAAGACACCCCGTTCTGTGGCTATTATCGGAAATGCATCACGGAATGAATTTTCCGCAGATTCTTCCAATGCGTCTAATTCTGGTTGAATCGCATTTATAATTTCTTGAATATCGATATTGTCGTCATAGATGCGATTATAAAAATCTCTTAACATTAATTGATCACCACGCTTTCGAGTATCGGCAGGTGCTGGGACAAGGGCGATTGCTGAATGTTTAAATCCATTGGCGAACCATTAATTAATACGTTTGTAACATTATTAACTCCGGGCAAACTGATTATAGCGGACGTTATGCGTGCAACAAATATTGACAAGCCATCAGAATCAGACCACTGTTTTCGCACTTCCAGTATGTATTCAAGCAAAGCATCTTCGATCAATGATTGTAACTGTCCAATCGTGTAACCGGTTTGCAAATTCACAGAAGCCGTTATATTAATGCTTAATTTGTCGGGTGTTACAACCGTCACCCGATGCCCGATTGGAGCTATCCCAAGTCCTTCTCCGCCGTTCGGGATGGGGTCTATTGCAGTCTGCACAACGCCAATGAATTCGCTCGTGGCCGGGTTATATTCTGCATCAACAATGGATACCATTACCGTTCCGCCGCCATCCCATACAGGAAATATTTTGGCTGCCCCGACACCCGGGATAGCCGTTGTGAACTGCTTGTAATCGGAAACGTTGCCACCAAATGCGCGATTGTTAATTCTTTCAATTATACGCTTCCTTAGTTCCTCGTCGGTTTCCGTGCCTTCCCCCGGTGTGTATGTTCCAGTGATGGCAGCGGAACCAAGGTTATTGATAGTAAACAACGGCAAAACGGGACCGAGATATGTATTTCCGGCAGTGCCGGCAGTTTCGCATTCCAAAAGACAGCGGCCGGTGACTTCAAATCTTTCGGTTAATACGAAAATCTGCCCACCAGAAAGCGCAGGGACAGAAAAGCGGCTCCCGACGGTCAGATCAATGGGATTTCCATCCGTATCAGCCATTTCGCCGATCCTGATCGCCCTGGTTGCCTGATTTCTTGTGATGCCGTGATTAGCAGCCAGGTTCTCTAAATTAATGCCAACAGCGGACAATATTGATACCTGCTCTTGAAAAATCGTGGCCACGATACTTTGCTGCGCTAATTCCGCAGCCACCGGCGCAAGGGTGTCGTATATGATTGATCCCTGCCTTTTGTCCCGTGCCGTGGACACTCTCGCAAGCATCCGTGTCAATGTTTCGTCAAATGATGCCATTTACCATCACCTCGCTTCCGAATGTACCTCTATCGCTTGTTACCTTAAATTCGATCAGCGCCCCGTCTCTTGATGCCCGGCTTACATTTATGACCGAAACCGCCGTAATCCGGTCATCTTGCAATAGCGCGTCTCTTAGTGTTTTCTGAATCGTATCGCGCAAAAATGAAAACGGTCTGCCAATATATTTTTTAAATTCAACCCCGCGATTATCGCTGTAGATCGGATACGCATAACGCTCTGTCGACAGAATATGATATACCGCCTGTTGTATCGCTTCAATTCCGTCTACGTTGCCGGAAATCTGATTATCGGTGACACGATATGTAAATGTCGGATATTGAACTACGTTAACCTGGTCAATTGTAACTCCGCTCACCTGCGGTATCATTTTAGCACGCTCCTTTCGACGAAATAGCGTTGTCCAGCATTAAATGACATTAGAGTCACCTTTTCTCCAACCGCAAGATCGCCCCACAGCCGAACGGTTTCCCCAGCGACTGTAATTGTTTTCGCTTTGCAAAGTGGAGACAGGACAAGCGCACCCGCCGGTAATGGCAATTCTCGGCTTTCCGATGCCATGATCAGTATTTGTAGTGGTGATACGCTGGCAACGGTTCCGTCAAATATCTCCGACCGTATTACGCTTGCACTGTCATTGCCTATTTTGGTCACCACTCCGGCCAACCTGTTAGCTGATATTCCCATATACGCCTCCTGTTATAGAAACCTCCAGTTGCATCGTGTGAAACCCCTGCTGATAGTTATGTGATGCGGATACTATCCACATGTCCTGTTTGATGCCCAACTTAGCGATTGACAGTGTAAATCCGCTACCAGCAATCAGTTCCGGTACGCCAAGCGCATTCAGCTTCAAGGTCTGCGCTTCTCTGTTATATCTTTTCAGATACTTGGCGGCCAAATCCGTCATTTGCTCTACGGACATTGGCGTGTCAATTTCTTCAACCATCTGCAATACGCCCCATTGTTTCTGTGATTCCGTGTAGGGCGATACGTGGGATATTATTCTTCCGATATCCTTGTCTGTCCGCGTTATTTTGATTCGATTGTAGACATCCTTGTCGATACTGAGCTTGTACGTATAGTCCGTCAGCAGTGAGCCATCGCCAATAATATAATTCGTCTTGCACTGCGCCAGCTCGGTAAATTCAAGTGTTCCGTAATTATCCCGGATGAAATAATACTTCCCAGCCTCGTGAACAATTGATTGCTCAATACCGTACTGGATGACCTCGTACAGCGTGCCGTTATGTATTTTGTATTCCGGAATCCACACTGACGGCGTGACGACCTTATATTGTGAATCAGTTTTGCGCCCGGCAGATTCGCCGAAGTTTTCACTGCAAACCAGCTCGAATATTTGGCTGGCGGTCACGCCCTCGGTAATATAGACTTCCTTGTTTTGCAGATATCGAATCTGGTCATAAGCTGTTATCTTGTTATCTCCATCTCTGGATGTTTCCATCGAAAATACATAGCCGTAGAATACGCCACGGCCATTGACGGAAAACTTGATGATGCTGCCATTGACGATTTGCAGCCGGTTGCCCGGATCGTCGCGCACCGTAAATGTACATTTGCCCGGCTGCCCACTGATAAATGTGTCGTGCGTTACGGAATCCACCAAAGTGGTAATATCATACATCGTGCCGGTCAATGTGTTCTGGCATTGAATAGTGTATTGCATTAAGTCACCCACCCTTGCGGAATCACGTAGACCTGTCCGGGATAAATTAGGTTCGGATTACTGCCAACCACCGCTTTATTCGCTGCGTACAGCTCCGGCCAGTTTGCACCATTCCCGGACAGCCGCCTTGTGATTGCCCATAAATTATCACCGCTTTTGACCGTATAGGTCTGCGGTACTGATTCGGTGTTGTCTTTTCTCGGCTCTTCCGGCACCGTCGCGCTGGTAGTCTCTTCCACCGCTTGTATAACGATAATCTTGGCACCATAAGGGCGGTATTCCGACAATGACAAGGTATAATACACTCTGTGCTCTTCCCCTGCCTTGCGAGTATGTTTAAAGTCGTCAACAACCACATCCATGTTAATATCAATGTCGCTTGCTGTGAATTCACCGGCCCGCTCGGAATCCCGCCAGTCTTCAATGAATTCAATGAATTCGTCGCCATCATCTTCGATAAAACTTTCGATTACAAAAGTGGCAAGGCCCGGCTTGCGTGGAATTACAACCTCGCCGGTACCGATGATATTAACTGTTTCGTTGTTCCCGGGTATTGATATTTCGATTTCTTCCGGCGCGATCGGTAACTCATAGTCACCGTCGCTTGTTTCAATAATGATATCTATCATGCCAGCACCACCCTCGAATCCGCAGCTTCTTCAAGCACTGCCGCTATCTCTTCGACAATAGAATTAACGTCAGCTGTTTCCCTGACTGTGCCAATAT
>Ga0153942_1000222_pt1 | contig 21051 bp, 26 predicted proteins | sample TSNJ026MetaG_FD_104731 | JGI IMG/M metagenome (GOLD analysis project Ga0153942, IMG submission 104731) | Attine ant fungus gardens microbial communities from New Jersey, USA - TSNJ026 MetaG | ecosystem: Host-associated > Fungi > Mycelium > Unclassified | place: USA: New Jersey, Brendan T. Byrne... | reverse complement strand
GTGGAGTACTCGTAGCTAGGGAAGACCGAAAAAGTGTAAGCAGGTGATCAAGAAAATGTTTAGGGGACATAGCGGTTGTTGCGACGCTCCCAAACATGGTCCCCTCAACGATTAGTCCTTACCTGAGTCAAACGATAGGACCATCCTAGTCCTCTGTGCGTTGCCATGGTTTATCTTTGAGAAAAGACGACCAGGCCTGGATCTATCCGTAGGAACTGATCTATTAATTGTTGGAATCAAACAAATCTATGCCGCAATAAAGGAATGCTGGAAGTTGAAACAAACGTTTTTGTATTTATTGTTTTACTTTTTCATGTCAGTTTTCTACTCCTGTCATTCCACATTCCTTCTCATGGATGATCTAAGGGGTGATGTGTTCAACACCACATTGTATGATGCTTGTTGCGGTCAATTCAATGACTTATGGCTTGCACAGAACTGTAGTCGCGACATTACAAAATAGGTATGACTCTTTGAAGCTCGCTGCGTCAAAATTACTGACAGACCGTAGCATCATGGCCTATTCCACACTAGACCTCACACTTCTTCTCACTGTAAACATTGTTGCACAGACCCTTGGCCTCTAGTAAGCCATTTTTCGTGAGGTGTATACGCCTTCTCTCATGGAGGGTAGTGTGTATTGGTTTGTCCAACAACGGTTCAGGATAAACACCAAGACTGTATGTATCCTCTCCTGGAGCTATTTTTCATGTCATAATTTCCCCCAGATGCTCTTGTGCAACGCATTTTGGATCATTGTGAGCTCAACAAAGCCATTGACGGAGCGCCGGCTGACAGTATTAGGTCTTGACGATCTGGGGCTTGATAGGGGTCCACACCAATCGTTTTGGTTTCAAGCATGTATGGGAATTCTGGTGAGTCAGAATCTCCCCCCATGAGATATGCGTGCTGATGTTATTACAAGGCTTACCAGGCATTTTACGGCTTTACAGCGGGTCCGTGGTATGAATACAGTCAAACTATGATCAGCGAGGTTTCGCCGCTTCCTCAAATGTATGTATTCAGCCTAGTTGAGGATACGTGAGCTTGAGTTTCCTTGATCCAGGTTCCTTTTCTTTGCACTTTTTTCTGTGGTAAGTTTTCATGTTATTTCCGCTGTGCAGTTGAAACGGGACAACAGGTGGGGAAAACGTCTTCCTTTACCGGTCCACTAGTATCTAGTGCCATCATAACTGCTTCTGGTGGTAATGGCAACATGCCTTTTGCAATTTTTTCGGCCTGTGGGTATCTTGACAACATTCAAATAGCTACTGATTAAACATCTCTTCCCAGTGGAGTAATGAGCACTATCTTTCTTTGGATGATAGACGTTGACAAGAGTCGGAAGGAATGTGAAGAGTTCATTTTGGCAGAGACCTCCCATAAAGCATTCACTTTATCGGCATAAGATGTATGGTTGACTGCACTTAAGGGTTGTTCTGAGGCGAAAAATATGGTGTATTGCTGACAATCTTTACCTGATGCTAGCTGGTTTGTGCCTGGAGTCAAGATTTCTGGCTTCTGATTCCTCTCCTACTTTGCTACTATTCTTCGGTCTGTTGTCTCATTATCTAAATGTTGAATATACTAGAAACCAAGGGGGTAAAGAGATAGAAACAAAAAATCATATGTATAGAATAAAATAAGAGAACTAAGAATGGTGATCTACATAGATCAGAGGGAAAGCCAGATGTAGTAATGAGGAAAATTTGGGAAGTCCAAAAAGGAGTTGTTTTATGACCATGTAACTCTTCTCAGGCCATCTGTCATCACAGTAAATGATCTACAGATCAAATAACCCCACAATGACGACGACAAAGTACCTTTTTTCTTCTTTAAATGCATTGCATACTGGTCAATGGAAACACGTAGCGGTGTATTCGGATAGGAAGAAGTTGGATCCATATGCCTCTTAATGCTTCATCATCGTCAACCACGATACCAGGTTTGGAGAAGAGGTGGAAGTATTTTATCTTACAATCGTCTTCAAGACTTTTCTTTCATCAGTGAATAAATCTTCTAATTGTTCTGCAAGTATTTTTCAGTCGAATTAAGTTGGTAATCCCTCCATTAAGTTTTTCAAATAAACATTTTGGTTAATCAGGACGATGATGGTGATGACGACAATGAGGTTGATATTGATGATGATGACCAGGAAGAGGAGGATGCCATGGAACTTGTTGTCTTAGCATCCTTCTCGAACGTAAGGTCGTCATGAGTATCTCGGTTTGGGTATCATCGCTGCTGTTATCAACTTTTGTTCTCTCTTCTTCCTCACCTGTTTCTCGATGTGTCTCAATTATACCTTGGAGTCGAGTTCTTCTTCCATATTTATTAGGACCTGTCTTGCATCCTATAGTCTCATCCCATTTCCATCTTAATGAGTTGTATCAAGAAATCGTAGCCAAGAATGCAAACCTGTTGTATTGAACTATAGAGTCAGTCAACGTGGCTTAGTCGAGAGGGAAGATGCCTAAGTAAAATTCAAGTGTAGTGCAGTACAAATTGGGGTTTGACTGATCCTCACGTTACCTTGATTGTATCATTTCACTCAATGAGCAGCATAAAACTTCAAAAAATCATGTTTTACTATGATGTCGGAGGAAATCTAACCTTATTTATTATCGTCTTGCTTCGGTATGGCAGTATTCACTTTCATGATACATAAATCCCAAGGAAAAAGCCAAGCAAACACAACCGATGAAGTTACTGACAATAGTAGGTGGTAGTTTATCACGACTGAAAAAACCCCCTTCTGAATAGATACTGTGACTGAAAGCGACAAGGTAGTCATGACCGTGGATGGTGCACAACAATTGACTGCCCTAGAAGGATCAGTTCTGTATCAAGCGCCTTAGCTAAAGCGGTTATCCAATCCCTATAATCAAACTGAAATAGCTCAGTCGATGTTGGTGGATTAGCAGAAGCATTGACCTGACCCCTTCCACTGATGAGAGATTTGCGCAGTAAACCCTACCAGGCATGTAGGACCTAGAATGGGTCGTCCGTTCAGATTCACAGCCTACGAAGATGGCATCCGTGAAGCTACCATTGCGGTGGTGATCTCGGCAGAGTTGAGCTCACGACCTGCTAGCATATACACCACACGCAACTCCTGGAGGGGGAAAACCGACATCTCACCGCTTCAAAGGGTAATTGGTGTAGGATATGAAACACGCACCTCGAAACTGTGTTGAGCGAATTCAGGTTTGGTAGTGATACTTTGTAGATTATCGAGCGGAGGAAACTTGTGTCCTTTTTGATAGGCATAATACCGTAGTTCCTAGGTCTAAAATTCAGCATCATGCAGGAAGGGTGGGTGGAGGGGAAACGTACCTCTGGACTAAACCAGGTGTACGGCTCTGAGTAACAGATGGTGAGAAACGTCTCAGTCCCCATCTCTTCACCACTGAAATCCTGAGTCGCTGGGATATCTGCAGGATCAGTCTTTCGTGGATTAAAGAAATTAAACGGTCTGTCTTTCGGTCGATCAGCTAAGACGAGGTCACATCCTCTTATCGGCTTGAATAAGGGCAGGAGACCAAGTGCTAGTCGCTCCTTGTCCCCGGTTGGGAATTGTATGACGGCTTGAGGCGGGCGCCCGTTGGCCATGTATGATTGGATGTAGTCATCTACTCGGACCTCCTATAACCGAGAGTGGAAGACAAGCTCAGCCTGAGCGGTAGAGGCATTATACCTCAAAGCTTTTCCCATTTTCTACGAGAGCTTGTGATATCGATGCATATGAGATTGTCATTGCGGACGACAGGGAGCAGGCATGTACTGTGTATGCAGGTTCTACGGTTAAACCAATTTCAAGGCCAAGTCAACTTGTAAGACTAGAGAGATACTTGGCACAAGACTTTTAGTATAGGATGTGAGATGGGATTAGGGTCTCTTGCTTGAGATGGCTCTCATATAGGCGTGAGAAAAACATTTCTCCGAAAGGCATGTGTTCAGATTTTGGAGGTTGATCTTGCTTTCGCCTCCACTGTCTTTTGCCTCCTAGTGCCTGACTCTGTGCAGAGTCGTGTCAACACACAACTACTAGTGACCGTCCATAGGATTGCACAGCAGGACATATTAACCGTCAGAGTTTTTTTTTACTGTGCTTCAACTTGCAAAAAAACAATGTCTGGACTCAAGAACTCCCCCTTTGGAAAACGTCTGCGTGCCTCACAGCAGGACTCGGAGGAAACTTCTCGACGACGAAAGCAGCGGTTGCATCCAACATTTGGATTTTCAACACCCTCCCTGGACTCCCGGACCCACACCAGCGACAGCAGCACTGGCCCAGAAACACCTGCTGACATATCTATACCTACGAGTCGGCCGTCAAACAGAGAGTACGGCGACAGATTCGTCCCATCCCGCGATGTTGGAGATATGAGAACCAGTTATCATCTCATCGACGAAGCAGGTCCTTCTACTCCTTCTAAGAACAGGACAATCCCCTCAGAATCTGACGCACTCAAAGGTACGAGTCGCCGGTCGAGCTCATTCGTGTCGCCATTCATTCTATTACAGAACAAGCTAATGCAATATTCAACTCCATCCTACACACTGAAGTCACCCCTCCTTCTCCTCGCCGACCACACTCCCCTACACGACCCATTCCTGTATCATCCAATGGTACCCCATCTACCCCTAAACGACGCCGCCTTTTTACCTACAACTCGCCTTCAGCATCCAACCCAAGCACGCCGTCCCGACGTCTTGATACCCCAACAGATGAAGCTTATTCCATGAGCCCTGTCCGTGCTGAGAGCCGCCAACTCCTTGAAAGTCCTCGTCGGCAACTAAGGAGCGTCTGCAAGACTCCATATCGAGTGCTGGATGCCCCAGAGCTTGCAGATGACTTTTACCTCAATCTCGTCGACTGGTCGAATACAAACGCGCTCGGGGTAGGACTGGGCTCGTGCGTCTATCTATGGACAGCACATAATGCGCAGGTATCTAAGCTTTGTGACTTGGTTGAATCAAATGATACGATAAGTTCTGTGTCGTGGGTACAAAAGGTAAATCCATTTTTGTCTGTTTGAGAGCTTCACAGGATTTCATCTCTCATAGGGTACAACTCTAGCTGTCGGTACACTTGCAGGACGATTGCATATCTATGATGCCAGTACTCTACAATTACAACGCACGTATCAGCATGCGCATCAACAGCGAATAGGAGCACTTGCATGGAACTCCTTCGTGTTATCATCAGGCTCGCGCGACCGTCTGGTACATCACCGCGACGTCCGCGATTCAGAGACGCGCCCCTTCAAACGATGTACAGGCCATCGACAAGAAGTTTGTGGGCTGAAGTGGAGTGGAGATGCTGGCGTATATTCTGCAACACTAGCAAGTGGGGGAAACGATAATAAAGTGTGTATATGGGACCTCCGTGGGTCGAGACGGAGCTCGGCTGCGGGTCGGTCAGCTGGAATGGTCCTAAGGGGAGCCGGTAGTACGAGTAGTGGTGATGATGGACCCGGGGATACGCCATTGTGGAAGTTCCACGAACACACTGCCGCTGTTAAAGCACTCGCATGGGACCCCCATATTGCTGGCCTGCTGGCAACGGGTGGTGGAACGCAAGATAAACATATTCGATTCTGGAATGTCAGCAATGGGACTATGCTCAACGAGCTTGATACAGGATCTCAAGTCAGTGAATGCCCGTATTTTCTTTGGACAATACTCATTAACAGCATCCTTTTTAGGTCTGTAACCTCATCTGGTCAATGACGTCACATGAGCTTGTATCTACCCATGGCTTCTCCTCCACAACCGCCCAAAACCAGATCTGTATCTGGAAGTACCCGAGTCTTAATATGGTGGCATCCCTCACTGGACATACAAATCGTGTCTTATACCTTGCTATGAGTCCTGACGGAGAAACAATAGTGACTGGTGCTGGTGACGAGACGTTGAGATTTTGGAATGCTTTTCCATCAAGAAAGGAGAGGGAAAAGGTTGGGATAATGGGAAATGGTGCTTCGAGTGTAGTTGGACAGTGGGTGTCGAAAACGAGGGATAGTGCTTTGGACTATGGCCGATTGATTCGATAATGGTCGCGATGCCCATGTCCCTGGTGAACGACTACTAGCCCCCAACTTCAGATCTTTGGACTTTTATTTACAAAAAAAACAAACAGTGCTTTAGCTGTTCTAGTGATGTTACAAGCTTTGATTTGCTATCATGTCTATCGTTTTTCGCTTCCTCTATACGTACCTGTTTTTTTTTTCATAGATTATTTTTTGGTTTGTTGGGACTCTTGATCTATAGCTTTTCTGCCTTTATGCATGTAACATAAACCGTTATCCATACACTCACAGAAGCCCCTCATCATATTTATGCAAAATATATATTTGTTTCCTCATGATGGCTTTTAGTTGTCAGAAACAGATTTCCTCTTAAAGAAAATCCCTACCGCGAATCATATTGTTCACACTGCACTTTGGGTTAGAAATCCTAATCATTGTTCTTTGATTCTCCAAGGAAATGACCTCATAAATGTTTAAAGGGGAAATCATTCTAAGATTAGGCTAATGATCAACTTCACGCTGCCAATTTCGTGGTACAATTGAAGAGAACTCGAGGTATATATATATTCTCTCTACCTTTCAACAGAAGATAAAAGGAGCTATAGATCGATTATAATTTTTTTCAGGAAATACTCAATTTTCGAGTACCAATATTTGTGATGGCAAGTCCACTTGCCAGATACGGCCATACATTGAAAGAAGTCGTGGGATGATGTAACTCAGGCGTACATAAGAGATCACCGTTGGATCTTCATCGGTTTAGTTCTGTTCTCGATCTACAGCTTGCCGTAACGCCATGACGATCCATTCATTTGACCTACTTGATGGGACATCGATTCCCTGGCTTTCTTGGGGCAATGGAACAGCTGTCGGCGGGAGCGAAGATGCCATCGAGAAAGGGAAACTTGCTTTGCAGCATGGGCTCAACCATATCGATACCGCGCAACAATATAAAACCGAACGTGAAACAGGCGAATCGATGAAGCGAGCTGGGGTGCCCAAGGATAAAGTCTACGTGACATCGAAGCGTGCGTCTATACGGACTTCGAAGGGGGTCTTTCATTTGTCTGATCAGCTTTTCTCGATCGGAAAGTTTCTCAGGACGTTGATGATCAATCGATTTCATTAGATGAAATCCGTGCTCGTGTCGATGGTTCTTTGCAGAAACTTGGATTCGTCCCGGATCTCTTCTTGATCCATAATCCTTTCGTAGCGGCACCTGGAGAGTTGAAGCAAATGTGGCAGATCCTTGAAGGTCTCAAGGATGAGGGAAAACTGAAAAGTATTGGTGTCAGTAATTTCCGACCTCAGGACTTGGAGGCTGTTCTTGACGGAGCGAAATATAAACCGGTCGTTAATCAGGTGATGAGACGTACCTTTTAGAAAAAATAAAAAGTTTTGTGTCTGATCAGATTTTCAGCTCGAGTTCCATCCCTATGTCTTGACCCATCTTGCGCCTGTTTTGGAGATGCAGAAACAACATGGAATTGTCACCGAGTCATACGGCGCTCTCACACCGCTTTTGCGACACCCAACTGGTGGCCCACTCAAACCTGTTCTCTCGGCCATCGCTGCGAAAGTCTCCCAAAAGACGGGAAAGCCGATCGATGAAGCAACTGTACTCTTGTTATGGACCCGTGCAATGGGTGCTGTCGCAGTTACGGCTAGTGGAAATCCAGCGCGAATGCAATGGTTAGGTGAACTAGCCGCGTTACCACAACTGTTGACAGAGGCCGATGTTGAGGAGATTACGCAAATTGGGAGGAAGTATCATTTTCGGCATTATGTGAGTATTTCTTCTAGTTGACGAGTGGATGAGAGTTTTTGATGGACTGTCTTAGAGGGAGCACATGGAGAAAGATTTCCCGCTTCCGAACCTCCCGAGCCAATGAACTTTGAATGGAAAATGAATTTGTACTATGTAGCGGTGATTCTTCCGAGTTTGAGTATCGTTGAATGGTGATGAACAGATTGATGTTCATGTTTTCCAGATATGTATTAGGACGAATGATGATTGCTTTTTTGCGGATCCAAGGTTTGTTGCTATCCCATATGAGAGCTCGGTGGAACCGCCGGTACGTTGCAGCCCAATTCAGACCAAGTCGACGTCAACGATAGATTGGCATTGGCATTTGGCAGTTGAGCAGATGGAACTAGCAGTCTCTGCTTTAGGACCTCTGAACAAGTTCATGTCTACATGCTGTAGCTCTCTCCTTGCTCATCACGGGTCCAAGTTCCAAGGCCATTTATCCCAGGATTCCAGCGCTATGCGCATATACTGATGTTTCATGGACTACAGACCAGCTGCCCTGCGACAAGTGCTGATGTGGCAATGAGCAGCAGTAAGATGTGTACAAGGAGGTTCATGTTATTATCCTGACAGAAGGTGAGTCACTTGCAGAGTATGCGAGTACAAGGTAGATATTTGACCGCCATTTGTGCTCACGAGCATTTTCCATCCTGGGTTCAAGTTAGAGGACACAGCTCAGTATTGTGAGCAGGAGTCACCACATCTTCGGCCCTAATACCAAACAGCGCTAAGTGAACATATGCCGTTAAATAAGGTAAGACTAGGAAAGGGTGTTGGAGCTGTCAGTCTTGGCGGCTTGGGACACCTTGCTGTCCGTTTTTACAAGGAAATAGACTACAACGACATTGTAAGAGAAGGTTCTCCTCGAATGATCTTCCATTTTTTTTAGTCCATCAATCCACGATAGGATGACATTATGAGTATGGGTGACATACAATTATTTATATTTGCAGAAGGAGACTGTTAAGCTCCTTGATCATAGTGATCCTTTTTCTAAAATGTGGGTTGATCGCGATCCAGGTGTTGTCTGGCATCCCCTTGGAGAAGGATTGGCCCTGCATGTCGATCAGCGGTTGATCATTGCTGGCCGCCCTGATAATCAACTTCCTACAAGACGTCAAGACGCATTTATTTTTGGGTCATGCTTTAATACCTTCAGTGTCTATAACGGATGCTATATTTATCTGTTGAAGCAAAATGTGAGTGAAGCTTGACATCGGCTCCCCGTATCTTTACCTGTTGATTAATCCAGCAGAAACCGGCAGGAAACGATAGCTATTATGTTCAAACTCACTTGGACAAATAAATCCACCCATAGGTCGAGGTTCTTTTCGGTTTTGATTTTCAACCGTGGCATGTTTCCGCCTGATTGACATTATTCCGAGTGAAAGAGGCAGGGAAAACGGTTCATGGGCGTCAAAATAATGAAATCTTAGTTCTGTTGGGAACAAAGAATGAACATCCGCATTTTGGCTTTTTCAACATATTTTATTATAAATTCATTCAGATTTAGTCAATGCAATTGTACTATGGACCAAAAAGCGTATTAAATATACACTTTTTCAGGTTAATGTACTGAGATAATAACTCACAGTGTTTACCAAACAATTAGAATAAGTTAGACAACAGCGGGGAAATGTTTGTGCATGCTTAAACCGGGAGCTGTCGGAGTCTGAAAGAGGTTGTTTCTCGGAGGTCGTGTACGACGTTGGTGAGGAGAATGAATGTACGTCGTCCGTCGCCATCAACAGTGCCAAAACTTACTTGATGCTTAGAACCTACTTCGCACTCTCACTGAAAGTAATGCAAAGCCACTAACTGACCTTCGCCTCCTCCTCAACACCGTCAAGGAAGGCCGGGTATGTTTGTTATTACTTCACTCTCGACCGTGGCTGACATCCACCTTATAGAAACAAAGCGCCGACACCAAGCTTTCAGATGCTTTCTACGATGCTTTGGAAGGTCTTCTTGCCGACCTAAAGTCTTTACCTCTCGTCTGTGGCTCAGTGACCGTATGCGACGAGAACTTACTCACGGTGTCATTTAACAGGATAACCGCGATGCAGAAGCGTTCCTCAAGCCCGTATCGAAAACGGAAGTCCCAGATTATTATGATGGTTCGTTCTACTGCCAAGTGTAATGTCTTTAAACTAGAATGAAATCCAACAGTTATTTTGAATCCGATGGATTTCCAAACTATGTCTAAGAAAGTTAAACAGAAACAGTACAAGTCCAAGCGCGAGTTTAAAGACGATCTTGAGCTCATCTGGTCCAATTGCTATACGTACAACGCATCAGATGTATGTTGGGTTCCCGACCTGTTGTGCTAGTACTGAACATTGGGTACCAAATTAGAATCACCCGCTCCGACAGTGTGTTAAACGCCTCAAAGCTAAGGCAGATCACTTGCTCAGACATATTACCGATCGGCGCGAACGCACAGATCCTTTGATCCCGTATGAACTAGGAGCTGAATACACTGGCTTGCTACCAAAAATGAACGGTGTCAGTTCAACACATACTCGCTCATCGTCGTATTCGTCAGCAAAGGGTGGTACACCGGGAATAGCAACCATCAGGCCTTCACCGTCACTCTACCGACAGCCCACGTTCAGTCTCAACATACCCTTCTCGGAATCCGCTGCTATAACGCGAATACCTGAGGGCATGGCCATGTTCTTCGAGCTTGACGCAGAGGTAGCTGCTGCTTTTAAGAAGCCGAATATGCAGTTAATGCGACGGTTAAAAGGCATTGCACCTTCCTCTCTGCTAAATAACGGAGGACAAGATGGGGTAGATGTTGTAGTGCCAAAGGAAGAAAATTCGGCAGAAGCTGACGAAGTCATGGGAGACAAACGAAAACTGTACGTTATCTCTTGTAAACACTCATATGATGACTCAAGTTTCTTGCTAGATCATCACCTGACGAGTCGAATAGTCGACCGCGGAAGCGGGCGCGATTTGTGACACCCTGCTCTGCTCCTCTATCCCCCGGACAAGATCAAGTCAAAGAGGAACTGTCTGACCTATGGTGGGCTGCAGCACAATCAGATACCCTACTCGCAAATGGCGTCCCTCCTATCCCTTTCGGTCCTTCATCCTCTGAAGTCAAATATCGCTCTTTGTCCTCCTCATCTTCATCTTTGGTGTTACGCTCCGCATCTTCTTCGCTTGTATCATCCTCGTCCAAACGTCGTCTCTCCGACGATCACTCATCATTATCCGACCGTGAACCTAAAGCGAAGCGGCGAAAGAAGATGCAAGATGCGATAACGGACGAAGCACCACCTATGCGTGTCGAGAATCCGAAAGCATTGTTGAATATGATGAACACGAATATCAAGACGATGCGGAGAATCCGATATACGCATGCTAAGTTCGCAGCATTGAATGCGACGACAACAGTTGCAAATGAAGAAGTGGAGGAAGGTACATCTCTCATGTCTGGAGGGATCGGTTCAGTTCTTCCTATGGCGGGACCTTCATTGGGCGATGTTGATATACTTGATTCGTCCATATCAACAGGCAGTACTGGGGAGGCAATCAACGCCGCTGTAGATGATGAGATTATGAATGAGAAATTGGATGAGCGGCCATTTACCATCATGCAGAAGGTGAAAGTGAGAGGGAAAGAAAAGGAGAGAGAACGGATGGTAAGGCATGGTGGAGTGGATATCGGCGAGAAGAATGCTTGGAGTTGTTTACAATGGACTAATCGGAAGATTTTGGAACATGTTGGCTTCCAAGGTGTGTACATCGTTAATCTGTGATCATTTTTTGATTGGACTTCAAAAGGTACATCGCAGGTATCGTTGGACATGCTGTCAGGTATCTTAGCAGAGTACATTTCTAATGTGGGTCGGACGATTAAATTTTTGTCTGATAAATACGCTGGAACTATGACGCCCGAGGTAAGCTGCGAATTTCAGCCCTTTGATAAATCTGGGTTGCTCAATGCCAAATAGGAAATTATACTACATACATTATTTGAGAGTGGAACTTCTAAAGTGCAGGATCTGGAGAGATATATCCGTGACGACGTAGAGAGATACTCTTCGAGGCTGAATGAGCTAGAGAGGAAGATTGTTGGTGCTTATCGGGAAGCGGTGAGTCAAAGACAGTTCCTTTGGATACCTTAGGCTCAGATAATATCATGCAGACGGCTGGAGAGACATTGGAGGACGAAGGCCTGTTTATGGAAGAGGAAGAAGACGAGACGAGTGCTCTGGCAGTGTATGTCGTTACTTTCTTCTCTTGCGCACATATTTCATCTTTATTTTCGCAGTGGTGATTTCGCAGACATGTTAGGCGAAGATTATCTTGGTCTCCGTGAACTTGGTATTGCAGCAGAATTCGGAATGTCAAGTCTCACCATACCCAAGAAACTCCTTAAAAGCAAGAAAAGCCAACTCAAGGGTGGACCTGTAGCTTCTAAACCTAATGAACCACCACCACTTTACCCACCACCTCCACCTTTTATTCCTCTTGCATCCAACAAAGTAAATGATCAAATCGGTTTATTGAAGGATTATTATGCCGGGAGATTTACCACTTTGGCCGCCACCGCTGCAGCTGCTCCAAAACCTTCCCCTCCACTACCTGGACCTTTTGGTGCCCCTATGGCAATACTGCCAGGTCCGAGCCTCGCGGTGCCTTCACTGTCGGGGCCAAATCTCTCACAGCTTCCGTCCCTTCTACCTAGATCTTCATCAGCAAAGTCTGTGCCCACGCCTGTACCTGTGCCGTCAGCACCGCTACCAACAGCAGGTTTGCCATCCACAAATTCTATTGTGGTACCTGGAGCTAGCGCCTCAACGACTGCCTTGCCGCCACAAACAACTCAACGGCCTGTCATCGATTGGACATCTATGCCTAAGCTCACGTTACCTGATGACACACCTTCAAGTGCACAGGTCAAGATGGGACCATTAGGGCAGATCACGAAAGGTGGAGGTGCGAGTGGAGCAAGTAAGAGGAAAGGAAAGGGCGCGGTTGGTGCCAGTGCAGTCGGAGATGGTGTGGATGCTGCTGGGTCTACACGTGCAGAAAGTGGCGGTGCTCCTGTTTCGACGGTGTCTGGAGCAGTGAATAACAGTGCATCTAGTCCGGTGAAGAAACAAAAGGGTGCCACAGGTGTTGGGACGGGGAATGGGAGGAAGAAGAAGGGGCCCGATGGATCCACATCAGGCGGTGGTGGGACGCAACAGGGAAATGGCGGACAAGGATCGCCGTACCCACCGGTCGTCGTGGCCAGCGCCTAGTCATGCTCAACAGAGAATTGGCTTTCGGCAAGTTCGATTTGAACTTGGTCTTTTATCGACATCTGTGTTATATTAATCCTATGCTATTGGATCGTTACCCCTGTATCTTAATCTTAAATTAACATCGTTTGACTTAACCTGCCCTGCACCATCTTCATCGCCCATTTTGGAAGGTTACAAACGGATTTCGTCATCCCGCAACAGCCGCAGTACAGCAACAATGATATAAATATACACTGCACCGTTCTACAACTCTGACATTAATGTCTCGCGGTGGTGTAAGTGTTTTTGCTTTTTGCTTGCTTGTACATGAGACAGCTGAACATTGGCGATAATCAGGGATACAACTTTAGCTACGGTGGTGGAAACTCTAGCTACGGTGGTCAAGGCAGATACGGTACCCCGGCAATGGGAGTAGGAGGGGGAGGAGGGTATGGATCCCTCGCCCGGGACAACAGCGGTGTTGGTGTTCGTCGTCGTTGAAAAACTCAGTTTGCTTAAGATACTAATCAAGAATCTCAGGGATATCCAGGGGGTTTTGCTGCCCCTCAGAGTCGCGGACCTCCACCTGGGGCCGATCCTCAGTCAGTAGATTCCATTGCCTGTTTTACCTGCGCATTGAAAACTTCTTGGATGTACACAGACTTTGGTCGTGGTTTAGTGCTGTCGATACTGATAGATCAGGCGCAATCACAGCCAAAGAGCTTGGTGAGTCATGTGTCGTGTTTGACTGGATTCAGTTTATGGAGGTATCTTGTAGAACGTGCTCTCATTAACGGAGATTGGACTCGTGGGTTCTACCTGGTGTGCACTGTAAAGTGAGATTGATGAGTCTCGTTTAGCTTTTGATCTGGATACGGTGAAACTTTTGATGACGATTTTCGTGAGTTCTTTTGTATTTGGCTTTTTGCTATAGAATTTTATGATGCATATCAGGATACTGATCGGAGTGGAACGATTGGTTTCAATGAGGTGCGCAGGCGAAAATTAGGAAGTCTGTGGATGTGCAACTGATATTGCATTACAGTTCACTGGCCTTTGGAAGTATATTAATGTACTTCAATCACAATTAGAGGGGTAAATAAAAGGCTAACGTTGACATAGGATTGGCAAAGCGTGTTCAGGCACTTCGATCGTGACCGATCAGGCTCTATCGATGGTCAGGAACTTCAACAGGCTCTCCATCAATTTGGGTTAGTTCTTGTTAAACCTACACCTACGTTGTTTATCTGAGATCACCAGTTTCAACCTTTCTCCTCCTATGATTGATATGGTCCAAAGGAAATACGGTGCGCATACACTTGTCTTCAAGGAAGTCAGAAAACTCATTGTAGTCTACCCTTGTGGTAGACATTAAAGCATCTGCTCCAACGGTGCCTGGTCGTCCAACTCCAGGAATTTCCTTCGATCGCTTCGTCCGTGCGTGTGTTGTTGTGAGGCAGCTCACAGAAACATTCCAAAGGTTGGATACTGATAGGGATGGATGGGTACAAATGAGCTATGATCAGTTCATCCAGTGTGTGCTTAGTTTGCCTTGAAGTACAGATAGATTCTGTATCGAATAAAAAAGGACAGGATATATTTCATTGATTTCCAATTGTATGTTATCCGAGTATGTACTAGCCTGCTAATATCTTGTCAGAGGCCAGGAGTTGAGAGGGAAACCGAGTTATACATCTACCTAGATTCCCAATGCACCACTAAGCTCATTACTACATCTACCCAAAGTCTGCCTACCCGACATTAGCCAAACACACCCCTGAAGAACTATCTAGAGGGTTCAGAAGAAACCAGAGTCATCACTGCCCTGCTCCTCCAATTGTAATTACAGTTACTCTTTCTGATTCCTTTAAACCTGCCACTATAGCGACATCTCCAACACCCCTGCACCTTTCCCATCTACTAACAAATTTCATTTTTCATTTCAATATATCTTTACCACTAGGCCTCATGCTTGAAAAATTCTGGGGAAGGTCAATAGCAAGTTTTGTTGCTTGTTTCCTTCTGATCCGACTTTCATCTCAGACGTATGTCGCAGATTCAAATTTGACGAATATAATAAAAGCTGATCAGTAGCTGATCAGTCCTTGATTATTTCCATCAATCAGCAGCATCACTTTGTCTGCAGTTCACACTCATATCATGTCAACTGATTTCTTGGCAGGTTGAGTTTGATGTTCTTGACATTAGGAGATTTGTCTCCTCGCCTCGAGGCTGATGATTACCCCTTCAGATAGTTTGATCTCACAGGACTATGAATGACGGGGCACACCGCAGGTCGGGCTTCCAATCTCTGGAGAACAAGGTTCTGGAACATGTTTTATATACCAGTCATCCGAACTCAGACGCTATATTTATTGTCCCGAATTTGACGGTGCTTTGCTAAACCGAGGTTCCGGTTCCGGTTCTCCATGCCTTGTTGCCACCCCCTCTCTTTACCTTGAGCCATAACATTCCGCCGTAGCCATGGGGCCAAAATTTCCCTATCATCAAGACTACAATATTCGAGGGGGCGATCTGCATTTCCAGGTATGTCCTATTGTAAAATATCTACATCATTGTATCTAACCAACGAGAAGGCGGACAAAACGCTCTTCAGAGTACATTCTTATTTCTTTGTGCGCGAGTCAGATTATTGGAAAGAGGAACTGGGAGATGCTGTGGATGAACCGCTGAAGAAAGGCCAGGATGTGAGAAATTCAATTATTCTGGACGAAACACCGAGCGATTTCGCATGGTTCCTTTGGGTTTTCTATAACATGTGCGTTTTACTTCCTCGGAAAAGACAAGGGAAAGATAATCCGACCGACCAGCTCTTTTGGTAATTACACCAAGGCTACTCAACACGACTGGAAGACGATATTGCGCATTGCTGCAAAATGGGGGTTTGATCAAGTCAGAGAGCTCGCTGTTCGCCACTTGGAGAATACAGATATCGACCTCGTTAATCGGATCAAGCTCTATAAGGAACATGGCGTGGCTCAGAAACATCTTTTCCCCCTATATATGCAACTTGCCGTGAGGAGAGAACTCATTACATTGGACGAGGCGCAAATCTTGGGAATGGAGACCCTCGTCAAGATTCATTCAGTACGCGAGCGCATTCGAGCCCCTGTAATCAAGGAGCAGCCTTTACATAGTCCAGTTCGCAAAGATGTCAACCCGAAGGATATCACTGATATCGTCGCCTCGACATTCAATATCCCAATTATGAATGGTCAGATGCTGTCACCTCTTACTTGATGAAGTAGGCTCATTATTTTCCTAGGTTCTTCATGATCGAAGTTGTGTATTACAATTTGTGCTCTGACAGGATAACGCTATGGTGTATTTGCTTTTCCCAGAACCACATTGACAGTTCTCGAAGTAGATATCCCTGATTTGGACTAGCCTTTGAAGCGTCTGATCATGGGCTGCCTCAGAAAATCTACGCTGATGTGATGCCTGAATGGCCCATGACCCTCATTCTAGATCACCTCGTGTAGTTCCTGGAATCTCACTGTTGACATACCTTGGGAGGGACAGATAATCAATGGTGGCCTTGTAAGGTTTTCTAAAGTCCGTTTATTGAAGATCATCAAATCGTTTACCAACGAACAATCCCCACATATAAGTATCCAATAATCTGTTCATCATCAGATATCTATCATCCAAGTGGTTTCGATAAGCATCTGATCATGCCCAGAATTGTTGACGTAGCCTCGAAGATAATCCTTCAAATTGACTTTCCCAGCAGTATTTTCTTGCTGAATTCTTGCTTTACCAGTGCAATTCAAATTGATTAATTTATCCTTCAAGAATTTTTGGTAACGACAATAATTGCTTAGAAGCAAGCTATTGGGGCATTGAAAAAGTGTGAGTTATCCAAACTTTAATTCTCTGGCCCACAGAGAGTAACTGTTTTCGGTATGTTGGATAAAATCTTAGAACTATCAGTACCTCTCGGTCCCGATTAAGCCGAGAAGGGAGGAAAAGGCCACTGACAATTTCTATAATGTCGAGTCGCCCATTGAATGTGAGGATGGGAAAGTGATACTGTCCAGAATTTGATCAGAATAAAGATTATTAAGTCATCATATCTCACCTTGAATAATATGATCCAGAACAGACCAACTTACAGAGGGTGGAGGGAACTTGCACGAGACGCTGTTGTTGCATTATGATGTACTTGAATATCTGATATAGAGTCATCGGATGCTTTCATGATCGATTGCGGACCCCTTTCGGTATCGGTGAAATCCTTGTTTTCACCATATGGCTCCAGAGTTTTTTGATCCATCCTTCTAGTGAAACGGGACTTTACAAACCAGAAGACGGCACAGACAAGCAAAAGTGCTGCTGCTGCTGCCCCCGTGGCAATGCCTCCAATGGTATTGGCGTGTCGAAGATTTACGGGGCTGGTGGAGGCTAAACCGGATGCTGTCGTTGAGCTAGTCGAAATAATGTCAACGGTGGACGACGAGGTACGACTTTGATGTGATGTTGAATGATGTGTGGACCTTGGAGAGGATGTCGAGTCATTGGCCGCAGATGTCGGTGTGGGGAGTACAGACTCAGTAAGATCTGAAGCATATGACTGAAAGCTCGCTTTACCCGCAAGAATCTTCACTCACTCGTACTCTGCTGGGCTCTAATCTGATCGAAGCTATCTGACGGCTAGCAAAAATACAGTAAGGATCCAATCGGTTTTTGTGAATCATGACACTTACTGTGGGATCGAGAAATGCCCACCCTGGCACATGTAGTGTAGTTGGTAAGGGTTTTGGGAAACTATCAAGACTATGGCTTGAGTCGTGCCTGCATGTCTATCACAAGAGTCGTACCTGGTGCTAACATTAGGACAGTTTGCTGCCCACTCGCTCCATCTGTAATAAGACCTCGTTGCAGTTCGAATCCAAACCGTATCATTGAATGACTAACGCAAGATAGGAACGACCTTGGCATGCAGCACATGCGCTCATCAACGAGTAGGTGACGGTATTGCACTGGCAGTCATTGGCATCAAAAACTGACTTTGGCCCTATATAATGGGTTGCATCTGGCAGTGCTCTAACATTATATGCTGTTGCATATCAGTTTTCTTTATGGGCGTTAAATAAAGAGAAATTGCCCTACATCCCCCATTGCAAATAGCCAATAAACTCGAAGCAACGACACATGGGCTTTGGTGCTGCGAGTTAGACATCTAATCACTCGAACATAAGAAGTCATCACCGATGAAAAGCAGGTAGAAGGTACCCAGTCAAAGTAAGGTAAACAAGTAGCATCTGTAGTCTGGGCCCATGACCATTCGAGTTGATTGAGAATCGTTGCCAGGAGGACAGGGACATTCATCCACCAGAAGCTCAACATTCAGATTCAACTAAAGGTCGGGATCACAAACAGGGAAGGGAAAGATCCCAAGTCTACTGTGGTACTGCCTTATAGAAGATTTTGTCTTCTGTTCCTGAGTAAACGAGATGTTCATGACCTGCTTCGTTGGAATACGAGAATACTTGATGCCGGACATTTGGCAGATCGTCCCTCGTGTGTATGTGATGTATGTCCTTGATAAGTAGTCCGCTGATTCGTTTCTCACGGTTATCAAGGCCATCAGAGGCAAGTATTCGAAAAATTTGCATATGTGAACGAATTCGTGTCTTGACACTTGCGAGCTCTCACCAACAATCCGTTCCTCAGGGTGTTGTTCTCGTTGATGAATGATCGGAAATTGAATGAGTTCGCATAAAATACATCACTATAAATAGGACTATTAAAAATAATTGGGTACTGTTTAACCTGAAGAAGCCATTTTATTTCATTGTTGTTATGGATCGTCTGAAGTAAGTTCCTTGATAAGGTCATGCAATCCCAAGTCTTGTTCTATCTAACCCAAAGAATAAAAGTTAGGTCGTACTTTCAGAAAGTCAATACTTAAAGACGCGCCTGATACTTTAGTATCGTATCGTCGTGGCCAGCAGAAGAGTGGAACACTGTGTCCATTTCCTCTAAAGATACATTTGCAGTTTCGGGGACGAGAAAAGTAGCCCATAGGTAGGCCAAAAGGCATGCAACTGAGAAGACTATAAAGGTTGTCGGAGGCGAGGCGTCCATCATGATTGGCGTAATGAGACCTATGATGACTAAATAAAATCATCAACTTGGTTCAAGTCAACAAGTGGAACATTTACAGTTGTTGAGCCAATTAGACGCCGTGGATAGCGCAACACCCTTGCCTCGTACTGAAAGCGGGAACACCTCGCTCGCAAGAACCCAAGCGACCGGCCCAATAGAGACGCCATATGAATAAGTAAATACATACATTCCTCTAGATGGCCAGTTTAATAGTTTTCTGGACAGGACTTTGTTATAACTTACCCAACTGCAGTCCACGCAGCGACAAAATGGGAAGACCAATCAGATTGAAAGAGATAAACCTACGACAATAAATTAGCTAGGACCATAGAAAATTGACAATATGAGACGGACAATGATAGCAATCATCAAGTGAGAGAGACACATGGCAATACTGCCATACCGAAGCAGCGACTTTCGACCTGAACAGAGCTCCAAAATCTAGGAGGGAAGATTCAAAACGAGCTACGCACCCAATCTATCGATATAAAAAATAGCTGGAAGGACGGCCAAGAACTGTATTATTCCAATACCTCCTGACACGAGGAGTGATAAGGTATCCCCGGGCAACCCGATGCTTCGCACGAGAGTGGGTCCATAGTAAAGCAAAGCATTGATACCGCTCCATTCTATTATTTTTCATAGAGGTACTCATGAGTGAATTATGATCATGAAACAACCACTTACGTTGGAAGACCATGACCATAACGCCTACCATTGTTCTACGAAGAAAACGAGGACTAAACAGTTTTTCCCAACTTTTCAGCTCGCCGAGACAGGATGTCTTGGACATTGGCCCTCCATCTAATTGATGTATAAGAGTAGCTTCAACTTTCATTTCTAGAAGTTCGATCTATGGACCAAATAAGTGAAGTTGGGGAGATAGCCAATTTCAATTTCGGATGCTACCTGAATTAGAGGATCTCCTCGAGCCTCTTCTTGAGTGCGTAGCCTAAGTTTCGCCAGACTGGTAACTGCATCATCGTAATCACCTTGAAGGACAGAAAGCCGAGGGGAAGAAGGAAGAAAGAAACATCCAATAGCAAGGACTACTCCAGGAATTAACTGTATTCCTAACGGTATGCGCCATGACAAAGACCCAGAAACTTGAAAGGGTATTAGACAAACAAAAGGATAGAATCTGCATGGTCACTTACTTTCGCGGGTGAAGAAGCCGGTCCAAAATCCGAAGATGACGCCAAGAACAATGGAAAATTGCTCTAATGCAAGAAGAGACCCACGAACTTCGGGAACACTAATTTCAGCCATGTACAAGGGCGATAGCATACTGTATTCAGGGTCTTTAGTCGCCTTCTAGGGTGAGATGAGACAACGAACCTGAGCGCACCAACCCCAATTCCACCAATAGCACGTCCTGTGAACAAATGCACCAGAGTGGTTGCCGCACATTGAAATATAGAACCGATACAAAAAACAACTAATTCAAGAAATGTCAGATGAGGAAAGTTCAGCGCAGGAACTACTCTTACAGCACGCAACGACGATAGATGTCCCCCTTGAATAACGGTTGGTAAAGATGCCAGCAGTCAGAGCACCAATGAGGGCACCAAGTTCTAATACTGCCGCTGCACTGGCAATTTTAGCAGGGTATATCAGTGGAAAAGAATGGCAAAAACACACTCATTATTCCCTTCTGTAAGGGTGTCATCGGCCATCGTTGTGCAAAATCTTTCATGACCAGCACGTTTGCAATCTAAACCTCATCCTTGTATCAACAAGAATTTGACCGGATCATAACTTAAACTCACCACTCCTTGATCGTAACCAAATTCTAGGCCTCCAATGGATACGAAGAATGCGCATAGTAGCG
>Ga0153942_1000217_pt1 | contig 21126 bp, 19 predicted proteins | sample TSNJ026MetaG_FD_104731 | JGI IMG/M metagenome (GOLD analysis project Ga0153942, IMG submission 104731) | Attine ant fungus gardens microbial communities from New Jersey, USA - TSNJ026 MetaG | ecosystem: Host-associated > Fungi > Mycelium > Unclassified | place: USA: New Jersey, Brendan T. Byrne... | reverse complement strand
GACGCCGGATTTACCGCAAACGTCGTGACACTCGACGGCAGCAGCGGGGTGACGTTCACGGATACCACCTATACGGCCAACATCACGGGGCTTACATCCGGGCAGACCTATTACGTCAAGGTCGAGGCTGTTGGACCGGGCGGGACTTCGGACGCGAAAACAGGCAGCTTTTTGGCTGGTGGTTATCCCGTGACGGAGAAATTCGTGAATTTAAGCGGCAGCGCAGTTGATTTCACCGGATTGCCGGACAATACAGTGATTGTAACGGGCAGCTATACCGCTTCGGGAATCCCCACAAGCCATACGGTAAGCGGCGATACCTATACCTACATAGGCTACAAGCTGGACAGCTACACCGCAGGGGACACGCTTACCAGCGGCACGCCATCATCCGTGGTCATCACAGGCAGTCGGGATGTGTACTACGTCTACAGCAACTTCGTGGATCTCACCATCTCCAAGACGATAACAGGCGACTATGCCGATATGACAAAAGCCTTCGACTTCACGGTCTACTTCCAAGATAGCGCTGGAGTGCCCCTTGCCAACGGTACGCAGTTCACCTATACAGGCACGGCTGCCCCATCAGGCGGCACGCTGACGCTAGATAGCGAAGGAAAGGCGACGTTCACATTGTCGCACGGGCAGACGATCACCATTGCCGGCGTGTCCACATCCGGCAAGGTGCGAATTGTCGAGACGACGGACGTTAATTATACAGCCTCTTTCGTAGACAGTGTAGCCCCAAGCATGATCATAACCGCCGCCGATACCGGCATACGCAACATGACCAGCGCAGACCGGACATTTGCCTTCACCAATGCCCGAATTGACATCATACCGGCCGGCATCTCCACTGGCGGCAACGCCCTGACCCTGCTGGCGGTCCTGGCGATAATGGCAGGCCTGGCGGCCATGGTGGCCTATCGCCGCCGTAGGAAGGAGGGCTGATATGGGCACAGAAGACAACACAGTGGCCAGACGGCCAACCCACCGGGCACGGGAGCGGCCCCAGATGCCCGCATTATTGAAGGACATCCTGCTCCTGCTCCTGAAGATCGCAGCGATCATTGCGGCATTCGCCCTAGCATTCACTTTCATGTACGGGCTGCACCGCAATACGGACATCTCCATGAGCCCAGCTATAAGCGATGGCGATATGGTGCTGTTCTACCGCTTGGATAAAACCTATGCGCCCGGCGACACCCTCCTATTGGAGTACCAAGGGCAGAGGCAGGTGCGGCGCGTGATCGCCACAGCCGGAGACACGGTGGACATCACCGAGGACGGGCTGATGATCAATGGCGCATTACAGCAGGAGCCAGGAATCTACCAGCAGACACAGCGTTATGCGGACGGCGTGGATTTTCCCCTCACCGTCGGTGAAGGGCAGGTGTTCGTCTTGGGCGACGCCCGTGAGAATGCCACAGACAGCCGCATATATGGCGCAGTCGAGACAACAGACACACTGGGGAAGGTCATCGCCATCCTCAGACAAAGGAACATATAACGTGGGTGATGAGGAAGCATAAACCCGTTTCCCATGTTTATATAGATACAACCCATTAAAAAAAGGAGAATTGAAATGACTCAAAGAAAAATTAAAATGAACAAGAAAAGAAACATATCCATCAAGGCATTTTTGACACTCGCACTAACAATAGCCATGTGCTTAGGAAGCATGGCAACAGCATTCGCCGCAGGCGAGATCACGGGCACAGAAGCAGCCCCGGCGCAGGCGGCCATCACCAAGGTGCTCCAGATGCCGGAAGGCACCGTCACACCGGCAAGCAGCTTCACCTTCACGGTCACATCAAAGAGCGTGAACGGCAACACAGGCACCCCCACGAACATGCCGGTGATCGGTAGCCAGACGATTAACTTCTCATCGACGGACACAGGCTCAGCCACATCTGGGATCAAGAGCATCACTAAGGAAACACCGAATATCTTCGCAGGCGTCACTTGGCCGCATGCCGGTGAGTATGTGTACACGATCGCGGAGACAGCCGGCTCAGCCACTGACATGACCTATTCCCCTGCCACATACGAGATGACAGTCTATGTAAAGAACGGCGTGACCAACCCGACGACCCCATACATCTACGCCATCGGAACGGAGATCATCACAGCGGACAATAGCACCCAGACGGTAGGCACTAAGGTGGATCCGACGCCTCTTACAGGACATGGGCTCCTCTTTACGAACACATATATAGAGACCCCTACCGTTGTTGACCCCACTTTGAGCGATGCGCTCTCCATCAGCAAGACCGTAGCTGGCGATTACGGTGACCAAACCAAGTACTTCCCCTTCACCGTGACCCTGAACAAGCCATCCCTAGTTGCCAGCACGCCTACATACAAGGTGTATGTGATGGAAGGCACTACCGTCGTCACTCCTACGAGTGCTAACTATGCGGGAACGATTTCGACCGACACCTACGGCAGCTACATAACCGTGACCGCAGGAACACCTATCAACATCAACTTAAAGCATGGCCAAAGACTGGCGTTTATCGGGATGCATGTCGGCACAACCTATTCCGTGACCGAGGCGGCAGCGACTGACTATACGCCCAGCGCATCGGTAGTCGTTAACGGCGGCTCAGCGGCTGTTACCAATGGCACCGTGAATACGGCCCTCTCCATCGGCTCACCCACCGCAATCATACTTTATGCCAACGCCAACAGCGCAGCCTTCACGAACACCTACAAGAACGTCACCCCTACGGGCATCGCTCTTAATAACCTGCCATTCATCATGATCATCGTCTTGGCAGTAGGCGCATTTGCGGCATTCATCGTTGTTAAGTCACGCAAGAGGGCATAACCCTCAGGCGTTAAGATAAGCAAGAAACTATCCAACCAATACTGGGAAAGGAGGCACACATGGGCATCAATAAAGCTGAGCGCATCGGCAGGAAAGCGGTCAGGGCCGCGAATGGCATCATCAACCTGGCCGTGTTGACAACCATCATGCTGCTGGTCTCGTTCGCCTCCTACGCCATGTGGGACTCCGACCAGGTATACAATGCGGCTTCTGCCGCACAGTATGAGATTTACAAGCCCAGTGCTGAGGACGGGGGGAAATCCTTCGAGGAGCTAAGGGCGATCAACCCCGAGGTGTTCTCCTGGCTCACCGTCTATGGAACCAACATCGACTACCCGGTGGCGCAGGGCGGGGACAACATGAAGTATGTCAACACCAATGCGGAGGGCGGCTACTCGCTCTCAGGGAGCATCTTCCTTGACAGCGGCAACAGCAGGGACTTCTCGGACTTCAACTCAATCGTCTTCGGGCACCACATGGAGAAGCAGGCCATGTTCGGGGAGATCGGCCTTTTTTCAGACAGGGGCTATTTTGACGCCCGCCCGCACGGCAACCTGTATTACGGCGGCAGGGACCACGGCCTGGAGTTCTTCGCCTTCGTCCATGCCGACGCCTATGACGGCACGGTCTTCGAGCCGGGCGTCACGGGCATGGAGAGGCGGCAGGCATACTTAGACGGCCTGCTTGAGAAAGCCGCATTCACCCGCGATATCGGGGTGACGGTCAATGACCGGATCGTGCTGCTGAGCACATGCTCGTCGGACAGCACCAACGGGCGCGACATCCTCATTGCGAGGATTACTGACGGCACCTTTGAAGACACATTCAAGCAGGATGGTGCCGGCAATGCAGGCACGCAGCCCATGGTAGACGGGCAATCCGGCATATGGGCGAGACTGCCCATATGGCTGTGGGCCGCCCTGCTGTTCCTGGCAGCCATCATGATACTGCTTGTCGTCATTCATCATAAGAGAAGACATTTCCGGCATTTAGAAGCTGAAAATGAAAATAAGCAAAAGGAGCAATGAATTATGAGCGTGATCCAAAAAATAAGGCGGGTCAAGAGAACCATCCTATCCTGCCTGCTGCTGGCCTGCATCCTGGTCATGGCATCTGCAAGTGCCGTGTTCGCAGCGCCAGCCACAATTCCAGTGACGCTCACCGTGGAGCAGGACGTCACCATGCCTGCCCAGTCAGCCGCCGATGACACCTTCACCTATCAGCTCACGGCGCTGGATGCGGGCATCCCCATGCCTTCCGGCAGTGTCGCGGACACCTATACATTTACGGTCAGCGGCACTGGCAGCGCCGCGGTCGGGCCGATCGACTTCACGCATGCCGGGGTCTACCGCTATGAGGTCAGGCAGGTCATCGCCGCCCCTAAGACCAGCTACAGCTATGACGGGCAGGTCTATGACGTGACCATCTATGTGAAGAACACAGGCGCCGGCATGGCGAGCGAGGTCATCGTCCAGAACAGCGGCGGGAACAAGGTGGGGAGCTTAGCGTTTGAGAACGCCTACAGCCCTCTTGCCAGCGACCCGTCCGTCATGGTCGACCCGCCGGTCAAGAAGACCGTCACCGGCAGCCCAAGCAAGGACAGCACCTTCACGTTCAAGCTGGAGGCGAAGGATGCCTCAAACCCCATGCCGGCAGGTAGCAAGGACGGCGTCAAGACCATGACGATCGTTGGCTCCGGTCAGAAGGACTTCGGGACTTGGAGCTATACCGCCGAAGGGATCTACAGTTACGCGATCTCGGAGGTCAACACCGGCGAGACTGGCTATAAGTACGACACGGCCGTCTACACGATCACTGATTCAGTCAAGGATTTGGATGGGCAGCTCGTGGTGGCCCGGACGGTAACGGACGGGGCGGGCAAACAGGCCAGCGCCTGTGCGTTCACCAACGAATATAGCAGCGGATACAAGGCCTTAGGCGGCAGCGTCAGTGCGACGAGGACCGGCGATGACAGCAGCATGGCGCAATACGCCATCTTAGCGCTCGCCTCCCTGTTGGTGTTGCTGATCCTGGTGGTCTATAAAAAAAGGCGCAAGCAGGAATCTTAACAACAAGCGCCATTGATTTGCCTAGTGTACGGTACCGTTCATCTTCAGCTAAACAGTACCGTGCACTGACATCGGAAGAGGCTGTGCTTTCAATTGGAAGCACAGCCTCTTCTTTGCTCTATTCATCACCCAAAGCATTCTCAATTGCCTTAAGATAAGCCTTTGATGTCACTGTAGCGCCTGACACAGCGTCAATGTCAGTGCTCTGTGCCTCAATAACACGCATAATCACCTCATCAGCGCAATCGGTCATCGCAGCCGCACTGACATCTTCGTTAACCTCAATTGCCGCGATCTTGTGATCTTCCACATGAACGGTCAAAGTATTTGACCAGCGCTTGAAATCATAAGTGCCGGTATAACTGCCATCGGGCACGGTTGCTAAATCTATGCCGTCTAAAGCAACTTCCTTACCCTCATTCAGCCCGTCGGTTATGCCAACAAACATGACAACAAGAATAATAACTACAAACGCAAGGATTCCCAGAAATAGTCGTTTACTTTTTCTCATTTTCTAATGCCTCGATAAATTCATTAATTTTCTCATCAGAAATAGTGTCTATATACCCTGATTGCTTAGAGACCATTTTCATCATAAAGCGACCCAGAAAGCCAACTTTTCCGGGGTCAAATATACCACCTAAAAAGGCAGTCGCAGTTGCGGCTTCAAGGAGCTCGGCGGAGAAATTATTCTTAAAGTAATCCTGTTCATTCTCAGCTGCGAGTCCAGATAAGAATAAACCCAACTTCCGTTGACATAACTCGGTGGCATGCTGTGCGAGATATTCCTTGGCTTCTTTGCGAATCATGCCGGCATACAGTGAACTTCCAATAATGATACAATCGTAATCGGCGAGCTTTAAGCTCGAGGCCTTAAGGAGCGTATCGTCTTTCATATGACAGACAGTCGCTTCGGGCAGCTTCTTAGCGATACGCTGTGCGATTTCGCCGGCGGCTCCATATTTGGAGGCATAGAGAATTAATGTTTTCATGTGCGTAATCCTTTCAGTAAAATATTGATTTGACGGTCAATTAGCTGATCCATATGTTCTTTAGAAACATTTTGCTCAATGATGAGCCTGGATAGCAGCCCAAACATGGCGCTCCAGAGCGCCTGGGCAGTGAGCGGGACATCACAGGGTGCGAAGATGCCTGTGGCTATTCCGGCTTCTAAGGCATTTACAAGGCCTCTCAATGCCGGCCGCTTTTCAGGGAGGCCCTCTCCTAACACTGCCGTGATTTCCAGAACCTGCGAAGATGAGCTAAACATCATCGCCTTGTATAAGGAAGACCATTCAAGGCAATGATAGATATATCCCTTGAAGGAGGCGCAGATGGCTTCATCAGGCGGTAACTGGGCATCTAGCGGCTTAACAGCATGAATGATTCTCTGATAGCCTTCTTGTAAAATACATAAAATGATCTCATCCTTACTCCCAAAGTAGTGATAGATGCTGCCGGACGAATATCCCATCTCGTTGGTAATCCGGCGGATGGATAAAGCATCCATACCTTCCTCTGATATAATCCGTTCGGCAATGTCAAGAATGAGGCGTCTGACCTCTTCCGATTGCTGTTGTTGACGTTTTCTGGACATATAGACTCCTTTAAACAGTGTTTAATAATTGAACTATGTTTAATTATAACGATTGAAATAGCGTTTGTCAAGATAAATACCATTGTTTTTCGTGTATAAAACAAGAATATTTTGGATATATTTTAGATAATCCGCTAAGGGAGGGTGTGAAATGACAATAGGTTTACCTCGAGCATTGCTCTATTATAAATACCAGTACTTATGGGAAGTGTTTTTTAGCGAGCTGGGCTGCCGGATTGTTCTAAGTGAGCAGAGCAATCAACAGATTTTATCAGACGGAATCCGTTTTTCAATCGATGAAAGCTGCCTCCCTTCAAAAATATATATGGGACATGTCTACTCATTAATCGGTAAATGCGATTATATTTTAGTGCCCAGGGTTGAAAACTTTGGGAAGAATGAAAAGGTATGCGTTAAATTTAATGGCATGTATGACATCATTAAAAATACATTTAAAGACATCCCTTTAATATATTACAACGTGGATGTCACAAATGGGCATTCAGAGTTAAAAGGCTTTCTTCAAATGGGAAGGATGCTGGGTAAAAGCTATCGAAAGTCCTTTCTGGCCTATCAACAAGCGAAAAAAGCACAGGCGTTAAACGACAGGCAAAAAGCTGGTGAGCAAATAAAACGAATGGATCACCAGGCGCCATTAAAGATACTAATAGTTACCCATCAATATAATATTTATGACAATTTAGTCGGTACGCCCGTCATAAAGCTAGTTAAGGAATCAGGCGGGATCCCGATTTATGCCGATGCCTGTGATGACAGCGAATGCATTCATAAATCCAAAGAAATATCAAAAACCCTGAATTGGACCTACAGCAAAGAATTGGTTGGCGCGATCGGTCTTTATAAAGATAAGGTGGATGGTATTATTTTGATGACAACATTCCCCTGTGGGCCGGACTCTTTGGTCAATGAATTGCTTTTGCGTAAAATCAAAGGCATACCCATGTCCCATATTGTAATAGATGAGCTGTCGAGTGAAGCGGGCTTGCAAACCAGGATAGAGAGCTTTATGGATATTATTAAAGTAAAAAAGGAGCTAAAGATCGCTAATGAATAAGATTGTCAGCTTTCCCCATATGGGGAATTATCATATACCGATAGAATACCTGTTGAAATCTATTTTTACAGAGGACACAGTGAAGGCGGCGCCGCCGACCACGAAGAAAACGCTGGAATTAGGAAGCCGGCACAGCCCTGACTTTGTCTGTGCGCCGTTTAAATATAATCTGGGAAACTTTATTGAGGCGCTTGATCATGGCGCCAATATTTTGGTGCAGGCCGGCGGTGGCTGCCGATATAGATACTACGGTGAGGTACAGGAGCAAATATTAAGAGATTTAGGATATGATTTTGAATTCATTCAAATTTTCGGTGGCAATATAAATATCTTTGCATTATATCGAACATGCAAAAAATATCGGAGCCGGATATCTTTTCATCGGTTCATTTATACTATTTTACTGACTATCAGGATGATTCGCATAATGGATAAAATCGAATGTTATATGAGGGAGAACATTGGCTTTGAGGTAGAAGCGGGGAGCTTTGAAAAGCTCTATCAGAGATTATTAAATGAAGTAAAAGTAGTTAAAAGTTTTCGCTCTTTAAAAGCGATATACCGCAAGTACAGTGGTCAATTCGCCCGGCTAAAGGTTGACAAGCCCAAGGATTGTTTGAAGGTTGGCTTAGTCGGTGAGCTGTATAGTCTAATGGAGCCTTTTAGCAGCTTTTTTATTGAAAAGGAATTGGCCAAAAATAAAATAGCTGTCAGCAGATATACAACGCTTTCTTTTTTATTATTTGAGAAGCCTTTTAAAAATAAAAAGATAGCTAAAGAGGCGGCAAAGTATCTTAAATTTCACATCGGTGCCGATGGCACAATGAGTGTGGCAAAAAGCTTGATGCTGGCAAAGCAGGGCTATGATGGCGTGATCCATTTAAAGCCTTTTGGGTGCACGCCGGAGGTCAATGCGATGCCGATGCTGCAAAACATTACAAAAGATTATAAAATACCCATTCTTTATTTCAGTTTTGATTCACAAACCTCTGAAACGGGTATTAAGACAAGATTAGAAGCGTTTTATGACATGCTGATGATGCGAAAGGAAAAGGCTTAAGATAGATATGAAAAAAGGATATTTAGGTGTCGATATAGGTTCAATATCGACGAAGGGTGTTATTATTGATGAGGATAATCAGATTGTGGCGCAGAAGTATATGTGGACAGAAGGGAATCCCATCGATGCAGTCAAAAGAATGATCCGTGAGCTTAACAAGCAGGTGAAGCCCTTAGATATGCGTGTAGCGTCAGTGGGCACGACGGGGTCCGCACGAAAGTTAATCGGAGTGATGCTTAATGCCGGTATTGTTAAAAACGAAATAACGGCTCATGCCATAGGCACGCTGTCGATTTTTCCGGAAGCAAGCACTATTTTTGAAATAGGCGGGCAAGATTCCAAGATCATCTTGATTGATCAGGGCATTGTCGTTGACTATGCCATGAATACTTTATGTGCGGCCGGCACCGGCTCCTTTTTAACGTCCCAGTCTAAGCGGATGGGGCTTAAGGTTGAAGAAATCGGGGATTTGGCGCTGAAGTCAAAAAAGCCTACAAAAATAGCGGCCAGATGTACCGTTTTTGCTGAATCTGATTTGGTTCACAAAGTGCAGACAGGCCATCAGAGAGAAGATATTGTCGCCGGTCTTTGCAGTGCTGTCGTGACCAATTATTTAAATAATGTGGGTAAAGGCAAAGCGATCAAGCCGCCGATCGTTTTTCAGGGCGGCGTCAGTAAAAATACCGGTGTCATCAGGGCTTTTGAGCAGGAAATCGGCGAAGAAATACATGTTGACGCCAATGGGCATTTGATGGGCGCATTAGGGGTCGCCATACTTTCGAAAAAAGCTCCGCCGAAGAAGACGTTTGATTTTAATATTGCCGATTGTGAATTTGAAACGAAAGGCATCGAATGTGACCAGTGTGCCAATCATTGTGAAATTATCTGTTTTTACAAAGGCAAGGAGTTGATTGATGCATGGGGGAACAAATGTGATCAAGGAGCTAAGTTAGTTCACCGGACAACACATTAGTTTTTAAAAAGGACATTGTTCTTTGGCTAATCGCCGGAACAATGTCCTGATGATCTATTTGTTTCTGGTCACTAATTTAACGATTTCTCCGACGATCAATTGAACAAGAGCTAATCCAAGTGCTATCAGCCAGTGGGTCAGGCTAATTGGAACGATATTAAAAGCCATCGCAAGCGGCGGTATGACAGCGACTAGCAAGGTGATCAGCATCGAAGCCATGGCGCTGTAAAATAGTGACGGATTTGACAGGAAGCCAACTTTAAATATCGATTGATTGGTTTTTATATTGAAGATGTTAATGACGGATGCCCATGATAAGGTGATAAACGCCATTGTTATACCCACTTCGTAGCAGGGGAGAATGTCATTGGTGATATTGACAAAGCGTCCTAAATAAAAGCCAATTAAGGTAATGACAATGAAAACAGCTGATTTGCCGGCGATCTTTTGCCCTAAACCGGCGGCAAATATACCGGCGTTCTTCTTAAGCGGCTGTCTATCCATGATGTCTGTATCCGCCTTTTCTTTGCTGATAAAGAAGCCTGGGATACCATCGGAAACGACGTTGATAAACAAAAGCTGCACGGCGGTAAGAGGGGTCCCCCAGCCAATGATGACGCCGATGAGCATCACTAAAATCTCCGCAAAGTTGACGCTGAGCAGGAAGTGGACTGTTTTGCGGATGTTCTCATAGGCGGTGCGCCCTTCCTTGATGGCATCGACGATGGTCGCAAAGTTATCATCAGTAATAACCATGTCGGCGGCATTCTTGGAAACATCTGTGCCGGTTATTCCCATGGCGGCGCCTACGTCAGCGGCTTTCAGGGCGGGGGCATCATTAACGCCGTCGCCGGTCATGGTGATCACCTCGCCGTGAGACTGCCATGCCTGGACGATACGAATCTTATCCTCTGGGCTGACACGGGCATAAACGGAAATATCTCTGATTTGCTTTCTAAGGTCATCCTCGCTCATATTGGCAAGCTCCGTGCCTGTGACGGCGCGGTCGCCCTTTGCCATAATGCCGATATCTTGAGCGATGGCAGAGGCCGTGACAACGTGGTCGCCGGTAATCATGACGGTCTTAATTCCGGCCTTCTTACCTAAAGCGACAGCGGTTCGGCTTTCCGGGCGCGGCGGGTCAATCATGCCGACCATGCCAAGAAAAGTAATGTCGTTTTCTAGATTTTCAGCGCTTAAATCCGCCGGCAGCTCACTAAACTTCTTATAGCCAACAGCGATGACACGCAATGCCTCTTCGGCAAAGGAATCATGTATTTCGGTAGCTTTATTAAGGAGGTCTGCACTGAAATTGACGGGAATCCGGTCAAAAGCCCCTTTGGTGATTGAGATATAGCCTTCTTTTGTCCGGTGTAGTGTGGTCATCCTTTTTCTGGTGGAATCAAAGGGAAGCTCATGCTCACGGGGATATTTCTTTTCGAGTTTCGCTCTGGTGATGCCTTTGTCATAAAGGAGGCGGACGATAGCGGCCTCAGTCGGGTCACCAATAACCTTCTCTTCATCATTCTCATCGTATTCAATCGTCGCATTGGTACAGGCGGAGAGCATCTCTAAAAGCGTGTTTTCTGCATCAGAAAAGGTATGGCCTGATTGATTGGGGACCGTATCGACATGCCAGATCCTTTGAATGTACATTTTATTCTGTGTCAGTGTTCCGGTCTTATCTGAACAAATGACAGAGGTGTTGCCCACTGTCTCGACGGCAGGAATACGACGGACGATCGTCTTCTTCCTGACCATGTGCTGGACACCATAAGCAAGGATCAGCGTCACAATGACCGGCAGTGTTTCTGGAACAGCAGCAACAGACAGTGAAATAGCGGTCAGCAGCATTTCATCGATGGTTTCGCCGTGGACAAATACGCCGACAATAAAAATGATAATACCTGCCATGACAGCGACAAAGGCCAGCCGCTTTGCCAGACCTTTTAGGCGGGCCTGTAAAGGGGTCATCAGCTTTTCGGTACTATTTAACAGGTTGGCGATCTTACCCATCTCGGTATGCATTCCGGTTTCGACCACAACGGCTTTACCGCGCCCATTCGTAATCAGACAGCCGGAATAGACCATATTGATACGGTCTCCTAAAGGTGCTTCGTCATCAATGATGGCGCTGTGATCCTTTTCGACCGGAACGCTTTCACCGGTAAGCGCAGATTCTTCTACCTGTAAGCTGCTGCTTTCAATAAGCCTGGCATCGGCGGGAATCATATCACCTGAATTAAGCTCAATGATATCGCCCTGAACAAGCTGACTGGCATCGATATGGCTGATCGAGCCATCACGAATCACCGCCGTATAGTGTGCGTTCATGCTTTTTAATGCCTCCAGCGCCTTTTCGGCACGGCCCTCTTGGGTAATCGCAAGAACTACGTTAATAATGACGATCGACATGATGACAATAACCTTTGGCCATCCATTGCCGGTGGTAATTGCCATATACCCTGAAATACATGCGGCAATAAGTAGGATAACAGTAGAGATTTCCTTTAAGTGATGAACAATTTTTTCAAGCAGGGATTCCTTTTTACCTTCTTCGAACTCGTTGGGACCATATCTTGTTAATCTTTCGCCAGCCTCTGCCTGGCTAAGTCCTTGTTGACTGTCTGTCATAAGTTCCTGGATGACTTGATCGGCATCCTCCTTAAACCATAACATGTATCCACCTCCGTAAGCCTTATTTTATAAATACTAAACCTTATATATTTTACTATTTTAGCATATCCTAATTAGATTTTCAATATTCATATCAGCCTAAGAATTATAAGGTGACCGTGAATTTCGCCCATTCTCCTTCAAGGCTTTGGACTTCGATTTTCCCTTTATGATTCCTGACAATGGATTTGGCAATGGATAAGCCAAGGCCATAGCTTTCCAATGACCGCGAGCGCGCCTCGTCACTACGATAAAAGCGCTCGAAGATTTTAGATTTTTCCTTGCGTGCAATCCCTTGGCCGGTGTTATAGACCTCAAGGATCCGCTTTCCTGAGAGCTGCTTTAATGTCACCTTAACGGTGCCGCCGGCATCGGTATGCTTGATCGCATTATCGATTAAAATAGCCGTTAATTGCATGATTTCTTCCTTCTGTCCGCTATATTGGATACGGTCATCGATTGACAGCGAAAAGTCGATGTCAGCTTCAAAAGCAGTGCTTTCAAATGGAAGGGCGACGTTTAATACGGTCTTGCCCAAATTAAATTCAGTGAAATGATACGTATGCTTTGCATCATCTAGCCTTGCCAATGTCAGCAGATGATTGACCAGCTTATTCATTCTGGTGGACTCTGATTTGATATAAGACAGCCACTTATTATGGCCAATTTCATTTTCAAGAACATCAGCATTGGCGCTAATGACCGAAATAGGTGTCTTGAGCTCGTGGCTGGCATCGGAAATAAACTGCTTTTGCTTCTCAAAAGTATCCTTTACCGGCTTGATCATCCAATTACTGAGAAGGATGGAAATGAAAAATAATATCAACAGGGCGATTGACGAGCCCCATAGGCTGACTTTGAGAAGCCTTGAGGAATACGCCATCACAGTGCTTTCCTTTGTAAAAACAATGACCTTGCCAGTGGAGCCTTTGCCAACATAAAACTGATATCCATTTAAGACACCGCTTTCATCATTCGTATCTAAAACATTTTTGGCAAAAGCTTCCAAATCTTCATCTTCCATCGGTAAGTCAGTGTTATTAACGACTTCAGTTATCTGATTATTAGAGTCAAGCCTAACTGTATAAAATTCGATAAAGTTAAACCTGTGATCATCAAATGAATAGTCGATGCTTTCATCCGCATAGGCTTCTAAAAAGGAAGAGATTTGATATTCAATGATATTGTGGCTGCTATAGTTGATCGCGCCGATGAGGCCAGCAAAAATAAAGATTAAAATAGCCATCATAGACGCAACAAACTTCACCTTTAATTTACGTATCATGAAGTACCTCCAATGAGTATCCAATATTTCGCGTAGCTTTTATTCGCACATTGGCGCCAACAAAATTAATCTTTTTCCTGACAAAGGAGATATATACCTCCACGTTATTATATTCCGCATCGTCATTATAGCCCCAGATCTTTTCAGTAATCTGTTCCTTGGTGACGATTTGGGTTGAATTCATCATCAGCAATTCTAAAATTTGAAATTCCTTCATGCCAAGCTTCACAGAGCTGTCATTGCAATAAAGCTCATAAGTCGCTCTTCTTAAAGTTAAATTGCCGTATTTCAAGTTATGATCAGAAAGCTCGCCCTTCCGGCGCATCAGGGCACGGACTCTTGCCAGTAACTCAGCTGTTTCAAAAGGCTTTGTCAAATAGTCGTCGGCGCCGCTGTCAAGACCGAAAACCTTGTCATCTAGTTCTGATTTGGCGGTCAGCAATAATACCGGTGTCTGTACCTTTTCCGATCTGATTCTTTTCAAAACTTCAAAGCCGTTAAGCTTTGGAAGCATAACATCTAATATAATCGCATCATAAATGCCTGATAAGGCATGTTCATAACCGCTAATCCCGTCGTATACGGCATCAACACTATATTTTTTCCGGACAAGTATAGCGCTTAGCGCATCTGCCAGGCCTACTTCGTCTTCAACAATAAGGATACGCATCAGAATTCCTCCTTTGCTTCTTATTATACATGGAAACATTGAAATAAACTTGAAATATTTTACTTTATAAAAAATTTATTTTTTTAAGGGCATTCTTCAAGGTTATTTCAATCTTTTATTCTTATAATACCATCAGAACATGAGATTATATTTGGAGGAATGAATATGGCAGCAAAAAGTGCAAAGAAATCAAAAAAGAAGTGGATTACGTTAGGGATTATTGTCGTGATCGTTGTTGCGGCGTTTCTATTTATAAACGGGCAAATGCAAGGGATGCGGGCAAATGCAACGGCGGGGGCGAATATGACAGAGGCGGCAATTACCGGTGACATTGAAGTGACAACCGAAGGAAATGGAACCGTCGCACCTAAAAACAAGTATAGCGTGGAGATGGTTTATGACAGCAAAATCTTGGAGATTTTCAAAGAAAATGGCGATGTTGTTGAAGCGGGAGATGCTATTTTATCAGTTGAAAGCAGTGGCATTGATGATTACATAGCAAGTCTTGAGGCGGAGATTGCAGATGACGATTCGCAGATTTCCAGTACGGATTCATCAGGATCTTCTTATATCTCTTCGACAGTAACAGGCAGGGTTAAAAGAATTTATGCAGAAAGTAAAGATGTTGTCACTGAGAAAATGAAGTCTCAGGGCGCATTGATGGAAATTGCCGCAGATGGCAAGCTGAAGGTTGAATTTAGCACAGATGCGGAGGTTACAGTTGGAGAAACGGTGACCGTAGAGTTTTCTGGCTATTCAGTGGAAGGAACGGTTGAACAGGTGGCAGATCATCAGGTGACTGTCACGATCTCAGATAGCTATTATTATCATGTAGATGAAGCGGCGGTTGTTTATGATGAGGATGATAACACTTTAGGAACCGGCGCGTTAGCTTCCAATCAGCCCTATTTGGTTTCCGGATCCTATGGAACGATTAATCATGTGTCGGTTGGTCTTAATGAAAAGGTATACGAAGGCAGCACATTGTTTACGCTTGATGATGTCAGCTATTATTCTGATTATACGGATTTGATTGAGAGCCGTAATGATGCGGTCAGCAAGCTTCAGGAAGCCAAGAGCTTTAAAGAGACGCTAACGATAAAAGCGCCTTACAGCGGCATTATTTCAGGCCTTGAAGTTGTGGAAGGCACAGCAGTTTTGACAGATACTGAATTATGTAAGATTTTAAGCTCAGAAATCTATCAGCTTAAGGTTGAGATCGATGAATTAGATATTGATGGTGTTATGGCAGGACAGGATGCAACGATTGTATTTGATGCTTTTGAAGATGAAGAATATCATGGAACAGTCACAAAGGTATCCGGATTAGGAACCAATACAAGTGGCGTGACCACTTACACGGTCGTGATCGAATTAGAGGGTCAGGATAATATCAAGACGAATATGAGCGCCGATGCTAAGATCGTCATCGGAAGCAGTACAGATACAATCCTCGTGCCGGTAGATGCCATACAGACCGTTAACGGGAAAAAATATGTGGAGGTTGTTTCGCCAACTAATGCCGATACTGATGCGAGTGAGAGTCAAGAAAAGGAGATGGTTGAAGTTACCATTGGTCTTGTGAATAACACCCATGCAGAAATCTTAAGCGGCATCAGTGAAGGGACGATCGTAACTGTCATCAGTAAAACAACAGATGATACAAGCTCGTTCATGTTTGGTGGCGGCGGCGGGGAGATGTCTTCAATAAGGCAGGGCAGCAGTGACGGTGCAGAAGTGGTCACTCCGGCAGAAAATTCAAGCAACTAAAAGAGAGGTGACATCTTTGATTACATTAAGAAATATAAAGAAAATATATGAGGTTGGTGATGAATATGTTCATGCTCTTGACGGTGTCAGCTTGGATATTCACGACCATGAGTTTGTAGCAATTGTTGGAACCTCAGGAAGCGGCAAGTCGACGCTGATGAATATCATTGGTTGTCTGGATACGGCTGATGAAGGGTCCTATGCGATCGATGAACAGGACGTAACCGATATGACGGAGTATCAGCTAGGTGTCATCAGAAATAAAAAGATCGGATTTATTTTTCAGCAATTTAACCTGCTGCAGAAATTAGATGCTTTTGAAAATGTTGAATTACCGCTGATTTATCAAGGCATACCGGGAGGTCAGAGAAAGGTAAAGGCAACCGATGCTTTGAAAAAGGTGGGCCTTGAGAAGCGAATTCATCATAAGCCTAACCAATTATCAGGCGGGCAGCAGCAAAGAGTGGCTGTGGCAAGGGCGCTGGTGACTGAGCCGACCTTGATTTTAGCAGATGAGCCGACAGGGAATCTGGATTCTAAATCCAGCAAGGATATTATCGCGCTTTTGCATGAGCTGCATGATCAGGGCAATACAATCGTGCTCATTACCCACGATAATGATATTGCCGAAGAAGCAGAGCGTAAGGTCAGATTAAGTGATGGCAAAATTATAAGTGATACGGGAGGGGTGATTCAATGAAGGTAGGACAAGCGGTTAAAATGGCGATTGCCTCCATAAGATCCAATAAAATGCGTTCATTTCTGACAATGCTAGGCATTATCATCGGTGTTTTGTCCGTAGTGCTGCTGGTTTCTCTTGTGCAGGGCGCGACTGGCAGTATCACCAGTGAGTTAGATTCGTTGGGCGGGAACCAGCTGACGGTCACCATTACAGATCCAAGCAGTAAGTTGACGCTAAGTGATGTGAATAGCCTGGAGGATAAAGACGAGATTGGAAAAGTAGCGGCATACAATTCAGGAAATGGAACGGTAAAAGCTGGAGGTAATAAGGAGGAAGTTTCAATTTCGGGAATTACTGAAAATTATTCCGACTTTTCAGAGCTTAATTTGCTAAATGGCAGAGGGATTCTTAATATTGACAATGAGTATCGTTTAAATGTTTGCGTTATCGGCAACAGCGTGGCGGTAAATCTTTTCGGGAATACGGACGTGATCGGAAGCCAAATCCGTTTAGAAGGGAAAGACTATTTGATTGTCGGTGTTTTAGAAGAACAAGGCGAGTCGATGATGGGCAGTACGGATTCAACCGTCTATATTCCCTTTACAAATGCCCAGAGACTTCTATATTCTACCGGCGTCACCAGCTTTTACGTTTCCTCGTCATCGGCGGAAACACTGGAGCTTGCAGAGGACACAATGGATTCATTTCTTTTAGAGAGAACTGGGGATTCGGATAGCTTTAGTGTCATTAATATGGCGACTATACAGGATACGATTAATGCTGTTCTGAGCACTATGTCGCTGCTGTTGGCAGGCATTGCGGGAATCTCGTTGGTGGTCGGAGGCATTGGCATTATGAATATTATGCTTGTTTCAGTGACTGAAAGGACAAAGGAGATCGGTGTCAGAAAGGCAATTGGTGCGCAAAAACGTGATATTGTAACACAATTTATCATTGAATCGGTCACGCTGTCACTTATGGGAGGTATTATCGGCATGCTGCTGAGTATGGGAATTCTGGGGCTGCTGACGGCAATTCTGGTCGACTACACCTTTACGGTATCCATTAGCGTGGCAGCATTGGCATTGGGCTTCTCGATGATGGTGGGTCTTATCTTCGGCATATATCCGGCGAATAAGGCAGCTAAGCTTAAGCCAATAGATGCGCTGCGGTATAGTTAATGAAATAGGTAAGTAAGGGGTGAGTGCTTCGGCATTCACCTCTTATTTGTCTTCAAATGGATATACGGGGAGCCATAAAAGAGTTATAATATATGATAAAGGAATGTCTATAATAAAAAAAGGAGAGAAATAATGAAATTAAAATGTGGTGTATGTGGATTTGTATTTGAGAACAAAGCAGATTTTGAGGCGGCAGAGAAATGTCCTGTCTGCGGGAGCGCAAAGGAGTTATTTGCAGAGGTTAATGAGACCCCGCCGGAGACGGAAGAATTGCCGGTTAAGACACAAGACTTAAGCTATGACCCGGAGACTTCACGTCAGGATGAATCCTGCCGGTATATGAAAGAAATTCACGAAATGGCAGTTTCAGGAGAGACGATCATTGAAGCGATGGGCATTAAAGTGCCAAAACCTTCATGGGACAGCATTCTAATCCTTGGCGCCCAATTGAATCCGATGCCCTTAGAAGAACATGCGCCGGTTATCACAACAACGGTCATTGGTAAAAATGCTAAGCATCCCATGGTTTTAGATAGTCCGGTTTATATTTCCCACATGTCCTTTGGCGCTTTATCTAAGGAAATAAAGGTCGCCCTCGCGAAAGGAAGCGCGGCGGCAAAAACGGCTATGTGCAGCGGCGAAGGCGGAATCTTGCCGGAGGAAATGGAATCGGCCTATAAGTACATATTTGAATATGTTCCTAATTTATATAGTGTGACAGAGGAGCATTTAAGAAAATCCGATGCCATAGAAATTAAGATTGGACAGGGAACGAAGCCCGGTATGGGCGGACATCTTCCGGGGGAGAAGGTCACCCAGGAGATTGCCGGGATCAGAAATAAACCGCTAGGCGAGGATATCATAAGTCCTTCGAAATTTCCGGGAATTGATACGAAGGAAGACTTAAAGGCGTTAGTAGATCAGCTGCGCATCGAATCAGACGGAAGGCCCATCGGTATTAAAATTGCCGCAGGACGCATCGAAAAGGACTTGGAATATTGCGTCTTTGCAAAGCCTGATTTTATCACCATCGACGGACGTGGGGGAGCGACGGGTGCCAGCCCGAAGCTTGTCAGAGATGCCACCAGCGTTCCGACTATTTATGCGCTTCATCGTGCCAGAAAATATTTGGACATCAACCATTCGGATATTGAATTGGTCATCACAGGAGGTCTTCGCATATCAGCAGATTTTGCCAAAGCCCTTGCCATGGGAGCTGATGCTGTTGCGATAGCCAGTGCGGGGCTGATGGCCGCCGCTTGTCAACAATATCGGATATGTGGAACTGGTAAATGCCCGGTGGGCGTGGCGACGCAGGATCCGGAGCTAAGAAAACAATTAAATGTGGATGCTGCGGCAGAGCGAGTGACTAATTATCTTAATGTGACGCTTCAGGAATTAAAAACCTTTGCCAGAATAACCGGGCACGAATATTTACATGATATCAATGTGTCTGACCTTTGCACCATTGACCGGGAGGTTTCAGAATATACAAATATCCCTCATGCATAGACTTAGCCGATCGAAGTGTGGTATCATAGATACATCAATGAAAGGATATGCCATCTCATGAACCAAACTAATTTTGATACTGCTTGTCAGAAGATTATAGGTATGAATCGGGAAAGGCGTCAAATCGGAACGCTAGGGGAAAAAACCGTCCATGCGGTACTTAAGAATTATCTTGAGCCTGATGAAGCCTATCATGAAGTTAAAATCCATGGCTACTATGCAGATATCGCTAACGAAAAGCGCATTACAGAGATTCAAACCCGAAGCTTTAACGCAATGCGAGATAAGCTAAAGGTCTTTCTTCCAGAGTATGAGGTAACCATTGTATATCCTATTCCTTATCATAAATGGATTTGCTGGATTGATGAAGAAACCGGAGAGGTGACAAAACGGAGAAAATCTCCTAAAGTGGGCACGGCTCATATGATATTTCCGGAACTATACCGCATAAAAGAGTACTTAACACACCCGAATCTACGGATTCATATCATCCTGCTAGACATCGAAGAATACCGTCTTCTCAATGGCTGGAGCCATGACCGAAAGAGGGGTTCAAGCCGTTATGACAGGATTCCGCTTAAAATTGATCAGGAGATATACCTTGCCGGGCGGGAAGATTATGAGCGGTTGCTGCCGGATTCCTTAGGAGAAAGCTTTACAACGAAGGATTATAAAGAGAAGTCACATATTTCGCTATCCAATGCACAAAAAGGGCTTCATCTTATGAATTATGTGCGGGCTGTTGAAAAAATAGGGAAAAAGGGCAGATTGCATTTATATCAGAGAATCAAATAAAAGCCTCTCAAGCAGGCGATTAACACCTGTTTGAGAGGCTTATCCAATTAAGATCAATCTGATAGAATTTCAGACATTGACTTTTCCTTAAGCCTCTTAAAAAGCTCATCTTGTAGCTTACAAAGCTCAAGATGTACTTTACAAAGGCGATCTCCTGTATTATGAATACACGTTGTACCCTCTTCTGTGCAGCCGCTAATATTCAGATTAGTTTCAATAGAAAAGATAATGTCATACAAAGTGATCTTATCAGGTGATTTATTAAGAGCATATCCGCCGTAAGTACCACGATAGCTTTTGACCAAGCCGCCGTTCTCTAATTTCTTTAAAATCTTATAAGCATACTGGCGCGGAACGTGTTCCATGGCACAAATACTCTTTACATTCATCTTATCGCCGTGTGCGAGGGCACGCACAATTCGTATGGCATAATCACTTTCTTTTGTAATAAACATGTTATCTCCTAAATTCTATTTTGTATAGTTTTATTTATATTATAATGATTTTGCATAGTTTTTGTCAAGCATTACTTAAGATATTTGTGAGTTTTCCGTAAGCTTATAATTTTGTTGATAGTATTCAATTATTTTAGTGTAATTCTTAATTGCATGGAGGGGAGTTAAAGTATATGAAAAAAATAATAGAATGGATATTTGCATTATTATACTGTAAGCTAAGCAAATTCGCAAGTACAATTTTTCGTTTTTCTGGAGAAATATCCCATAAGGAATTGAATAAATAGATTGAATGAGCAGGATATGCAAGGTGGCAGATCTCGGTAATAAGAGATGCTTCACATGATAAAACCATTGTGAAAATGCCTGACCCATGGTAGAATGATTTCCAAGGAACACCGTGTACAGGGTGCGTTGACCTCCTTCCAAATGGATTGGAGGTGATGCCGATGAAGAATTTCGATTTTAAGGACATCATGTCTTTCGGAATGTT
>Ga0153942_1000216_pt1 | contig 21222 bp, 14 predicted proteins | sample TSNJ026MetaG_FD_104731 | JGI IMG/M metagenome (GOLD analysis project Ga0153942, IMG submission 104731) | Attine ant fungus gardens microbial communities from New Jersey, USA - TSNJ026 MetaG | ecosystem: Host-associated > Fungi > Mycelium > Unclassified | place: USA: New Jersey, Brendan T. Byrne... | reverse complement strand
TAGTATACCACAAAAATTCATAAGAAACAACAATGAATACAGCAGCTTCAATAATAAATATATATAAAAGGACAGTTGCGCTTATATGGTATTTATATAAAAAACATGATAAAATGAACGCATAAGAGAAAACCGTATTAGAAGCTATTCGGCCAATAGGTAGAATAATTTGATATTAATTAAGCCTTAGGGAAATCATAGTGAAGAGGTTAGTGAATATAGGAGATAAAAATTGATAGAGGTTAATTTGCTAGGTACAGGGGGTATGGTTCCTCTACCAGAAAGGTATTTAACATCCCTGTATGTAAAGTATAAGGGGAGTGCTATACTTGTAGATTGTGGGGAGGGTACACAAGTAGCAATTCGTGAAGCTGGACTTGGATTCAAGCCAATCGACGTTATATGTCTAACCCATTTTCACGCTGATCACATAGCCGGCTTACCCGGCCTCCTATTAACGATAGGTAATTCGGGTAAAATCGAACCGCTTACAATTATTGGGCCTCAGTATGTTCGTCAAATCGTGGAGTGCCTATGTGTTATTGCGCCGCAATTACCATTTAAAATAGATTTTGTTGAGATAGAGACAAGCGGTCAAATATTTGATATAGATTTATTATCAATATCAACGCAAGAAGTTGATCATTGGATACCTTGTTATGCTTACAAATTTTTATTAAAGCGGCAAGGTAGGTTCAATCCGGAAAAGGCTAAATCACTTGAAATACCAATAGAATATTGGTCTGTTCTTCAAGCGGGAAATACTGTAGAGGCAAACAACAAACGATTTACTCCATCCGATATTATTGGCGCGCCCCGTAAGGGCCTCGCTGTGTGTTATGCAACGGATTTGCGTCCCTCTAACGCATTAACAGAGTTCATCTCATCTTCTGATTTGTTTATTTGCGAAGGTATGTATGGCGATTCTGAAATGTTAGAAAAAGCGATAGAGCATCGGCATTGTTTATTTAGCGAAGCTGCCGCGATGGCAGATAAAGCATTGGTTAAGGAACTATGGTTGACACATTTTAGTCCATCAATGCCAAATCCAAAACAATATATCTCATATGCGACAGATATTTTTCCCAATGCATTTGTAGATAAGAAAAGAACCATATTGACTTTTAGTGAGTAATTCTATATGGTGACAGATACATTTTCTTTGATAAATTGAGCGTAAAAGAAGATGAAGGCCCTTATTAGGAGTAGAGCGAAAGTGGCAGAGGTATGCAGCTTAAATAAGTTGCCAGCTAACGCCTTTAGACGTTAGCTGGCAACAAAGGCTTATAGTCTCAGAAACGAAACTGCCTGTCTGACGGATGGCCTTATTTACATTTACAGCGTCGTCACGAACGACTTTAAATAGGCTTTAAAATCGTCCCCAATTTCCTTGTGGGCAACGCCTACCTCCACAATGGCTTGTAATATGCCCAGCTTACTGCCCATATCATACCTTTTGCCGATAAAATCCACACCGGTCATTCCCTCCGTACGGGCCAGCCGGGCCATAGCGTCGGTTAGCTGTATTTCGCCGCCACTGCCGGGGGGCAATGCTTCCAGAATATCAAATATGGATGGAGGCAGCACACAGCGTCCCAAAATAGAAAAGAGTGAAAACACCTCTTCGTCAGTGGCGGGCTTTTCAATCATGTCATCAATAGCGTAGATATTCCCTTCCAGAGGAGCTACTTTCATGCTGGAATATTTGGAAATGTCCTTGCGGGAAACTTCTTTGATTCCCACACTGCCTTTACCATATTGATTGTACGCCTCGCAAAGCTGGCCACAAACCGGGTTATCCCCAATGATGACATCATCCCCGTACAGCACCGCAAATGGCTCATCGCCCACGAAACTTCTTGCGCAAAGAATGGCGTGACCCAAGCCCTTGATTTCCTTCTGCCGGATATAAACGATGTTGGCCAGGTTAGCGATGGAGACACATTCGTCACGCATAACTTGTTTGCCTCCGGCAAGCAGCCTCTCCTCTAATTCAGGAGAACGGTCAAAGTGATCCTCCACAATCCCTTTGCCCCGGCTCAGAATAATCATAATATCTGTGATGCCCGCAGCCACAGCCTCCTCCACAATGTACTGAATGGCTGGTTTGTCCACAATGGGCAGCATTTCCTTGGGCATGGACTTTGAGGCGGGCAGCACTCTTGTGCCCAATCCCGCAGCGGGAATTACCGCTTTTCTAATTTTCATAGCTCCACTTCTCCTAAATATGAATCACATAATAGACGTATATAACACATAGCCAAACGAGGATAACAGGTATAACAAAACAAATACCTGAACCACCCTGCGGTTGACTCCGCCTTTGGCCTTCAACGCCTCCTTATATTCCTGACCGGCGGGATAAGCTTCCTTCACCTTCTCTATTTTGCCACAGACGTGCATTTTGTAAATATAGTTTGAGAAAATCCCATTGAGAATCATAATCGCCATCTGAATATACTGCATATAATAGAGATAATTCGACAGGGGAACCAGATTGGCGGGAATATCGGTAAACACTGATGTTCCTTGCGCCATCATGGCGACGGTTAGCTGCCCTGAGTAGTAGAGGCTGGGAACATAATAAAGCAAAAATATAATCATCATGGGGATGCCGAAGGCATACATCTTCCGATTAAAATAGTATAAAAAATTTCCAAAACAGCCCGCCCAATTCCAGGAGATCTTAAATTTCTTTTCCGAGAGGGCCTTGAACTTAGGTAAGTAGTAAGTAGCGTTTTCACCCACGCAGAGGGATAAATCACTGACGGTCACGCCGTCAATCTCCTCGTTGGGGTTGAGGCCCCCATATGGATTAAACATAGCTGAAAAGTTGATAGGCATCCCTTGCATTGGGTTTTGGTACTGGGTTGCCCCCCCCACAGCCTTATTAAGAGGATTTCCACAGGCCTCGCAAAAGATATTTTGCGATGGATTTGTGGTCTTGCACTGGGAACAAACCACTGAATCGACAGGTTCTGGATCCGGCTCCTTTTTCTGCCAAGTATGCTCTGTCCCATGCCTATCCTCCAGCGCACAACGCCCCAACTGACGAAAGCATGTGCGGTGATGGGGAGCGCCACATTCAGGACAGATGACCACATCATCTTTTTCAACAAACACTTCCTTGCACACCGGACAGGTTTCACCTATATATTGATGCATGAGCCTTACCTCTTTTCACTTAAAATACACTGTGCAAGACGACGATTCTGTTTCATTATAGCCCATATGTATGAAAAATCCAAGCATAGGATATGAAAAAACATATATTTAATGAAAAAAAGATAGAAATATCCCTTTATTTTCATAAGATTCGGTTATATGACAGGAAATTTCCCGTCTATCTGACAAAAGCCGGCTATCTCTCGCCAAACACTGCTTGCAGTCACTGAAAATGTGGGAATAGATGGGAAAAAATGAACACGAAGACAGATTCTAAGTAGCGGGTTGTCATGGTAGCACGCCCTTTCTTTTTTATAACCGCTTTGAGGCGGACAGGAATATTGAATATTTGATAAAAGCACAGGTTGACAGAAGGGCCGGGGCAGGATAAACTATAGATATAGCCTCACAGACGGATTTTCCATTAATTTGAAAGAAGGTTATGCGGATGTGGCGAAACGAACTTTCGATCCAGGAGCTTGGATCTTCCAGAATACTAGTATATAAAGGAGATGTGGAAAAGCTAAATTTCAACCTTAATCTTCCCAATATTCTCACCTTTGTGCGGACGACCTTTGTAGATGTGCCCCTGTGCTATTTTGATGTTACCGGAAAGACCTCCCTAAGGGAGGTGCAGAAGTATGCGCTGGATAAATTTGACCTGTTGAAAATATTGAAGATTTCGGCTTTGGTGGCCAATACCTGCATCCACCAAAATATTGATTTGAACTCCATACTTTTTGACGAGGATTATGTCTTTATTGACGGGGAATTCAATACCTTCTTCGTTCCTCTGCGCTCCACGGAGGGGGAGAAAATCGACTTACATACCTTTATGAAGAATATTGTGGTGGGCTCTATCATCGATGTCCGTTATACAGACAACTTTGTGCAGCTGTTACTCAATTGCTTCAATGATCCACACTTTAGCATTGATACATTATTGGCCCTGGTAGAGCAGATGATCTCCACCAAACCCTTTAATTTATCGGAAAACCTAAGCAGCTTTGTAGAACCCGATGTAGCCAAGGATACTGCCCCGCCCGCAGCCCCGTCCACCCCATCAAGCTATACGGATACGGTGCTTGCGGATATGCTGAAAAAGCAATTGGATTCAGCGAAGGCTGCCCCGGCGGAACAACAGGCTGCTACCTCCTCCAATACCAATATCAATGCCAATCAGCCTACTCCGATAATCAATTCCGGTTTTATGCCCAACTTGCCCCCTCCGCACCGCAGGCAGCAGGATCAAACCGGTTCTCAACCGGAGGAGATGCGCCCCGACCGGTTTTCTGGAGAGTATGACAGTCAATACCTGCAGCAGGGTGCTCCGAATTCAGGACAGTTTATGGGACAGGCGTATCTGATTGATCCTGAATCTCAGGGCAACCGGGTTCACATCAAGTATAACCCCTTTAGGGTTGGACGAAATCCCGATTTGGTGGATTTTATCATCAATTCCCCCTATGTAGGGCGCCTTCACGCATTGATCACCCAGGATGAGGATACCTTCCTAATTACGGATAAAAGCTCCACCAACGGCACCTATCTCAATACCCACAAGTTGACCGCCGAGGAAGCTATTCCTTTGAAAAATGGCGATGTCATCCGCTTTGCAAAGCATTCCTTCCAATTTGTTATTGAATAACAGAGAGGCGAGATTGACGCTCTTTGGAAACGCGGCGTGTTTGCTATGCTCCATATAAAGCCGGAACACCACTTGTTACAGGGTTAGTGAATTTACTGCTAACAAAGGTTACTGTTTGCTTTCGTTAAGGGATGACCGGTGATTGGTATGCGGCGCGGCTTGTTACAACGTTGAAAAGGGGATTGCTGCAAAAACTTTTGCAGCAATCCCCTTTATCTGTTTTGCTTTACCTATTACAAGGGTGAAGTCAGAGGCGCCTCCTGGGAGGAACCACGCTCCACCCTGCCTGCGGAAGCGTCCTCCACCGCCCTTGCATGGTGTGTTTTATTTTCACCCTGTAAAGGCTTCTTGGCGTTAGAAAGCATCAGCTTAATCCGGTTTTCTTGGTTGACCTGGGTGGCGCCCGGATCATAGTCAATGGCAACAATATTGGAATCCGGATAGATTTCCTTAAACAGCCGCATCTTACCTTTAGCCACAATGTGGTTGGGCAGGCAGCCAAAAGGCTGGGTGCAGACCACGTTGTCCACCCCTTGGTGGATCAGCTCGGCAATCTCGGCCGTCAACAGCCATCCCTCACCCATCTTGACCCCCATATTGATATGTTCTTCCGCCAGCTTGCGGGTTGTGTTAAAGGAGGTAGGCGGATCAAAGACACCGTGCTCATTGATGATATCAATGGCGTGCTGTTGCTTGCCCACTAAATATTTATAGGCAAGGCCCATCCCCCAGGACTTGACCAGGCCGCCGCCGTACAAGGTCCGGTCAATCCGGCCATTCTCCACACAATAGAGGCAGAAATCCAGCAATCCCGGCACCACGACCTCCGCGCCTTCAGAGAGCAGGAAGCCTTCCAAATTATTGTTGCCCAGCGGGGAGTATTTCACATAAATCTCACCTACAATGCCCACCTTCACCTTGGGCTCATGGTCCCTGGGAACAGCGTCAAACTCATTTAGAATTTCTCTGTAGAACTGTTTGACCCTTTTATAGCTGACTTTTTTCACCTCTTTAAAATAAGTACAAATTTTCCCGACCCACTTATCTATCAACTCATCAAAGGAGTTTTCTATAATCTCATGGGGTTTGCACTGGTTGTAGATCAGCATCAGGAAGTCGCCCAGCAGCAGCGCATAAACCAATTTGATCAACAGGGTAGCGGTCAGCTTAAAGCCGCTGTTTTTCTCCATACCGCTAAAGTTGAGGGAAATGATGGGCACATGTCCATATCCGCGGTGCCGGAGCGCCTTCCGCAGCAGATGGATATAGTTGGAGGCCCGGCATCCGCCGCCGGTCTGAGTGATCATGAGGGCCACCTTATCCAGGTCATACTCTCCTGTTTCTAAGGCGTCAATCATCTGCCCGATCACCAGCAGGGCTGGATAACAGGTGTCGTTGTGAACACTTTCTAAACCGGTATCCACCACCTTTTTGCTGTTGGAATTCAACATGACGCAATTAAATCCATAGGATCTAAAAATTTGAGTCATGATATTGAAATGGATGGGCAGCATGGTGGGAAAAAGGATGGTGTAATCCTTTTTCATCTCCTTAGTGAATTCCACCCGCTCGTCTCTATACGGATTTTTGGATTTTTTTGGCATGTTTTTCCCTTTCTTCAATTGCTCCTAGCAGGCTGCGGATGCGGATGCGCACCGCACCCAGATTACTGATCTCATCAATTTTCAACATGGTATAAAAATTGCCTGCGGATTCCAGGATTTCCTTCACCTCATCGGTGGTGACGGCGTCGAGGCCGCATCCAAAGGACACCAGCTGAATCAATTCCATGCCGTCGTGGAGGGTCACATACTTGGCCGCGTTGTACAGCCTGCTGTGATAGGTCCATTGGTTGAGCACATTGACCTTTTCCGGCTCCACCAAATCGCTCACGCAGTCCTCGGAAATCACCACAATGTTAAAGGAATTGATTAGCCTGTCAATGCCGTGGTTGATCTCTGGGTCCACGTGGTATGGCCGGCCGGACAGCACCACTGTTTTCAGTCCATTTGCCTTGGCATAAGCCAAAGCTCTTTGGCCCTCCTCCTTGACATCACGGAGGTATTGGCTCTGGCTTTCATAGGCCTTTTGGGCGGCTAACTTTATCGATTTCAATGTAAAGTCGCCGTACTCCATCTGGAAAAATTCAAAGGCCTTTTTGATAAAATCCTTTTGCCGGTGAATCCCTAAATAGGGGTATAGGAAACGAATGTCTTTCAGCTTGGATAGATTGGAATGCAACAGCTCGGGATAATAGGCCACCACAGGACAGTTATAGTGGTTATCCCCCTTTTTTTCGTCAAAATTATAGGTCAGGCATGGGTAGAAGATGGTGTCGATCCCTTGCTCCAAAAGCTGCTCAATATGGCCGTGCATCAGCTTGGCCGGGTAACAGACCGTATCGGAAGGGATGGAGTACTGCCCCTTTAGGTAAGTCTTGCGGGAGGAAATGCCGCTGACGACCACCTCAAAGCCCAGCTCCGTCAAGAAGGTGTTCCAAAAGGGGAGATTCTCAAAGAGATTCAGTCCCAAGGGCAAGCCTATTCTCCCTCTAGCTCCCAACCCCGGACGGGAGGTACATTCCCGGAGACGCTTCAATTTATAGGCGTAGATATTGGGGGGATTGTGCTGCTTGTCGATGCCGTTGGGCCGCTCACATTTATTGCCGGAGATAAACTTATTGCCGCCTGCAAAGGTATTGACAGTCAGGTTGCAGCGGTTGCCGCAAAGCCTGCAGACCGCCGATTTGGAGGTGTGGACAAAGTTCTCCAAATCCCCGCTGGAAATCAAAGTGGATTTGGCCAGCCCCAACTCCTTGGCGTACAGGGCCGCGCCATAAGCGCCCATCAACCCGGCAATTTTGGGCCGAACCACCTGGCGCCCAATCTCTTTTTCAAAGCTGCGCAGCACAGCATCGTTGAGGAAGGTCCCTCCCTGAACCACGATGTGCTTGCCCAACTCATCGGCGTGGCGCGCACGAATAACCTTATAGATAACATTTTTTACTACGCTAATGGACAATCCTGCCGAGGTATCCTCCACTGTGGCCCCATCCTTTTGGGCCTGCTTGACGGAGGAGTTCATAAAGACAGTGCAGCGGGAGCCCAGATCCACCGGATGTTGGCCAAATAGTCCCTTCTTGGAAAACTCGGCAATCTCATAGCCCATAGATTTGGCAAAGGTTTCCACGAAGGAGCCGCAGCCCGATGAGCAGGCCTCATTGAGCATAATGCTGTCAATGGAATTGTTGCGCACCTTAAAGCATTTGATATCCTGGCCGCCGATGTCCAATATAAAATCCACCTGTGGATTGAAATATCTGGCCGCCCGGAAATGCGCCATGGTTTCCACCAAACCCCGGTCCACGGAGAAGGCGTTTTTAATCAAATCCTCCCCATATCCCGTCACGGCGCTGCCCTTGATCTCAATCCTGTCGCCGCACAGCTTGTAGATCACCTTAAGCTGCTCCTTGACGACCTCAACGGGATTGCCTTGGTTGGAGCTGTAATACTGATATAGAATATCGCTGTTTTCACTTATCAGCAATAGCTTGGTGGTGGTGCTGCCGCAGTCAATGCCCAAAAAAGCGTCGCCCGCATATTGCCCGATCTGCATAAATTCCACAGAAGCTTTGTTGTGGCGCTGGATAAATTCGTCATACTCGGCTTGGGATGTGAAGAGCGGGTCCAAATATTTAGTGAATGTGGTCTGTCCAGCCGCCTGTTCCAGTCTACTAACCAAATCGTCAAAATAGACCTGACTGTCGGTGGTCTCGGCATAGGTTGCCGCCCCCAAGGCCACAGCGTAGAGAGCTAAATCGGGGAACAAGGCGTGCTCCGCATCCAATTTCAAGGTTTCCGTAAACCGTTTGCGAAGCCCTGTAAAGAAGTACAGGGGTCCTCCTAAAAACAATACCTTGCCTTTGATTTGCCGTCCCTGGGCCAAGCCGGTGATGGTCTGGTCCACAACGGCCTGAAAGATGCTGGCGGCCAAATCCCCCTTGGGTGCGCCCTGATTCAGCAGGGGCTGAATATCCGATTTTGCGAATACGCCGCACCGGGACGCGATGGGATAAATCCGTTTGACTGTCGCGCTGAGCTCATCTAATTCGGTGGGGGTAACAGATAATAAGCTGGCCATTTGGTCAATAAACGCGCCTGTGCCCCCGGCGCAGCTGCCGTTCATCCGCTCCTCCACGCCACCGGTAAGAAACAGGATCTTGGCGTCCTCCCCCCCCAGCTCAATAATGACATCCGTCTCCCTGTCAAACAGCTCAACCGCCTGGCTGGTGGCGTAGACCTCCTGAACAAAGCTGAGGCCCGTTGTCTTGGCCACGCCGTATCCCGCCGAACCTGAAATAGCTACCTGAAAGGGCTTTTCTCCTATGTAATCCTTGGCGTCCAAAATCATTTCCAACGCCTTTTGCCTGACCTGAGAAAAATGGCGTTCATACTTCTTGAAAAGTATTTTGTCTCCCTTCAATACAACCAGCTTTACGGTGGTTGAACCAATATCAATACCTACCCGAATCTTCATCTATACCTCCAATACCTCTCCAAAGAAAAATACACTTATTTTGTATGTATTCCAATGATAACACATCCATTTTATTTCGGTCAACTACTGCATTTTTACAAAGGACAAGGAAATATTAGTGAATCACGCCCATTACATAAACTTGTCAAAGTCTGAAGCAAAAAGAAAAAATATGTATAAATAGGTTTTTTTCGCTATTTCATATTGTAACATTCCAATTTTTAATAGTAAAGCCTTTTGTCCAGTTTGACTATGTATTGGAATAAGTCTATAATAAATAAATAGATAAATATTTAATTGAGGGTGAATGATTTGGAAATCCCGATAAAAAAGGCGTTGTCACGGTTTTATGTCCCGAAAGAGATGGTGGATAAATCCAAAGTTGTCGGGGAAATACCTGGAACGCGTTCCGTTTACCGGACCATTTTAGTTATTGGGTTTCCGGCGCTGGTGGAGTTGTTGTTTACATCTCTGATCAACTTTGTAGACACCTTTATGGTCAGCGGCATTGGTGCCAGCGCCATATCCGCAGTGGGCATTACCTCTCAGCCCAAGATGATTTTGCTCAGCCTCTTTATGGCCATCAATGTGGGGGTCACAGCCATTGTGGCCCGCAGCAAAGGGGAAGGCCGCCCGGATCAGGCCAATAGCTGCATGCGGCAAGCCATTATGCTGGTGGCCGGATTATCCGTCATCATCGGAGCTTTGGGTATCATATTTGCAAGGCCGCTGCTGTTATTTGCCGGCGCCAATGACGATTACATAGATTATGCCACTGATTATTTTGTCATCACCACCTTTGGTTTGATTTTTCAAACCCTCACCATGACCATAAACTCCGCCCAGCGCGGTGCGGGGGAAACCAAAATCACCCTGGTAACCAACACAACCTCCAATGTGGTCAACATCATTTTTGACTTTTTCCTGATTGAAGGCAAGCTTTTCTTCCCCCGCTTGGAGGTAAAGGGGGCCGCGATAGCGACGTCCATGGGCTTCTTTGCCAGCTTCGTTGTAGCAGTTGTTTCACTCCTCAACCGAACTGGGTATATCCGTCTCAATATCCGGGACAGATGGCGGTTTGAGCCGTCTATGCTTAAACGTATACTCCGCATCGGCAGCAACGCCGCTGTCGAACAGGTAGCTCTGCGGGTGGGCTTTTTCGCCTTTGCTAAGATTATTGCCACCTTGGGAACCAACGCCTTTGCCACCCACCAAACCTGTATGCTGGTGCTCCACCTCTCCTTCACCGTTGGGGAGGCTTTTTCTGTCAGCGCCACCTCCCTCTCGGGCCAGTCTCTTGGACAAAAGCGGCCGGACATGGCCATTGTCTATGGCCGATGTTCCCAGCGGCTGGCAAGTCTTTGCAGTATTTTTATCTTTCTGCTGTTTTTCTTCTCCGGTTCGCTGGTTATGCGCATATTTTCCGATGTACCTGAAATTATCAACACAGGCGCCTATGTTATGAAGATCGCCGCATTTATCCAATTTTTTCAAATCAGTCAGGTGGTTATGATCGGTTGTCTCCGCGGCGGCGGCGACAACCGGTTTACGGCGATATTGTCCTTCGGCACCGTTGGAATCATGCGGCCGTTGGTTTCCTATTTAACAGTTATTGTGTTTAACGTAGGATTGGCCGGTGCCTGGTATGCCATCCTGGCAGATCAAATTCTCCGCTCTATCATAACCTCCCGGCGCTTTAAAAGTGGAAAATGGATCGGTAAAAAGGTTTAGGGACATAATAAAATATAAATGGGTGAAATACAGTTTGTATTTCACCCATTTATATTTACATGGAAATCTCATGCCCTATTTTGTATAAATCCTTGTCAATGGACTTTTGCATCTTCAAAGCTTCCACAATATCGTAGTCCAAGATCTCCTCATTTTTCATAACAACGACCCTGCTGCCGATATCCTTTTTCAGCAGTTGAACCGCCTCATATCCCATTTGGCTGGCCACAACCCGGTCTCTGACAGTGGGGGAGCCACCCCGCTGTACATGGCCCAACACGGTAGCCCGGCTTTCAATTTTGGTCCGCTTTTCAATTTTTTTCGCCAATTCCTCGACAGTGATTCCACCAGGCTTAAAGGCTACTCCTTCGGCAACAATGATGATAAAATGTTGTTTGTTTGTCGATTTTGCCGCCATCATCCGTTCAATAATATCCGTCTCAAAATCATATTCCACTTCAGGCACTAGAATAGCTGTGGCGCCGCAAGCAATACCGGTACTGATGGCGATGTGCCCTGCGTGGCGGCCCATCACCTCCACTATAGAACAGCGGTCATGCGATTGGGCTGTATCGCGTATTTTGTCCACCATGTCCATAGCGGTATTCATGGCGGTGTCATATCCAATGGTATAAGTGGACGCAGCAATATCGTTGTCAATCGTGCCGGGGATGGCTACACAGGGTACGCCCCGCTCTGACAGGTCCCTGGCGCCCCGGAAGGAGCCGTCTCCGCCGATGACCACAATACTGTCAATGCCATATTTTGCGCAGGTCTGTTTTGCTGTCTGCAAACCAGCCTCATATTTGAATTCCTCACAACGGGCCGTATAAAGGATGGTGCCGCCGCGGTGAATAATGCCGGAAACATCCCTGATATTGAGTTCCTTGATCTCCTCGTGAATCAGTCCGTTATATCCCCGATAAATGCCCATTACGCGGATGCCGTTTCGTATCGCGGTTCTCACTACCGCGCGCACTGCGGCATTCATGCCGGGCGCATCTCCGCCACTGGTCAGGACCCCAATGGTCTTTTTTCCATCGATCATATTCCTTCCTCCTAATCATAAACAGATCTATTATACACCAGAACAATTGAAATAACAATTGAAACAACTACACAAGTTCGCTCCGGGTTTTCTATAGCTTTAGCACAACGTTCTTCTCCCCAAGAAAACGTTTCAATTCACCCAGCAGTGTATCATTTGCCTCGATCCACAGTTTTTTCGGAGCCTTGGTCAATTTCTTTTCGTCGTTGAAATATACAAAAACAGGCACAAATCCTTCAAATACCTGCAGCATTCTTTTTGCCGCCTCAAACCGAAGGCATTCCTTGGAGTCCACCTTGATATATAATCCCCTGTTCTCAGGCTTTACCACGGCTGCATCCGGTTGGATGGCATTTTTTTCGCCATTTCCCTGAGCAGATACTTGCTCAGGATTGCGAATGGCCTGACAGATGAGCTTGGTGTCCTCGTCCTCTCCGATGGAGACCCTGGCATCCATTACAATAATATTATTCTCCTGCAACAAAGCTGATACTTTATCCAGTATTTTGGGGAACACCAGACACTCCAGCGATCCGGACCTATCCTCAATGGTTAGGAAAGCCATCGTTTGATTATTTTTGGTGATCTTCACCTTACTTCTTGAGATAATGCACAATAAACGTACCGTGTCATTATCCTTATATTTCAGGTATCCTGTGGGCTCTTCGGGCACAATGTCGCCTATGTTGGCTACCTTTAGTTCAGCAGCCAGCTCATTGAAATCATCCAGGGGATGTCCGGAAAGGTAAAATCCCACTGTATCCTTCTCCAGCTGCAGCAGTTCCGTGATGGGGTATTCCTCATAAGGCGCCATAGGAATTTCCACGGGCTGGGCAGAATCCCCCATATCAAACAGGCTCACCTGGCCTGTTCCGCGCATTCTGGCCTGTTCCGCCGCCGCGTTCAAAACCTTCTCAATATTTTCGGCCAATTCTCGCCGGGGATTGCCAAAGCAATCCAATGCGCCTGACCGGATTAAACCCTCCACAGCCCGCTTGTTAAGGCCTTTTTCACTGAGCCGGGTACAGAAGTTGCTGAAGGATATATAATCGCCATTCTTATCCCGTTCATCAATGATCTCGCGGATCAAGCCCCGCCCCAGGTTCTTGATGGCCAACATTCCAAAACGGATGTGGTCGCCGGAAACGCTGAATCCCATTTGGCTTTGGTTGATGTGGGGAGGCCATACCTTGATGCCCAGCCGGGCACATTCACTGATGTAGGCCGACACTTTTGGCGCATAGTCAAAGATACTGGTCAACAGCGCCGCCATGTATTCCTTGGGATAATGGCATTTGAGATAGGCGGTGCGGAAGGCGACCAACGCGTAAGCCGCGGCGTGGGACTTGTTAAAGGCGTAGGAAGCAAAGCTAAACATCTCCTCGAAGATGGAGGTGGCAATGCGTTCACTGACACCGTTAGCCACTGCTCCAGCGCATTCCACCGTACCGTCCGCACCCCGTATGCCGTAAATAAAGTTCTGGCGCTCCTTTTCCATAATATCCACTTTTTTCTTTGACATGGCCCGGCGGACCAAATCCGCCCTGGCATAGGAATAGCCGGCCAGCTCGCGAAAGATTTGCATCACCTGCTCTTGGTAGACGATACAACCGTAGGTAACCTCCAGAATAGGCTTCAGCAGAGGATGCTTGTAGGTTACTTTAGAGGGGTCATGCCGGTTTTGGATGTAGGTGGGGATGGAATCCATAGGTCCTGGCCGGTAGAGGGAAATCACCGCGATAAGGTCCTCGAACTGCTCCGGTTTCAGGTTTTCCAGTACCCGCTTCATGCCACCGGATTCAAACTGGAACACGCCCTCGCTGTTGCCGTCCGCAAACATCTGATAAACGGTGGGATCATCCAAAGAAATCTCTTCAATAGAGAAATCTGGCTGGTATTGCCGGATCATATCCTCAGCGTCTTGGATGACCGTCAGGTTTCGCAGGCCCAGGAAGTCCATTTTTAATAGTCCCAGTTCCTCTAAGGTTCCCATAGGGAACTGGGTGACGATGGCCTCGTCATTTTTAGCCAGTGGCACATATGTATCCACAGTGTCTTGGGTGATCACAACCCCTGCGGCGTGGGTGGAGGCGTGACGGGGCATCCCCTCCACCTTTCGGGCCATCTGGATTAATTCATCAATTTTTTCATCCCCATTCACCAATTCGTTAAGTTCAGGGGAACGTTCAAGGGCCTTGTCAATGGTGATACCCAGTTCCATAGGCACACTTTTGGCCACCTTATCCACCACGTTGTAGGAGATGGCCAGCGCCCTTCCCACATCCCGGATGGCGTTTCGGGCAGCCATGGTGCCAAAGGTGACAATCTGGGCCACGTGGTCACTGCCATATTTCTCCACCACATAATCAATGACCTCCTGGCGGCGGATATAGCAAAAATCTATATCGAAATCGGGCATACTAATCCGTTCAGGGTTAAGGAACCGCTCAAACAGCAACTGATACTTCATGGGATCAATGCCGGTAATGCCGATACAGTAAGCGCATAAGCTGCCTGCCCCTGAACCTCTCCCAGGGCCTACGGGGATATTCTGGCTTTTGGCGTAGGCGATAAAATCATGGACAATGAGGAAATAGTCCACATAACCCATAGAGGTGATCACCGAAATCTCATATTCAAGCCGGTCCAGAACAAATTGGTCCGGTGACTCTCCGTAATACTTTATTAGGCCCTCATGGCACATTTTCACAAAGTAGGCTGCGTTATCCTGCCCATCCGGGGCCACAAAATAAGGCAGCTTCGTATTGCCAAACTCAAACTCCACTTGGCAGCGCTCCGCAATCTCCACCGTGTTGGCGATGGCGGAGGGGGCATAGCTAAATAACTCAGCCATCTCATCGCCGCTTTTTAGATAAAATTCCTCCGTGGGAAATTCCAGGGTGGCGTCGTCATAAATGGTATGGTTGGTCTGTATGCAGACCAAGACGTTTTGAGCCTTGGCATCCTCCTTGGTGATATAGTGGCTGTCATTGGTGGCCACTAGTTTTATACCAGTCTCCTTGGACAGCTTCAACAGGAGGGGATTGATTTGCTGTTGCTCGGCAATGCCGTGATCCTGCATTTCCAGGAAAAAGTTGTTCCCGCCAAAAATTTCCCTCATCTCCAGGGCCGCGGCTTTGGCCTCATCATATTCCCCCTCCACCAAACGGCGGGGAATTTCGCCGGCCAGGCAAGCGGATAAGGCTATTAAACCACCGCTGTATTGGCGCAGCAGTTCCTTGTCCACTCGGGGCTTACTGTAAAAGCCCTCTATGAAGCCGGCCGAAACCAGTTTGATCAGGTTTTGATAGCCCTCATTACTTTCACACAGCAGCACTAAGTGATAGGGGCTGGAATCCACTTTGTGGACCCGGTCGTGGCGGGTCCGCCTGGCCACATACACCTCACACCCAATGATGGGCTTGAGACCTTGTTTCCGAGCCTCTTTATAAAAATCTACAACGCCGTACATAACGCCGTGGTCTGTGATGGCTAAGGCGGTTTGTCCCATTTCCTTGATATGGGCTAGGGATTCCTTGATTTTACACGCCCCGTCCAGCAGGCTGTACTCTGTGTGAACGTGCAGGTGCACAAAATCTGTCATACGCTATCCTCCTTTTGCCGCAGCAGATCGGCCATTTCCTTGATTTTCTGCAACCTTCTATTTACGGTAGCCCGGCTGACTGGCGGATTTATTCCCTCCGCCAATTCCTTTAAGGTGAGTTCAGGGAAGTCCATGCGCATTTTGGCCACCTCCCGCAACTCCTCAGGCAGATAATCCAGACCTTTGCGCTCTATAATGTACCGGATATTATATACTTGATCAGCGGCGGCCCGGGCGCTCTTACTGATATTGGCCGCCTCGAAATTGGTGATTCTATTGGCGTTGTTGCGCAGTTCTTTGTAAATCTTAATATTCATCAGATGCAATGCCGCTCGAGTGGCTCCAAGGAAGGTCAGTATGTCCTCTATGCCGCCGCTCTCCTTGATATAAACCGCGTGTGTACTGGATTTACGCGCGGACACCTTGGCGGGAAAGCCTGCCTCCAGCAGCAGTGCCGCCAAATGGTTGGCCAGTTCTTTCTGGTTAACTGAAAACTCAAAATGGTATTGCTTTAAGGGATCGGACATATTGCCGCAAACCAAATACGCTCCCCTTAAAAATTGGGATATGTCGCCGCTGGATGTAAAAAAGCTGTATTGGATTTCCTGGCGTCTATCCTTGGGATGACAACAAAAAACAGCAAATATTTTGCTGAGTTGGGCCGGATGACCGCAGCTCACGCTAAATACCATGTCATTCTCCGTATAAATGGGGGCGTCTATGCCGCAGTGCTGTTTTAAAGCCTCTTGATATAGTGACGCTACAGCCATTTTCTCTGTCTGAATCCCCACCTTGTTCACTGAAAAAATTCTTGAAAAAAGAATCATGCCGTAGGCTTGGGCTTTGGAAACCCTCCGCTCTTCTTTTTGGCACAACTCATCTTTTACATCTTGCGCAAATGACATATCCGACCTCCTTATACTAATCTTGGGTTAAAGTGTAAATAAAATTTCTTAAAACCGCGCGGAGTAGGCCGCAACGGAAATTTTATTTATTGACGATTTAAACGAAGATTAGTATTAGGTCTTTGCTATGTCCCGGTGAGTGGCTATGGCATAGTTGCCGTTTTTGCCCAGGTGAGTAGCAATCTTTTCCGCGAAGGTGATGGACCGGTGCTTGCCGCCTGTGCAGCCCACAGCCACTACCACCTGGCTTTTGCCCTCGCTGTGGTAAAGAGGCAGAAGAAAATCTATTAAATCTGTCAGTTTGTGGAGCAGGTTTCTCGCTTCTTCAAAGCCCATCACATATTCTTGCACTTCAGTGGTCAATCCAGTGAGGGAGGACAATTCCGGCACATAAAAGGGATTGGGCAGACAACGAACGTCAAAAACTAAGTCCGCCTCCCGGGGAAGGCCATATTTAAAGCCAAAGGACATACAGTTGATCAACAGCCCGCTCTCCCGGTTTTCTAAAAACAGGTCCACCATGCGGCTGCGCAATTGAGCGGGCGCTAAAAGGGATGTATCTATAACAATGTTGGCCTTGGCCCGCACCGGCAATAACATCTTCCTCTCTAGCTGAATGGCCTGTTCAAGAGAGCCTGAGCCGCCATCGGAGGCATAGAGGGGGTGTTTTCGCCGGGTTTCTTTATACCGGCGGATAAGTACATTGTCACTGGCATCCAAAAACAGCACCTTATAGGGAATTTTGAAATTCTTTAGCTCCTGCAAAATGTCCACCAGGTCCCCGATCATCTGCCCCCGGACATCGGATACAATGGCAATCCGGTCCACACCGTTGGATTTCATGTATAGCTCGGCAAATTTGGAAATCAGATTCAGGGGGATATTGTCCACGCAAAAGAAGCCTATATCCTCCAAAGCGTCGATAGCCTTGGACTTTCCAGCGCCCGACATACCGGTGACAATAAGCAATTCCATGATTTTCCATTACCTTTCTTAAAAAGCAGTTTCAGAAAAGAAGGAGATTCCAAATAAAAAAGATACTTAATAAAGCGGTCCAATGTTTGGCATAAATCCCACAACGTTTCTAAAACTCCGCTAGAGTATAACTTTCACTTCACATTCCAAATCATAGCCTGTCTTCGCTTTTACCTCCTGCTGTACCAAACGGATCAAATCCAGAACATCCTGGCAAGTGGCGTTGTCGTAGTTAATAATGAATCCAGCATGCTTTTCACTGACCATAGCGCCGCCCACAGACTGTCCTTTTAGACCACATTGGTCAACCAATGCGGAGGCGTAGTTGCCTTCAGGGCGTTTAAAGGTACTGCCCGCACTGGGATACTCCAAGGGCTGCTTTGTTTTTCTGCGGTTCATCAGGTCATCCATCTTGGCTTTGACCGCTTCTTTTTTGTCCAGCGCCAACGTGAACACAACGGATGTTATAACGGCATTATTTTCTGAAAAAACGCTGTGGCGGTATCCAAATTCCAGGGCGTCCGAATCATAAGTGATCAAATTGCCACCGGTGTCCACGGCGGAACATTCTGCCACAACATCCTTCATTTCTCCCCCGTAGGCGCCGGCATTCATGTAGACGGCTCCGCCTACACTGCCGGGAATGCCATAGGCAAATTCAAGGCCGGTTAGGCCGTGCCGTTGGGCAAAGGTACATAGCTGGGCCAGGGTTGCCCCCGATTGGCAAAATATTTGATTATCTCCCACAAGGCGAATCTCATCAAATTGTTTGCCTATGTGTACGATAATTCCTTGATAGCCCTTGTCGCCGAAAAGGACATTAGAGCCCTTTCCCAATACAAAATAGGGGAAATGCTCATCCTGAAGTTTTTGAATCAAAACACGGAGCTGCTCCTCATTTGAAGGCTCCACCAACAGGGGACAGGGGCCTCCAATACGAAATGATGTATACTGTTTTAAAGCGGTATTCATCGAAAAATCCATGTTATGTTGCCGGCATAGTTGAATGATTGCTTCTACATTGATGGTAATACACCCTTTCACTGCAATGTTGTATGTTGCGTATGATGGATTCTTGAACTCTATCCAAATATACGGCTGAGTAAGTCCAGCTGGCCCTCCATCTAAACCATATCCCAGCTGATTTCAGGCTCCACAGGGCCATCGTCGTCGATAGGCATACCCAAGCGCTGCATCAACTCCTTAGCGGAGTTGTAGCCCATCTTTTTTTGACGGTTATTCATGGAGGCCACCTCAATGATGACCGCCAGGTTTCTTCCGGGATTAACCGGGATGGTCAAGGAAGGAATATTGATACCCAAAATGGAGGTGTATTTATCGTCCATCCCCAAACGGTCGTAATCCTTGGTCTGCTCCCAAGGCTCCATATGGATCACCAAATCCACCTTTTCCGTCATCTTGACGGAGCTGATACCAAACAGCCGCCTGGCATTAATAATGCCGATGCCCCGCAACTCAAGGAAATGCCGTATATTCTCCGGAGACGATCCCACAATAGAAATACTGGAAACCCGGCGCAGTTCCACCGCGTCGTCGGCGATCAAACGGTGTCCGCGCTTAATGAGCTCCACCGCAGTCTCGCTTTTACCTACGCCGCTGTCTCCCAGGATCAGCACCCCCTCGCCGTAGACCTCAATGAATACGCCGTGACGGGTGATGCGGGGAGCCAGCTCCACATTGAGCTTGGCGATGAGGGCGGAGGAAAAGGTGGAGGAGGTCTCGTTGGTCATTAACACGGGAATGTGATAATTTTTGGCCCTGTGAATGATGTAAGGCGGTACCTCCATCCCCCGGGTGATGATAACCACCTTGGGCTGATTAGCAAAAAAAGTATCAATGCTAACCTTTCTCTCCTCACTGTGGCAATTCTCCAGAAAGGCCATTTCCGCTTTTCCTACAATCTGTATCCGCTCATTGTCAAAATAATCGTAAAAGCCTGCAAATTGCAACCCTGGGCGGTTGATATCGTTGCTGTGAATTAAAATATTGTCCGGCTCATCCGGCAGATGTACAGGTTGGAGATCAAACTCCCTTATTAATTTACTGAGCGAAACGGAAAATAATGTGGCCAATGACTACACTCCTTCGATGAGTTCCTGCCCCCATATCCATAAATGATGGCATTTATTTATTATTATACTCTAAAAAGCCATTGGATTCAATCAGACACCTGTAAAATACATATATGGGTTGAGGATGTCCCAAAATATGTTATAATGGATATAATTCCTTGGATTATAACAGGAGGCTAATATAGATGAAGGTTGCAATTTTTTGTGAAACGTACCTGCCCTACCTAAACGGAGTAGTAACCCATGTAAAGCTTTTGAAAGATGGCCTGGAGCAAAAAGGCCATCAGGTCTTAATTGTCACCGCTGATCCCAATGCCCGCCACCACTACCTTCAAAACAATGTGCTCCATTGTCCCGCCATTTCTATGAAGCGTTTTTATGGTTATGGCATTGCCAATCCCATCAGCCGCCGCCGAATGAAGATGATAGAGGATTTTAACCCGGATATCTGTCACATTCACCAGGAATTTGGCGTGGGCTACTTTGGCGTTATGGCCGCTAAGCATTTGAAGGTCCCCCTAGTGTATACCCTGCACACCATGTATGAGGAATACCTCTATTATGTAGCGCCCAGACCACTGGTTCCTGTGGTCAAAAGGGTGCTGCATTCCTATTCCCGGCTATTAGGGAACAGGGCCTTTGAGCTAACCGGTCCATCCAAAAAGATAGAGAATTATTTTAAAAGCGTCGGGGTGGACAAGCCCGTCAATGTAATTCCTAATCCGGTGGAGCTGGATGCTTTTGACATTAATAATGTCAAAGAAGGGGATATCCAACAGGTTTTGGAAAAATATGGGATATCCCCAGACAAAACCATCGCCATCTTTGTCGGTCGCTTGGGCCGGGAAAAAAGCGTGGACATTTTGCTGGAGTACTGGAAGCAAGCTATCCTGCCGGAGGATAATCTGCATCTGATCGTGGTGGGTGACGGTCCGGTAAGGGAGGAGCTTATCCAGCAGGCCCAAGACTTGGGTATCCAGCAGATGGTTACCTTTACGGGAAAGGTGCTGCATGATGAGTTGCTGCCCTATTACGCCGCCTGCAAGCTTTATATTACGGCATCCCTGTCCGATACCTATTCCATCTCCATGCTGGAGGGCATGGCCACCGGATTGCCGGTTTTACAGCGGTATGACGAAATCAATGTGGATCAAGTAGTGAACGGCGTCAACGGCTATGTGTTTAGAGATGCTGGGGAAATGGGAGAATCTTTAAAAAGGATCCGGGATATGTCTGAGCCGGAAATGAGCAACCTTCAATTCCGTGTTAAGGAAATGGTAAAGTCCTCTGGGATTGAGTCTTTGGCAAATTACATTACAGATGTATATAACTTGGCGTTGACCCATCCTGTGCCAGAAAAAAAGGATAAATGGTTCTCACTGACTGTACAAAAAAAGAAGAAAGACTAAATATCTACCAGCTTAATGTATGGACTGCTTGTAAGAAGCCGTGCCTTACTTCCGCGTTTTTCTGTAAGTATAATAAAAAAGCTCCATCATCAGGTTCTTTATCCCTAG
>Ga0153942_1000209_pt1 | contig 21433 bp, 21 predicted proteins | sample TSNJ026MetaG_FD_104731 | JGI IMG/M metagenome (GOLD analysis project Ga0153942, IMG submission 104731) | Attine ant fungus gardens microbial communities from New Jersey, USA - TSNJ026 MetaG | ecosystem: Host-associated > Fungi > Mycelium > Unclassified | place: USA: New Jersey, Brendan T. Byrne... | reverse complement strand
TGAGTCGATTAAGTAGATTTACTGGCTTCGGGATTTGTGCGATGATAACTTGGATATTTGGCTACAGTCAGCACGTTGTCAGTCTTGAAATAAATTTCCTAACGTACTGGGCAATCCGTCCTAGTTGACTGAGGCCAGATATTCCAACAAAGAAGTTAACCTTCAGAGGAATTGTCAGCATGGCACTTTCTAAAGGAAAATGTGTTGCCTACAGCAGCCAGACTGTAGTTTACTGGAGTAATCACGAACGAGTATCGAACCCAGATGAATCCTGTAGCAGCCAAAGCTGCATTTTATGGACGTTTGAATAACAGTTGACTGTCAACGAGCCACCATCCATGCGCACCAAGGTTTTGTGAAACACTGAGTTTATCTGCAGGACGAGTCATATCCTTAAGTCCGGCTCCCACCAAACACCATTTCATCAATGGAGCCCAAAAGAATACAGTCCTGGGTCCTAAACAAGATGCGGACTAGGCGAAACAATCAGGAATAAAACGGGTGAGCCCTACCAGCTGGGTGATTCAGGAATGCTTGAAATTTAGATGCTCCTGCAGATGCTGCCGCTCCTAACATTGTTTTCTTGTCCAAAAATGAAGATAACAGGTGTTGATATAAAGAACTAGGAAGAACTCGACAAAGAACTCGACTCGGTGTACTCGATCGGAATTGGCAAAGTGTGTCACGATACTGTCACATCCCTTCAAATATCAAGTGCCGGCTAGCTGGCTGGAGTGATGACCTTGCCAGCTATCTGCATCTTTGCGGAGAGCCAAAAAAATTGAGGGTATTTCTACTCCAGCCAATGATTCGTCTTAGACCATATGGTTACCAGAGTTGTTCAACAGCCCAGACCCACATGCTGGACCCAAAATCCCGGTAAATTATGCTCGCTGTCCTGGAAGCTTTATTGAGAAGCGAGAATAGCTCAACTCCCCTACTGATCTCATCGATAACCAGCCCTCGTAACCATCTGTCTATATCTACTGATCATCCTTGAGGCAGCACCACGATCCCAGATGACTATTGGCTGATGGATTCTTTGATATGATTACCCAAGGCACAGTCAGCGAGGTTGAATTCTGTTATAAAAAGCCGTTTTCTTATCAAAACAAGAGGTAACCTTGATATCCTTACAGGCATGACTCAATACTGGGAGCCCGGAACTGAATACAACTACGGCGATGTCGTTGAGTATCAGGGTTAGTGGATCATCTATATTCGTCCAAGGTATCGAGTCTCATAGGTGACACCCCATCCAGGTGGATACTACAAGATAGTTCAACCCCACCGTTCTCAGGTGAATATTGGTTGATTCATGTACTCGACGTTGAGCTGAAGTGTTTCAAGTCCGATTGGGCTCCAGACATCACGCCCGCTCTCTGGGGGCGGACTCAAAATCCTATTCATCAGCAATCAGAGAAGTATGAACAGCAACAGAGCTGGCAACAGCAACAGCAACAGCATCAGCAACAGCAACCTTCCTGGGACTATGGTAAAGACGAACAAGGTGAGTGCTCCAGTTCCAGTCTTGGATTTATTATTTAGGCTCCCCACCTCAAGGTGAAGGGGAAACTAAGAACTGGTTTCAAGAACACAAGACGGGGCTCGAGGTCAGTTGCATTCTGATCATAATGTTCAATATGATCGAATTGCCGACTACATAGGTCGCTGGTGGCTTGGCTCTTGGTCTCGGTGCTCTTGGCGCGGCTGTCATGCACCATGGACACAAGAAAGACGAGGTAATTATCTAGTTCAAGACGTTGAGCGGACGATCTAAACCTGCCTTCAGAAAGAAGGATTTGAAGCTTGGGCCAGTGCTGCAAGGGCACATGGGAACGAATTTCATCAGTATGGTCCCCGTAGCCCAGCTACTTGGGTCTATAATGAGGGGAAGAATATCCCCCGAAATTCCATCTCAACAGGTGTGGAAAAAGATTGGACTCTGTTTGTCGCTCGCGCGTGGATCGACGTGAGTCCAGATTATTACTTAACACAGTATGAAAGTATCTAAATATCAACCAAAGGGCAACGTTAGTGCGTATCTCCGATCAAGTTTGTTCCAAAAATATGAACTTTCTGTCCTGAAACAGCACCTGGAAAGGCCTCAGATGTTTTCAAGAAAGGAGCCGTGATCGGCTACAAGGATAAGGAACACCATGTAAACATCTCAGAATGCACATTCGACCATTTTGCTGATCAGACACAGTTCGATAGATACGAGATCCTCCTTGGGGACATGAGGGCATTGAAATGGGTGTCGACCGCAAATACGATCAACGTGGGCTATCTAGGCGCTACGCCCGTGGAAGGTGGCTACGAAAAGGATCAGGCTCCACTTTATGTTGTGAAGGCTGAGCACAAGGGTGCTTGGCACCCCGGCAAGGCCAGCATCAATATCAACGGTAGATGAGGTTATTTCTTTGAGGTGATAAACTGATGTGTTTCTAGGCGCCCTCATTCCCTACGATGGTGGCGAAAAACTCGTTAGGGTCAGTCTTCAAATACACTACAACTCCTCAGGGTTCCTGACATTTTGAGATAGGAATACCAAGTCCTCTGCTACGCATAAACAACTCAAGGTATCTCAAAGTATCCTGCTTTCCACTGTCTCCTACCATGTGTAACTAAGAGCGCGACGTGATCGAATATTTGATAATAGAAGTTCGGAATCTGCGAGACCTGGTCGCTAAGAGATCCATTTTACCTTGGTCATGTGTCGAATCTCCACAACCCGCAGCATCCAAGAACTGCCCCATATTGCAATTGATGAGTCATGATAATTTATCAAAGAACCTCCAAGCAAAACAGATCAGAATAATGAATGGTCATGGTAAAGTAATGATCAAATGTGCTGCAATCTAGTACCTGACATGACTGAATTATGTATTCCATGAATCAATGTGAGAATTTAATTACTCGTTCTCATTAATGGCCAGCACCTTTCTCGAACACAGTTATCGATTGAACCTGCCTGAAGTCATACAGCGGCTCTAGCTTGGCATCCTTTTGAAACAAGATCCAACGTTTGAACCAATACGGTATGAATTTCGTGACCTGATAATGCACATGCTGGTGCGTCGGGACAGCGAATACGTAGTCAAGTTCCTATACGCGGATGATGCTTAGAAACCAAATCAGAATTGTAAGAGTAATTTGAGGTTACCTCCAAAGTGCGTTGTTTGGTTTCTGGCATGAATAGGAATATCATAATCAGCGCTAACACATTCGTCCCAGCATAGAATCCGAAGGCTGTGCGAACACGTCGTTCAATGCTTTTGCTCTGAAGAGAAAGGGTGGCGTCTGCTCACCTCCGGTCGTAGTGAACGCGGCCACCATCCGGGGCCAAGTAAGAGACAATACGGCGGCCCAGCCCAAACAGGTAGCAACGGCCCATGACCTGCCAGAGTGAGAAGATGACTGATTAAAGGACGATGATTATCTTACATGCCCACCTCTCGATGAGTGAGAGGGAAAACCTCGGCAGAATAAGTAAACGGAACAGGACCTTCTCCCGGGGAATAGAAAGCTGGGGACTGATTAATTGTTGCAGGAGGTCGAAAACTTAGGACTACCTGCGAAGATGAATATAAATAGGGCCACCAAAGGTACTCTTGCAGAGCTGTCAGTCGGAATGAAGAAACAGAAGCCAGCAGCTAATAGAGACCAGGCCATGTTTGGAAAAGTGAATAACAATAGGTTCCGTCTGCCGAATGTATCAATTGTCTAAGAGGAGCTGTCAGTTCAAATCTATTGCATATTTTTGAGATTTACCCAAACAGCAGGAAAGGCGAAAAGCCAATTAACGAGTCCAAATCCCCAGGATGCGAGTAACGCAGACTTCACAGAATAGCCAGCGTCTGCGAAGATAGATGAAGAATAGAATGCAATGATATTGATGCCGCACATCTGTTGGGCGATCATAACGACGAAGCTTGCCAAAGTCGCCCGGCGAACACGTGGGACAGTGAAAAGCTCAAAGAATCTTGCGATATAATTGGAACCTGTAGTTACAGCGTATTCCTCTTGAAGTTGTTTGTGCACATAAAATAAGTCCCTCGCAGCTTGTAATTCTGAGTTTCTCAATCGTAAGAAGGAGGCATATGCCTTGTTGTAGAGGTTCTTCTTCATGAGCCATCGAGGAGATTCTGCTAGTCCTTAGTAGGTTATCTGCTGACGTTTGATGGAACGTACCAGGACAAAGATAGATTCCCAAAACAAGAGGTACCGCAGGAAGGAAAGCAGAGGCAAGCTGTAAGCGCCAGGCAATATTGCCGACTCGGTACAATATCAGGTTAGCACAGAACCCTAAGAATATCCCAAACGCCGTCTGTTGCCATGAGTCAATTTGGCTCGGGGTTGAACTGAATTCCACTTGCCCATAACTGCCAAGACATCACAAGACCACCTCGTATGCTCGCTGGCGTGTTTTCAGCTGCATAGACCGGTGCTGTGGATGCCTTAACGCCCATTCCAATACCAAGAAGTAGACGAGTGACCTAAGTTTCCTGGCCATCAACAGATATCCATCCAAATTCAAAGCGCACGTACGAAAAGCTGAGGCCAGGTTTGCGCACAGCCAGATCCGATGACAGAAAATGTGCAGAAGATACCAGAGATAAAGAGGGCACCACGGCGTCCCAAATAATAATTCAATGGATCAGTGAGCCAACAGCCTACCAAGGCACAGGCGATATAAGGCCTTGGAGTGTCAGCATATTAGATACTTTCAATCACGACAAGCTCACCCCGCATTGATCGCTCCAACTATCCACTGGTTTCTGCTCCCAAAAACCGGATCATCCAAACGAATGTTAAACTCGTCCGGGAAAGACAAATTTGCACCATTAGACCCAGTCTGGTCCCATCCCCTGAAGACGATATGGAAAAGGCACTGAAGCATCAGACAGAAGGAACGTACTGTACAGCTGCTGCGATGGAACATAGAATGACTGTAAAGTACAGACCTATCGGTTGGCTCCATCTGTCTTTTGAGAGGATAGTGTCAATGTAAGACGGCCCTTGGATAGGGATGCTTACGAGTAGTCTCGCGGCGGATGACTTCTTTATCCGCCTCATCAAGCTCCGGTATCGTCTCAAAATTCGAGGGGTTTTGTGCGACAAGAGCACCCTTCTTTAATAAGCTCATGATGTCCTCCATCCCTTTCTCGATGGCAAATTCTTCTACTTGAGACATAAGCTCCTCCCTTGGAATATTATGTAGAGGATTTCGGATCCTACATTTTTTGGTCAACTGGTTATCTAAGGGAGCCAAGTGAACTAGACATGCTTAGCATTGATGTTATTGACGAGGATAGGACTTTCTTTCTGAGCTTCCAGGCTCATGGAGTCTGTATCCTGGTGAATGTCGTCTACAGGCATTGATATTCGCAAGTTTTTGGCAAGAGGGGCGAGAGGCTCTGATGAGCTTGACTCCCTTCAAGTTTGCGGGCCTGATATATATACCATTATGAAAATACATTCAAGGAAAACTAGGAACTTGACATGATCGTGGAGCTTCTTGCTCATGTGAGCAAAAGCGATTGATCCCATCAGTCCACTCCGAGCTTTAGCTCCATTTATTGATGGTTTCCCCCACCCTACCTTGTGGAGGTGTGAAATCCACACCTGTCCGTAGTCACCTGGACCCAACCTCTTAGGTGAGAATTGTGGCCCTAGGCAACCCGCCGACTGCTGAGTCTTCTTCAGTGACGAGCGTTGGTGCCTTATTCTTATTAAAGTCACTTTGAAATTGAATGGGATCCCGAAAAGGAATTTTGCCCTTACGATCAGAAAAATGTCGGCCGAGGCGGCGTTCATTTCACCAGGAACACTGACCTGAATGGCAAGTCTTGGCAGGTGTCATTATGCTAGCACCCCATGTTGTGGGAGCCAAAGTGACATCATGTATGTTTACGTAATCAAGACTGCATCCATAATAAGATCTAGGTAGCATCTACTCAATCAAGATTTGGTATCTTCTAAACATGTTACATGATTCTTCGAGCTTGACTCAGTTATTGTTTGAATTGAAGAAAATACTTATGAGAATACCAGATAGAACTGCTAAAGATGTACAAAGATTTTAGTTAAAGAAAGTTTTTCATGAAGACTGACCGACAATGCCTGCTCAATACAATGACTAGCATGGTCTCTACAGCAGCTTACTTTATATTCTCTGGATCACAAGATGGTTTTGGTCTATCCGTTGGACAGAGATAGTAGATCATAGATAAGTACTTGACTCAAGAGCTTCGTGCCTCCATTGGAGAATACAGAAAATGCTTCTTTCCTGATCTTGTGGTCATACACCAATTGAAACAAGAACCCATATTCTCATAAAATATAACAGATACTCTGATTTCTTCTTAGTTGTATATTGTCTATCTGTCAAGCCTCACAAATTGGGCGGGATTATCTCAGAGGAAGAGAAGATTCTTATTTAAGAACGAAACTAGACTCAGCTCTTGTACTTAGATACTTTAGGAAATAGAAACCGGAAGAAAACAGAGAGCGGAGCTCAGAAAAATTATGTGTTTGGGCCTCGCACCCGAAAAGCGACTAATGGAAGGGTAGTTAGGTGTCACGCGATGGGGAGGAGCGTGACACTATCACAATTTCCTGAAAGATGATCCTAGTGCCTTCTGCTTCCCAGAGCAAGTCACTTAAATTGTCTCTATTCTCTACCTGTTTCCCAGTTAGTCTTCTTTTCCTGTCTGCCTCTCTCAACATATAAGTAGTGTACATTGTGCCTGCCATGGATTGTGTTTAAGCATTGTGTAAAAAAAATTGATCATCTTTTCAGCAAAAATGCATATATCAGACATCTACAAAATAATCTATCAGAGAAGTAAGGATTAAGATCATAGTGTAAAACAGTATGCTATTAGGAGAACACAAACAGTCTAAGGCTATAATTAGATTGTGAGTTTTATCTAAACTCCTTATGAAACACAGATGTTGTAATAGAAAAAACTGAGAGACAACATAAATCAACTTAAAGAACAGATGTATAGGTTTGATCTGCTTCTTGAATTTATACCTGAGAACTTTCCCAACAACTTGTTGTACAGTTTCCATATCAGGTCAAAATGTCTTTCCCACCTTTTGTCTAGTGGGTCGTGTGATCGTCCCGTGCAAGCTCTAATCGTATGATTCCGAAGCAATAGTATCGACAACATACTACATAAAGTGCTGACCGTCGGGACAATTCTTTTTGAAGTTTTATGAGCATTCCAACATTCTCTCGGCGTTGACATATGACGTCACTGAACTTGCAATATTGACGTGAAGCATCAGTGACATTCACATGACTCGCCGAACCCGAACCCACATGTATTGACACCACTTCCACTTCGTTCTGTATGATAGTTTCGGTTTTTATTTTTAGTTCTAGCTCTATACCCACGGGAAAATGTGCTGGTCCAGGCCGCACTTCTCCTATAAGAGAAGAAAACTGGCTGACTTGTAGTTCGTTTCATCCCCACTCCCTCCTATGACATCTATCCCTTCTAATCGCACGGGACTTGCTATTAATGATACTACTGTCGTAGAAAAAGCCGATGGCTTGGCAACCAAACGCGAATCTTCTGTCTCCCTCGCTGAGAATGCTAGCCTTTCCGGCAGGAACGAGGTCGGGAACCTCAATGCTAAGCTGGCTAATCCGCTCGCAGGAATTCCGCAGGACGAGCTTATAAAGGATGGCGAAATGTTTGCTCTCAGGAACGGTCTTGAGGATATGTCCGAACTCTTCAGGAAGGGTGCTTTGGTGGCTCAGGATCCCCTCGCATTCGAAAATCTGCCGTTGCTTACTGAAACGGATAAGCAAGCATTGCGAGACGAAGTCGCTAACAAGTGGAGGCATCCGAAGATGTTATACTATCTTGTCACCCTTTGCTCTGGTAAGCTCAGAACCTTTGAGTTTTCGTCGTAATGGAACTCATTTCAATCCCTCTGATGCAGTGGCGGCTGCGGTCCAGGGTGTCCGTTGTTGCAATTCATTAGTCGAAGTGTCACTGATTTCATTCAATACAGATGGATGAATCCGTCATCAATGGAGCTAATCTCTTCTTCGCACCTCAATTTGGGATCAATCCGCGTGGAGGGACCGACCAGGAGAACAGCAGAAACCAATGGCTATTAGGCCTGGTAAACTCTGCGCCCTACGTGGGTTTCATTTGCTAATTCCCCGCCATCATAATTTATGTTAAATTGATAGCTGTGCTGCGCTGTGCTCGGCTGTTGGTTGACCGAACCGGTTTGTGCTTTTATGATAGTCTCGGATCTAGGAGGGCTCATCCTTGTTTCTGTTTTTAGCTGAACCGGTTGGTTGGGAGGAGAGGCACTATTTTTATCACTGCTCTCTTTTCTTTCCTTACATGCGTCTGGCAGGGAGTCACCAACTCCTGGCCGCACCTATTCGTGGCACGCTTTGTTCTTGGTCTAGGCATCGGGCCGAAAAGCTCCACCGTACCTGTGTATGCTGCCGAATGTCAGTCGAGTTTTATCTGCAGGAATTGTTGGTGGTTTGTCTCAATTGTTTTCTGCATCCATAGGTGCACCTCCACTTATTCGAGGTGCTTTGGTGATGATGTGGTAAGCTTTACTGGGTGCTCTTGTGCAAATCTCAGCGGGACTGATAAGCAATCGGAAGGCAAACATGGACGGCCTTCGGCATTATGATGGGATTTGTTATGGATCTAGTGTTTTTTAAAGTGCAGGATAGACCCCATATTCATGGCCTTAACTGGCGGTTGATGCTCGCAAGTGTACGTCTTGTTTTATTGACTTTGATATTCAGCGCTTGATTTGTCATAATAGGCTGGGGTTCCTGCATTATTCATTGTTGTTCAAGTATTCTTTTGCCCCGAATCGCCGCGTTGGTATCTCTCCAAGGGTCGTCATCGCAAGGCTTTTGAATCGCTCTCGAAGCTGCGTATGCACCCACTTCAGGCTGCTAGGGATTTGTACTGTAAGTTACATATGACTCTTCTCATTGAGCGCCGATTTCTATCATGATATAGATATGCATGTATTGATTGAAGCAGAGAAAGATATGGAGAGGAAAAGTAATAAGTTTTTCGAGCTATTCACGGTTCCCCGAAACCGCCGAGCGGCGCTTGCCTCCTTCATTGTCATGTTCATGTACGTGACATATCATATATCCCTCTTGTTTCTTGCGTGCTCAACTGCTTGTCAGGCAACAATTGTGAGACGTTCGTAAATTTCAGGATAAAAAGACAACTTATGATAATGTAGCTGTGGTGTGAATGTGATCGCATACTACTCGGTATACTGTCTTTCTTCCTTGACTCAGCAATAATCTGACAACTGCTACGTCTATAGTCGGAAATTTTTGCTGAAGCCAACTTTTCGTCAACACAAACGTTGTTGGCCTCATTTGGATTTGGAGCGGTGAATTTTGTGTTTGCATTTCCGGCCATTTGGACTATCGATACTTTCGGTCGACGTAATTTGCTACTGACGACTTTTCCCTTGATGGCCATCTTCCTTTTGATGACTGGGTTTGCCTTGTAAGTGCCGCCAATCAATTATTCCAGACCACAGAAACTAATGGTTTCTAAGTTGGATACCCGAAACATCCCAGGCCCATCTAGCCGTTATCACTCTTGGTATCTATCTTTTTGGAATGGCTTATTCCCCAGGAGAAGGTCCAGTTCCATTCACGGTTCGTTTCTTCCCGTACGTTCTTGCAATAGTCTGAGGTGCCCCAGTATTCAGCCGAAGCATTTCCCCTTTACGTGAGAGACATCGGAATGAGTTTTGCCACTGCCACGCTCTGGTTCTTGTAAGTTCGGCCCTCTGACAATCGTGATCAATCAACTGAGAAGGGCTGCAGTAATTTCGTTATTTCGATTACGTTCCCCCCTTTGCTCGGGGCTTTCAAGGCGCAAGGTAATTATTTTTACGGATCCAAGTCTTTCATTGCTCATCTGGTGACCATAGGGGCCTTTGGCTGGTATGCTGCGTGGAAGTAAGCTGACTTGTACACTCGAACATAGCAGATCCTGACATTGAAAACTGTAGCGTTGTGGGCTTCTTCGCTGTTTTGTTATTTGTCCCCGAAACTAAAGCACTGTCACTCGAGGAACTTGATCAAGGTTTGTGGAAGAAGCTTACCCTTGCCCTACTTGATCTGACCCCTTGTGAAGTTTTCAGCGTTCCAACCCGGGTACATGCTACATATCAGGCAAAGGCGTTGTTTTTCAATATTAAGAAGTATATTTTGGGCATAAAAGGGCCCGAGCTACCTCCTCTTTACAAGCACGAGCGGATAACGAGGGACATGACTAAGGCTGAAGCATAGGCGATATATAATTGTTGATCTAGTATAATCTGCTGTTCAATGTACTCCACAGGCGCAATTCTTGTATCACACGACCCATCACGATGGGATTTAATGCATGAACTATTTGACATACCTGGTCTAGATTGGATCTCATAGACCATCATCACCGCTGACATGACCCCATTGGGATAAACATTCAGGAGTCTGATCACGGGCAGGGCGGTATTTCTTACGTCAGGTGTCATGTTCATATGAACACTCTTCGAAGGATGTGAACTGGTCTAATCTTAAATTCGCGCAGTGTTTTGGGGTTCGTTGAATTTGTCTACGATTCCCACAATGACTTTTTGTAAGGATCTCTACGACCTTCATCTTCTGACGTTTTTGGTGGGAAGGAATGAACTGGAAATTGCGAAGTCTCAGACTGAGATGTTCCTTGCCCTCTAAAAACATTCGCTTCTTCAACATTAATGAACTAGTAAGCCACAGTGACCAGGTTACTTCTCATTCAACCTCCCCTCTGAGGAAAAAAAAGCCTTTCACAATCTAATTGGAGGTGCTTCTCGAGTAGACAATACCAATACCCTGTACTTGGAGAAAAAGAATTGGTTGTATATGGGGAGCCTCACTTACAAATTCATGCAGCCTTCTGCGGTAACATTCTCCCTATTTATGACGCCGGATCCTTTCCATATGCTTTGCTCTGCACGTAGGTTTCAACTCTTCAACGTGATTTCGAGAGACATACAGGGCACTGCCTTTCAAGGCTCCTAGATGAACGCAATTTGCCGAATGGTGGATCGGGGGACAGTAGCAACCCCTCGTCTCTGATCTATAAGCTGGTGTCCAACAATTGGAGATTATTAAATCATGCATCGGAATCAGAAGCTAAGTAGTGGGGAATAGCTTCACCAGCAGCAAAGTAGATCGTGGGAATAGTTGACCATGAGTTAGCATTCGATAGTCAATCCATCTATCCAGTAGCCTCGGACAAGAAAACCCTCCCTGAATGAGCCAGACAACCACTCTGCAGTATGAGGCTCCATGTCAGTGACTCGCTCGCTCACTCCTTCTCTCCGTTTACTTGATCTTAGGGCCCGTCCATTGCATGGATTGGTACAAAACACCCGCTCCCGGACAGCAAGCACATCCTAGAACAGCTTTTCGGATAGGCCTTGCATCCCTAGTCGACAATTACCAAAACTACATAGCCGTTATTGGACTCCGGGATGAAAATGTCCTAGTTGAGGACAATTTCACTGATTATCCAGATTTTGTCAGCCTGGCTGAGGCATATCATGGTTATCCGGCCACAAGTTTGCAATGGCAACCCACTACTGCCGCAAGTCATCCCTGGTCGCAGAAATCTGCCAACTCAGAACTTATAGCAACGACTTCTGATGCCCTACGCATCTGGGAGTATAGCAGTGATGGACCAGTGAATGTCTCCAGTTATGTCGGACGGCTGCCGTCTAACAGTGGACAACACAGTCTTGTGATGAAGACTGCTCTGTCAGGTGTATGTTCTGCATTGATTGATTCTTCATCTCCCATGCTGAAGCGCCCTATAGCAATCAAAGGTCCAGAATCAATCAACTGGGGCGCCACTGACCAATTTCTCGTGGAACGAAAAATCGCCTAGTCTTGTTGTCACATCCTCAATCGACACAACGTGTACCGTTTGGAATATTGACACTTCTACTGCCATCACACAACTCATAGCACATGATCGAGAGGTGTACGATGTCGCATGGTTGCCTGGCTCTACCGATATCTTTGTTTCTGTCGGTGCAGACGGTAGTCTACGTGCCTTCGATCTTCGCGCTCTCGATCATTCCACAATTCTATACGAAACACCTGCACCTAAGAATCCCCTACCTCCCGCCTCCCCTTCAACGACAACACGGCCCCTTTCATCTCCTCTTCTACGAATTGCATTCAATCCTCTTGATCCCAACTACATGTCAACTTTTCATATGGACGGCCGTGACGTACAGATTCTTGATATGCGCAGTCCCGGCCAGCCCGTGATGGAATTGAGAGGTCATGTTGCTCCTATAAATGGACTTGGCTGGGGTTCCGTTGAACAACCTTTACTTGCGACAATCGGTATGTAATTCCAATGACGATCAAAGCATTCCTACTTATAATTATGATTGATACAGCTGACGACTGTCAGGTTCTGATCTGGGACATTCTGGAACATGCCCAATCGAATCCAGTCTCTCAAAGAAACACGAATTCAAGATTGAACTCTCCCCGACCAGATATAAAAAAGAAGATCATCACAGATCCTGTAATGTGTTATACGGCTCCTAGTCAAGTCACAAATCTTGCGTGGTCACCGTCAATTCAGGGCACGACACTCCCCAGCGGCCTTTCGACAACCACCGGAGAGTGGTTAGCACTCTGTTCCGGAAAAACTGTCAAGGCACTTCTAGTATAGCATTGGGGAGACATCTGATTTGACTGGTGTTTCTTCAGCGGCAGTGTTGTATTTAAGTAATTCGTGATACCCGTTATGCACATAGTGGATCGGACCAGGTTTAATAGATGCTGCATGCTTACATATCTTTGGGGTGTTACCTATTCTTCCTATCATCTTTGTCGTTGGTTGTTTTCGCCATTGCTGTATTGATCATTCTAATAGACCTTGTCAAAAGGGCTAGATGCAATAATTAAGAAGGCAATAGACTCGAGTGCTGAGAATTCTGCTCACTAATCGGTGCGACTAACCAGAAGGCGTTCGCGCCAATGAAGTAGATCCAGAAGTATAAGAATTCTGGTCGACTGTGGGGACAACCTTCTTTGAAGGTTGTGGTGTAGTAGAGGACATTCCCGTATATATGTGCAAAGCACATCATTACCGTTAAGACGTGGCGTGAAGGGAATCGATTGGCAGTTGCGAATGCTATGTAGAGACACAAGGGACCCCAGACATGCTGTGAGGTGATGGGGAACGAGTTGGATGCCTGAAAATGAAGGAAAGGATGACCTCACCGAAGTGACCATTTCAATGGCAAGAAGAAAGGAGTCAGACGAAAGGTATCTAGAATCAGACTTTGCATATTCTTTCCATTCTTGAGATATGATATCGTTTAAAGAAATGAGGGTCTTGTGATTCCGAAAGAAGTGTCCTATTGCGTAAACTTGAATAAATAGCCCGTTGATAGACAACTAATCCGATGACAAACCCTCAAAGATGATGTGAATGAAGCCGCCTGTTTGATTTTCAGCACCGGATAGTCAACCCATGGAGACAGTGGTTACTTGTAACAAACCAAAGGGTTATGAGTCGTTCAGTGATTGACAACTTTTTGGGAGCGAGCCAGACGAAGGTGGTGATCGTCACAAAGGACAAGGCCCCTGCCCATGCTCCGATGAGCGCAATAGGTGAATGAGTATTAGGAATGTACTCTATGAAAGTCAAGTCCGGAGGATAGTATGGATGAGGACCAGTCATAGTAAACGTTGGAGCGTTAGAAGGCACTACAATCAATCCTAAATTGTATAGGTCGTGATGATGAACGTCATTGAACAGGCTAGGACAGCTAAATTTTTTGATAAACCGGCAGAATCCTGGAACTCATCCATTGACGCGCAAATCGGCATGTGTCAGTACGGGAACTATACAATTGTTCTGTTCAGTGAGTTCACGTTCTAGAAACCGAGTCGTCACACTAGGCAGGCATGGCAGTAGCTAATGACACTGAGATGTGGAACTGAGAGTGTTGACTTGTAAAGCTCAGGACACGACTGCGTACAATTGAAGAATACTTAATATAGCCATTATCAGTGACTCATGGCAACTGAACTGAATGACACGAACGACCATGTTATTACAAGTTTTCTTTCAGATCTGCGCAACATCCTTGCTTGCGGCGGAATCTGTCCTCCCTTCGCTAAGGCCTCTCGTCCTATGGCACGGACTAGGTTATCCCTACATCTGTCCCTCTCGCTATATGCTAACTTTAAATACTCAGGTGATTCACATTCCTCTCCAGGAATGCTCGAATTCATGAAGCTCATTGGAGAAGTCCATCCTGGGATATTCATTCATTCTATCTACATTTACGAGGACCAAGGTGAAGATAGGAAAGCTGGTTTCGTATGTTTATGTAGACCAGCGGGCTGTCCTCCGCAGCTAAACGATTGTTTTCACCTAGTATGGCAATATCAACGAGCAGTTGGAAATTGTCACGGAACAGCTCGTGTCAATACCTGAGTTACAAAGAGGTTTTGATGCCGTAGGCTTCTCGCAAGGTTCGAACCCCTGTTTTCGCTTGTATTCTGCAAGTACTTAGTGGCATAAATCAGGTGGACAATTCTTGCGGGCCTATGTCGAAAGATACAACAATCCGGCTGTTCATAACCTCATAACATTTGGCTCGCAGCATATGGGCATCTCTGATTTGCCATTGTGTGGACCTTATGACCTCCTTTGCCAGATGGCCCGAGTAGCTGTGAGAAAAGGAGTTTACACTGCGTGGGTGCAGAATAACCTCATTCAGGTCAGGACAACACTCGCACGGGTTGGAAGCAGGCTCACTTGAATTGCGCTAGGCACAATATTACCGTGACCCACATAATTATGAGAGCTATCTCAGGGCGAACCATTTTCTTCCCTGGATCAATAACGAGGTTGAAGACGGGCGCAATAAGACCTACGCACGCAACTTGGCTTCTCTGAACAACCTGGTTCTAGTGATGTTCACCGAAGACAAGACGGTGGTGCCGAAAGAAAGCGCCTGGTTCGGATCCGAGGCGATAGAAGACGAGAGTAGGTTTTATTTCAGTCCTGGGCAACATCGGCTTGCAAAATCAATCGTTCCGATGCGGGAACAGCGTTTGTACATCGAAGATTGGATTGGACTGCGGGAGTTGGATGAGCAGGGAAAAGTTGTATTAACTTTGTGTAATGGAGAGCACATGCAAATTGGTGGTTGTTGGAGAGACTTGATTGTTGAGTATTCTGGTCATTAGATTGGGATATGCCTATGAAAAAAGTTTTCTTAAGATTATCTGGGACTTGAACACCTAGAAAGCTGTTAAGAAAGGTGCATATCCGAATCTAATGACCAGAATACTCAACAATCAAGTCCCTCCAGCAACCACTAATTTGTACAGGTGCTCCTTGAACTTAGTTTTCCCCACAGTTCTGTGAGAGAGATGAAAAGAGGATCAACTTTGTCTCATTGCATCGCCAATCAACCGGACTAGCTTCACACCTAGTTCTGTGCTGCCAGCATGCTTGCTAGCACCCCGCCTGCTGTTGTTCCACCAACATCCAATGAGTCTTGGTCATTGTGACTTTGCAAACTAGAGCTCATATCATGAACAGTTGCAGCCGTTTCATGTCTAGATCTGAACTAAATGCTTGTAAAAAACTTCATCTCATTTCTGTCTGACATCCCTTCAGCATTTGCCTTGGACTAGCAACATAAGTTGGTAGGCGATGATTCCTACTCCCTCCCTCTTCTCTTTTCTTCTTCAAACGATCTGTATCAGTTGTGAGTAATCAGACTTTCTCTTTTCATCTGCTTATATAGAACCTCGTAGTGTATTTTATACACTACAGACTGCGTTCGAATACTGCATCACAAATTTGTGAAATAAACAAAATGTGCACGTGACTAATCAAGTATTGGTTACTGTGAGGCTCATGGACACTGTCCTTCGCATTTGACTGGACTCAGTCTGAGCGACATGCGCACCTCAATCGAGGAGGAGGAAGATGAGCATCCCACTCCGAGGATGAACACAACCGCCGCTCCAACTCCAAGCCTTGCTGGACGTCTGCGCGAACTCATTCAGCTCGTCCCGAATGGCTACCCCACGCCTACCGTCTACCGACCACCCTCACCTGCTCTTCACGAATTTGACTTTGATGAGGCTGATTCAACTTCCGGTGGACATAGTCATGCACGCGAATCTTTGCGCGATATCTTCTCCAAGGCCCTCAGAGAACCTGGCGACACGCCACAGAAAGGCAGGCCGAGAAGGGACTCTGACTCCACCGCTAGCGAGAGTGACGTTCTTCCTGCCAGCTCGCGAGATCAGTCTGATTTGAAGGGAAAGAGGAAAAGCGCGAACAACGGCCAGTCGGTTCACTCTCTGCGTAAGTCACATGTCTTTCTGCTTTCTTATCTCGCCCTCACTGGATAAAAGACTCTGCTAGTCATGATCTACAGTATCTTGGTTCTCAAAAACATACTATCCTTCGATCTTCTCGCGATACCATTATTTTCCCCCTGAAATCTCTCTCAGGTATACGTTTCGTCCAGTTTATCATGCAACCCCCTGTCTGACAACAACCTTCCAGCTGAAGACAGTGACGATACTGATGAGTCGCTCCGCCTTCAGCCGCTCGACTCTTACAATGGCCGCAGCATGACCTTGCATATTTCACAAGACTTTCCCCAGCATTCCAGTCAGTAGGACCTCTCATACCGTAGTCAAGCTTCTAATCTTGATTTCAGATCTCTTGGATCATGATTCGGAGATGCAGCGTATTTTTGGAGAGGCGGAGAGCTCTGATGAACCTTCCAGCCGTTCACAGAATCACTGTATGTTATTCTTTTCATCTCTCTTCTCTCTTGTCATCCCAAAACCCTCCATTAGACCGTGCACGTGAAGGTATCACATCGAAATTACTGTCAACAACACCAGATTCGAAAGCCTTGACTACGCCACCAACTATACGGCCGACGAGGAAGGTTCCTGAACCTACAGGATGTAAGCTGCTTTCTAGCGTGCCATCCGTTCGATTAACTCTTTATTCAGCTTATGAAAATCAATCTTCCTCAGTTGCCAAATTGACGTGTGCGTCGTATTCCTTCTTGCTGTTTTCATATCCTGGAGCTGTGATAACCTGAATTTCCAGCTCGACAACCTGCTCAAGACGTCGATAGAAAAGTTGGACATTTGGGATATCGACGGGCGCCGTTCCAGGGTTCCGCACATTCTCTCATGAAGCGTAAAAGCTCGGCTCCTCTTTCATCCTCCGACCATTCGAGCACGATGTCCACTTCTGATTGTAAGCCGGTAATTACACATCCGACTATGTTGCTCATTGGTTTTTAGACGCTGAAAAAATGAAAGAATTAGAGCAAGAACGTAATCGTGAACGCGAACGTGAATGGAACAAACCACGCCCCCGGAACGCTCGTACTGGAACTAGTCCTTCCCTACACTTCCCCGAACACCGCTCTCGAACGTCGAGTGCGGAGTCGCCACGACCGGGCTCTGCTCTGTCAAACACCTCCGTTGATTCTCCTCGCGCTAGGCTCAGGACATCATTAGGCTTGAGTGAAAGGCCTCGAGCAACATCAGGAGGAGGTCGTCCAGATTCAGCACTATCAAACGATTCCACATCTATCATAGATTTCCCTCAGACCCTTCGTCGATATCACTCCTTGACAAACAGGTCCCAATCCCCTGCCCATATTGAGCATCAAATCGAAGAGGTTGAGCGAGAGAGAAATTGGAATGCTCCACGCCCGAAATGGCACGGACGGTCATTGCCAAGCACCCCTGATCGCCCCACCTCACTTTCATCGTCCAAACTTTCAACGACCCCGCAATCTCCTGTTGATCGCCGTCGTCAGTCCGCTACCTTGTCGACAACCCCACAATCTCCTGTCAATCGTCGTCGTCCGTCTCTTACCCCGTCAATGACCCCGCAATCTCCTGATCGTCGTCGTCAGTCCACTACCCCATCAATAACCCCTCAAGATGAATTAAGCATCACTCGACCAAATTCACCATTAGCACGGTGGCATTCTCAACCCAAGATGATTGAACGACGGAATGTTATCTCCTCGGCAATTCCGAAATCGCCTCGCTCACGTCTTTCAAACAAAGCAGATTCCCCTTTACATTCCAAATCGCCACTACGTGAACAGGCTTCTCAACACAAGTCGCGTATTCCAATTCCGTCAAGTCGCGTTCATGGGTCTCGCGATGAAATTCCCAAGCCTAGTTCTAGTATCCACGCACAGGATGAATCAAAAGAAATACAAGAACAGTCTTTGTCATCTTTAGCTCAAGGAGTCAATGGCCATTCACAGCTACAAGAGTCCATGGAATTGACGCAAGCTTACAATGGCTCAGAAATGTCCTCAGCTATTCCTTCTTTTTCGGACTCGACCGAACCTTTTCCAGCTCTTGACAATGATACAATGCATACAGCATCATTATTGAAGCTTGACGACTCTCAAGACATCATGCATCAGGCTGGCAGCGAGGATGAAGGTAATCCCGGCTCTCAAGTCTTTTGAGTCAAAACTAATCCTAGTCTCTAGAGAACTTTATGGCACAGGAGCGGACACCTACAATTCAAATGATTGAACCTCCGCTCGAGGATAGTTTAGAATATGCACCGCAGCTCCCCATGACCGTGAATAATGAAGATGTGTCGAATGCCCACGAAGACGGAGATTTCGAGCTCGAGCCCCTCAATTTCCAACTTCCAGACCAACCATCTTTTGTCCCATCATTTCTATCAACTCCTCCCCGTTCACGACAACTGTTCTCCAGCTCTCAGCTCGAATTTCAAACGCCCTCCCCTCCTAGAGGCGGCCTTCCTGACCTACCTGAACCTCCATCTGCTGATGTAACTGTGGATGAAGTCTTACCCCAGTTCAATACCATGCACATAGATGCTGAATCTGTTGGTGAACCAAGGAACGGGCGCAGCGATGTCTCAACTTTAAAGACTCCCAGACCTCCTGGTGGATGGGTTGCTACGCCTGGAACTTCTTTCTTCCAGCCAAACCGCGATGATTTAAAGCAAGCCTATATCGATTCCTCAGATGATGGGTTGCTTAAGACAAGGACCCGATCTCGGTCTGCCCTCCCTCGAACACCCGCTGCACCAGGGGGTTGGGCTTTCACTCCGGCGGCAGTACGTCAGAGATCGCAGTCTGATCCTAAAGCAACTTCGAATCAAGGGGGATTGGCGACACCTGTGAACTCTGTTGGATGGGCCAATACGCTGCCCCTAAAGACCCCTGCTCCTCCCGGTGGATGGCTCAATACTCCTGGTGTGACTGCTTCGTCAAGAAAAAGCATCCTGAAAGTTCGGTTTGAACCTGACGTTGCGTCCTCTGCCAACGAGTCCTCCGACATTCAATCCGACAGTTCTGTTTACCCTATCAATGGATTCTCGGCTCCCGATTGGGAGCGTCCCACCACTCCTGAGCCTGCCATGCCTGTCACTCCACCCCCGCGAAGTCCTGGAAAACGGAAGCGATCTCCCGGTGTGAGAGTGGTCGATGCGTATGGCAACGAGCGAAAACGAGATTCTAGGCAGGAATCTCTTAGCCCAACGCTTTCGGCTCCATGGAATAAAAATGGAATCCGGATTGTTGATGCGCTCGGTCGGGAAATGAAAGAAGAATCGGGAGAGCGTATCGAAGATATCCAAGAGAGTGGTATAGCGGAGAATACACCTATGACTCGTGTGGAAGCCCTACAACGCGTGCGTCAGGGTATCCAAGAATTGGCTGAGGGCATTGATTCATTGGATCGGTCCGTGCTCATTGTATCTATTGAATACTATTAATCATATTTCTATAGTCCAAGCCAGTCCAGGGATGACGCGTTGCGCATTCAAGAATTGGATAAGACATCTCGGGCTCTGAAACAATCCAGGGAACAATTGACTCATGATATGCAAAAGGCAGAGAAGCAGCTGCGGCATGAAGTTCGGCGGAAGGTACGTGTGCAGATGTCTTCTAGGACCCTGTCTAACCCTTGCACTCAGGTTCGGGCTGGCAGTTTCCTGAGCAGGAATGGCTTTTTTCTCCTTTGTGTGGTTCTTGCCCAGATTTTCTTGGCCTTCATGATGTATCGGTATGACCCTTGTCCTTTTAGGTTCCCATCACATCTGATCTGTTGGAAGTGCATCGGTCCTACAGGCAAGGAAACTTTTCTTAACAAACTATTATGATCCGTTCAACCCAGACCTATTCCTATATACCACCAACCCAGATACCCAATATACAGCCACAACCACATCATGGAATCTTGTTGTCCGGGCTGTTCTGAATGGTGATTTAAAGGCATTTACAGGGGTATTTCGTAGCAATATATCTCTTCTGATCAAGAGGTGGCATCAACAAATCTGGGACGTTTGGGGTGATGATCCCACCAGACCTGTCGGGGCTTGGCCACCTACTTGACTTTGATATCCACAGTATATTATCCTCGTTAATTTATTTGGCTCAGGTCTACGGAACTCGACATCTATTACGTGTATGATGTAGCCACTCTCCAAAACTATCTTTGACAATTGAATCAACTTCCTATTTTGCCGTGAACCTGATGAACCTGATTTGACATTTGACACCGATTGATCCATCACTCAACTAGAAGTGGCTCCACCATGAGCATAAGTAGTGACGAATGGGGTATTTACTTTTTTCCAGTCGTGAGATCTCACGACTGCATTTCCTTCGACTTGGCTCCACTGCCACCTGGTCAAAAATTCTCCCGAAAAGGCGTTAACGACCGGTCCTCATGATCACCGCTCGGTCCATTCTCTGAGCTTATTCTCTCTTACTCTTGACGTTTGTCACCGTTGGACCTATGGGAAACAGGGACGTTATTTCTCCAACAAAGTCTCCACGTCCTCTCTCTATCCAAATCTTAAAAGAGCAAGATTTTGCACCTTCACCGTTTCCTCGGGCGTCTACGCCTCCGTTTGCTCAAGCACAACATTATGACTCTGATACGACTGCGACGAATTCTTCCGATGAATTCGACTGGGATGAAAGCGAGGGCCAGGAAGACGCTCCTGATCTCATCAAGGCTAGACGTGTTCGGTGGCTCTGGCTGCAATTTATGAAACTTTCACGGTTCATTCGTGTTCTTTTGGTTGGTGTGATTGGTGCTGCTATCCTGATTACACCGCTGCTTGTGGTGGATTTGAGGTTTAAGGAGAATCCTGTGCGGTTGCAGGTGCATGTGTGGTCGTTATGGCTCACGATCATTTGGTCAGCTGCATGTGCTACATCTTTGGCGGTGGACGCAACTCCTCATATCGTGTTGCTGGTTATACGTTTGTTTGGGGGGCAGGTGGAGCGACTAAAGTCGCAAATAGAGGTAGATGACTTATATATG